>Ga0315296_10004363_pt1 | contig 11560 bp, 15 predicted proteins | sample YL17G14_18_MG_FD_203921 | JGI IMG/M metagenome (GOLD analysis project Ga0315296, IMG submission 203921) | Sediment microbial communities from Yellowstone Lake, YNP, Wyoming, USA - YL17G14_18 | ecosystem: Environmental > Aquatic > Freshwater > Lake > Sediment | place: USA: Wyoming | collected...
ATTGGATCTGTCAACACGAGATTTCGACAGGACGGACGTATCGGAATCAGAGGAAGTTGAAGGGGAGAACACAGAGGAAGAGTCTCCAGAAGAAGAAACTATAGTAGACTTTATTTCACGCCGTAGAGTGCCTGCCACCCCTGAAGAGGTTAATGCCGTCCAAGTTTTCGCACATCGACTGGTCGAGGACTATGGTTATCGAAAGGACCAGATGCAGACCCACCCTCAGTTTCGCATAAGAAGTCGTCCTTCCGATGAGGTTAGAGAGTACCCGATTGACATTGCTGTATTCAATGATTCTAGGAAGACGGAGGACAATCTTTTCCTTATCGCTGAATGCAAAGCGCCAGACAAGCGAACAGGGCAACGGCAACTCGAAATCTATCTTAGTTTGTCCCCCGCTGTTGTTGGAGTTTGGTTCAATGGTGACGAACATGCTTACGTGAGGAAGTTCGTTAAAGGAGACGGAACGGTTCAGTATCCAATCATTCCAAACATTCCAATTCGTGGACAGAGGATCGAGGACATAGGAAAATTCAAGCGCAAAGACCTAACAAAACCGAGTAACCTAAAGGTCATTTTCAAGGACATTCGAAATCATCTTGCTGGACTTACGACTGGTATTACGAGAGATGAAGCGCTTGCCCAACAAATCATCAACTTGCTTTTCTGCAAAATCTACGATGAGAAGAATACTGGACCTGAGGAAATCGTGACCTTCCGGTACGGTGTTGACGAGGACCACGCCATAGTAAAACAGCGAATTGTTGACCTTTTTGACATAGTGAAGAAAAAGACCGAGTATGCTGATGTCTTTGATGAAACAGACACGATTAGACTGGACGATTCAAGTGTAGCATACATAGTTGGTGAACTGCAAAACTTCTGCGTACGGGCCGCTGACCGAGAAGCGTTAGGTGACGCCTTTGAAGTCTTCATCGGCCCCGCGCTGAAAGGTCCCGAGGGGCAATTCTTTACTCCCCGAAACGTCGTCAAGATGGCTGTCGAAATCCTCGACCCAGAACCCGAAGAAATGATAATTGACCCTGCCTGCGGAAGCGGCGGATTTCTGGTCGTGGCCCTTGAACATGTATGGGACAAGATCCAGAAGATTGCCAAGGCAAAAGGTTTCGGTGAAGACTGGATAAAGGAGAAGCAGCAAACAGTAGCGACAAAGTCCTTACGAGGAATAGACAAGGACAGTTTTCTCGCCAAGGTAACCAAAGCGTACATGGCGATACTAGGCGACGGCCGAGGCGGAATATTCTGTGAGAATTCCTTATTCAAACCCGAAAACTGGAATGCGAAAACCAAGGACAAGATTCAGCTAGGCAACTTCAACGTGTTGCTGACAAATCCGCCCTTCGGGTCGAAAATAACCGTTCAAGGTGAGGAAATTCTAAGGCAGTTTGACTTGGGCTTCAGATGGAAGAAAAAAGGCGACCAATGGATTAAACTCGATCGCCTGCGCGGCAAGCTCCCGCCTCAAATCCTGTTCATTGAGAGATGCTTGGACTTTCTGACCGAGAGTGGACGTATGGCAATAGTCTTACCCGACGGAGTGCTTGGAGGCGCTAAACTAGGCTATGTCGCACATTTCATAAAATCCGAAGCAAAGATACTGGCGTTGATTGACCTTCCCATTGAAACCTTCACATCCATGACCAAGACACATCTCGTAATCTTGGAGAAGAAGAAGACTGGGAAAGACTATTCCAACTACCCTGTCTTCATGGCGATTGCCAGAAAAGTTGGACATGACCGAAAAGGTCGGTCGATTCTAGACGATGACACCGTAACTATTGTGAGAAACCATGCGAAGCTGAGTGCAAAGACCAAAGCGAACTTCAGCCATTTGGGTTACTTCACTGAATCGAAATGGCTTGAGGACAACATTATCGCCAAACGCTATTTGCCCGAATTCATGGAAACACTCGAAGAAATACAGAAGACGAAACACCGCGTGGAAAACTTGGGCTTTATGGCTAAGCCAAAGGGCATCCGCACGGGGGCCAACATAGGGCGAGTTGACTATCGTGACTCCGGTCAAGGAGTCGTCCCGTATCTCTTAGTAAGCAACATCACGGATGAAGGAATCAACATGGAGGAGCTGAAATACGTCACAAAGGCTCGTGCGAACCAATTCTCAAACGCCGTTGTTAAACAAGGCGACATTATCATCAACAGAACTGGTAATGCGGGCATTGCGGCGATTGTCCCTGAAGATTTCGATGGTGCATTGGCGTGTGGTTTTCACTTCAAAGTGGTCCTAAAGGCGAACTATGATCCATACTATGTAGTGGCGTTCTTGAACAGCCCCTTAGGTAGAAAGCAAATGCAGCGGGTCGCATGGGGTAGCCTACTGGAGCACATTACCAAGGATGACTTGAAGAAAATCAAAGTAGTCTTTCTGCCAGATCACGAGGCGAAAGCGATATCGAAGTTGGTACGAGAATCAGTGTCCAAGCGAGTCGAAGCGCGTACAGACATAAGGACTGCCTTGGGCAAAATCAAGATATGACACCACTCGACAGTTAACGGACGGATGAACCGCCTAGAACTCAGATTACGTCTCACAGAGATGAACATGACACCTCCGTGAGCGTTCCACAGTCTTGAGATGGCTGAATTGAAAGTCATACTGTTCAATATTAGTTCAAGGGATGCGATAGACCACTTTAGGAAAACCGCCATCCAAGGAATATCGCACCACCAAGTAGCGTCTTTGCTTTCGTTTGCACCTACGATGATTCCGAGTAATCAGGATCGGATTCGCCTGTGGGGGACCAAACCCAGCCCGAGAAATATCTCGGCCTGGCGACAGGTTTCGTCTGGCGATCTGGCACTCTATTGCAGAAAGAGAAAAATCGTCGCACTTGCGGTGATTGCTGGAATAGAAAGAAATCGCAAGGTTGCGCGTCATGTCTGGGGAGAACAACCGGATGGTTCGACTTGGGAGTTGCTCTACTTTCTAAGCGAAGTTATTGAGACGGAGATAGTTTTGTCCACATTCAATCAAGCGATTGGCTATGCTCGGTTCTATTATCCCCGAGGGCTATTGGTAGTGAACCAAGCTCGCCTTCTCGCTCTATCTCAAGAAACCGGCGACCTGAAATCGTCACTGCTTCGACTAGGGAAGCGGAAACTCGTGCAAGGGCCAGATCAAGAACGGGAGCCATCACCCGACGGTTAACAGTCCCAGCCGTCGCCCTAGGACTTAACAGAGCCGTAACTTCAGAGGGCAAAAGCAGAGTTACATCACATTTGAATTGGCTGTTCTCTCGATATTTGAGCGAGAGGGTTCTGGCGAAAATGGGGCCATATGGGAAACGCTTAAGTCATGACGCGTTGCATATGATCGCTCAGTCTGGGGAAAATAGGCTGGTATATAAGCCCTTAGACTCGATGGGGGCAAGGTTGTCGGTTAAGACTCGCTTCGTTTTGGACGCTGCTGTTGGCATTCTTCTGTTTGCGGCCGCAGCTTACTTCTGGTCTGATGTGAACTACGCGAGAGCAGTTTCGTTTGGCGCCGGTGCAATTGCCATAATCGCTATGGCGGATGGCATCTGCACGCATGCTTTCAACCACGGCACCCAATGGGCGCAAGACAACATCGTCCTTCCGCTGGCGAAGACTGCTTTCCTCATTGCATCCTTAAGTTTCGGACGATCAAAGCCACCTACGATAGACGAACTGGCAGAAGAAATAAGGAGCTTCAAGGCGAAATCAGGAGTGCTCGACGCGGCCTTCAGGGAACTTGTTGAACCAGCAACAAAAACGTAGCGGATTCTCTAAGCCTTGTTCCTTGCGGCTTATCTGATTAGGTGTAGCGGTCGATTGGTACTTAGCATTTCCGCCCTCGGCTGGCATTTTGGATGAGCGTTATCCACTTGTTCTCTCCTTGAACTTGGATTCCACAGGCATCAGCCGGAGTCTTGCCTTCTAGTGCCTCATGTGGTCTCAGGTAGTTGTGATAGATTTGATAGCCCGTCAAGATCGGTGTGTCCTCACGCTTGGATGGAGAAGATCATGATTTCAGTAACGAAAGAAATGAAGCAAATTCTAGAACAAGAACGGAAGAAGCGCCTGTTGGATTCAATACCTGAGACAGTCAGAGTCATCCTGAGCGAGTATCTCTCAAATCACCCAACAAAGAAGGCTTCATGATATGGAGGAGGAAAGGAAGAAGTCTCCATTTGATAACCCTATAGTAGCGTTTGTCATTGCATTTGCTGTGCTCAGCCTTGTAGGATATGGATACCGTGATCTCTGGATCTACTTGTTCTCAGCGGCAGTTGCATGGGTAGCTAGCGATTTCGCCATAAACTTGATCGTAAGAGGTGGCGGTGGACTCGCCAAGATTCCGCTGTGGGGAAATAACATCCAAACAAAGGGACGTAGCTATCTTGCCTTTTGTTTCGGCATCTTTTTTGCAACAGCGGGTAGCGCTTTCTTCTCAGACGCGCTATTCAAACTGATGGAGTTTGGAGTAAGAGCTTCAGTGACTACGGCTGGTGTGAGTCTGACTCCATACCAAGCCGAATCGACGACGATTCTTGTCTCTAGTTTGGTTTGTAGCATCTTGGTCTTCGTAGACTTCAATACAAGGTTCTATGGACGAGGGCAGCGGCAAGCATAGAGCCGAAAACTGTTCCAACAACTATTCTTTCATCAACCCCGAACCTTGCTGCCATAAGAATGTACAGAAGTTCTGCGAAAGCCACCGCAAGGACAGCCTTGTTGGATTGAGGCATATTGATGAATGGTTCTGCCATCGCGTAGCCAGCATCCCAGAGCCTTTGCCTAATGCTCATTTGCCTTTCAGCAAGAAAATGCGCGATTTATCGGTGACAAGAGAGGGTTCGACCCACATGCTAAGCACACCACTCGCTGATGCAGCAATGCAAGCTTTTATCGTGAAACAGATATGATGAGTCTGGTTTGACTGCTATGCGTGGCCGTCCACGCAAACCGTCCTTGACGACCAAGGTGCTTCGCCCACCTTTCACCGTAGACGGAAAGAAAGATCATCTGGTCTGCTATCTTTGGGGTGGCAAGATCAAACCGCCCGGCTTCACAGGCATTGTGGGCACTCTGGGAGATTGGGAGAATGCAAGGGATAGTGTGCTTTGCGAAAGAATCCGCGAGCAGACTGACTTCGGCGTGCACTCTCCCCAATCACCGTACTTCTCATCGTGGGAGTGGAGTGACAAAGAGGGCCGCAACATACCCAAAGAGTTCGTTAAGAGATTCTACAATGTAGCCAAGAAGCGGCGATACAAGTGGATACATCTTCTCGGATATAGCGGAGGCGGAGCTGTTCTCTCAAGTGCCCTCACCCATCATTCCGACAAGAAAGATGCAAGCATGGTCAAGAGTCTAATCATCATCAACGGCCAGATTGCAGAACGTACAGGCAGGTACTCCTGTATCCCATACACCGACGCAGCGTACTACGCGGAGAGAATCAAAGCGAGTACACTGCTGATATACGGTGATGATGACCCTTGCAGAAAGGATGTGGAAGAGTGGAACAAGAGAAACAAAGCGAAAGTCCCTCCATTCTACCATGGAGGACACGATTTCGGACGAGAAGAACAAGAAAGCTTCGAGTGGGTTGCCAAGACGGTTATAGACTGGCTGAAGAACAGTCCAGATCAGGGAGTCAGACTTCTCAGACTTCGTAGACGTAGAAGAAGGCGGCATGCGAAAAGACGAGCGAAAGCGGCATGACGCACCTGAGCACGTAACAGAACCACTCAACGCCTATCAACCGAGGTTTGACAGCCCCCAACCACTCATTCCCATTACCGAGGACTTGACAGAGCTCATTAGGGAATTCTTTTTGAGGGGAGTGTGCGTAAGCTGGTGTGGTCACGACCATGGGCTTGCAGCTCGCGAACCTTGATGAAAAAACTAGGACATACATGCTTGAGGAGCTAGAGTATGATGTGAAAAATAGCAAGCTGTATCTGAGCCCTCGTCTCAGCGAGCAGAGAAGGAAAGACTACGAAGACCTTCTACGACACGCAATACGAGATGGAGGTACGGATACAACCCTTGCAGATAACTTGCGTTCAAGCGGACGGCTCAGAGCATCTGAGGAGAGAGAAAAACGTGGAGGCGGCGTTATGATCGCTAGGGTCCCGGTGACGGCACCCGAAACACTGGCCGAAGGCGAGTTCAACCGCTTCTACATTCGAGGCCTTTGCCGACGGGCTCTCGAAGACGGAATTCCCGAGCTTGTGATATATCGAGCAAAAGAAGTGACTAACCCACGACCAGAATCACAAGAGAAGATCGGAACAAGAATCTCGGCCGAGGACCTACTGGAAGATCTGAGAGCGCACACAGGAGTTGACACTGCCCTTGGGTTGCCAGGACCTAACTCGGGTTTAAGCGTTCGACTGCTTTAGCACTCGAAGACATATCGAGCGACATGCTCCTGCTCATCGCTACGCCTACTTCATCATGTTGCCTACAAGCGTGAGTTCTTCAGTCTGAAGGGGCCGCGAACAGAGCATCTCACATGGCAAGCTAACGGAGATAGCAATTGCAAAATGGAACGCTTCAAAGGCGAGATTAGAGATAGAGAGAAGGTCATGCGTGGACTCAAGAAGGTTGAAACGCCCCCCATCCCCGGATACCAGATCTATCATAACTACGTTAGACCACACGAAGCCTTAGAGGGCAAGACCCCTGCCGAGGCTTGCGGAATCAAAGTCGGAGGCAAAGACAAGTGGCTGACACTAATCCAAAACGCCAGTCGTCACCCGGCGGTTAACAGGCAGATGAATCACCCTAGGACTTGACAGAGCCGTCACCCTGAAGTTGGATCTTTGCTCGATTCACGAAGGCTATGAACGCCTCATGTTCATCATGTATATACTGCTCAAGTCTAGGCCAATCCTTCGCTGCAATATACTGAGCTGCAAGTTTTGAGCCGCCTTCAGGGCCGCCAGCAATTTTGTCATATCCAATGTAACTCAATCCATTCATCATGACCATTCCATACTTTGCGTCCCAATCAGGGAAATCAAGAATGGCCTCTAAGGTTTTCGGGATGAATGCTTCACGTAATCCATTAGCTTCGATTCTTCGATCAAGAACAAGATAGTCATACCGGAGATTCTGACCGACAGGTATGAACTCCCACTTCACGAATTTGGGAGCGAAAGCAAGAAGCATCTCCTTTTCGCTCATCTCCCAACATTTCAGAATCTCAAGTGGCCCTGTAGGGTGAAAGTCGTATTTCCCAAGTCGCTGATACTGGATCGTGATTAATTCTGCTTCAGTAGGTTCGTTGCTTGTGGTTTCAGTGTCGAAGTAGTAGAAGACCATTATGCGATCAGGTCACGGAAGGATAGCAGAGGTCTATCTAATCTGCCTGTCCATTCCCGTACTGTAGTCATGTAGATCTTCGTTGCTGCATGGTTCTCGTCGCCCCGGATGATACCGGCGTCGGTTATGAGACTCCGAGTCTCGTTTGCCCAGTTAGTTCCTTCAAGGTGCGTTTCTCCTTAACTGTGCCTTTGATGTCGCCAAAGTCTACGGTTTCTTGTCTGAAGTACACTTTCCCTTGGTCTATGCAATCCCTAATCGTGCGTTGCAATGGTGTCAATCCAGCGCTTCCCTTCTTGACATCCAATAAAATGATACGCTGTACGCAGTCTCTCTGGAACAATCCATCAAAGACAACGAAATCAATAGGCCTCGTCGGAACTAGGGCACATAGGTCGGCTGGATTTACTCCGATCTTGCCGAAAGCTGGAAACAGTTCCGCTACATGCCCTTCGATGACGCTTCGTTGGCTGAGCAAAGCTCTCTTCACTTTCTCCTTAATGACTTCCTTCTGTACAGCAGCCACATCATGTTTCATATGCCGAATTTGCTCGTCTAACCTCGAAACTTGATCTTTACTTTTGAGGTTCACTAGATCCAGTCTATGTTCATATTCGATCTCCATCTCACTGGACTCCTCTTCAGTCGCTGCAAGAGCTTCTTCCGCTACTCTAACATTCTTCTCGGCCTTGGACAGAACTGTTTTCGGTGGTTCTTTTCCGTAGACAAGCCTAGCACTGTGCAACGAAAAGAGATTACCACATGATGGGCACTCTGCATAGATCAGCTTGGCAGTTTTTAGTTGTCTAGCGAAATCACGAAACAGATCTTTATCGTCCATTAGAAATCACCGCAAAGAAACTCCTGCTTCGGCAATCGTTTCCAGTTCCAGCTTACTACTAAGGAAATTGCCACCGTACTGTTTCCATAAGTTGGAGCATGGGCAACAGCAGTTAGCACCGTGATAACGCAACGGAGTGGTACGCCACCTTTCGGTCATTCATCCATCAAGTCCAGTATGCAGTTGCCACAAGCGTAATTAGATGTACCGCTAGAGAAGAGTCGTTCACGCAGTCGTCTTGGAATTTTGCTCTTCGGATACAGCAAACCTAAGCGGAAGTACCCAATACCAGGTCTATCAGATTCAGGACCATCTTTGGGCACTATAGGAAAGTCTTCTTCCTTGCACCGATCACACCAAATGTTCTCGCCGCTCAATTGTCTGATTCCTTCAATCTTTTTCGTCTCACTCTTCCCCACTTGCTTGAGCCCCAATACGATTCAGGTGGGTCAAGGGGTCTTTGCCGCACTCTTTCAAGAAGGCACAACCCGCACTCGTTCACATACTTCAGGCCGTGAATGTAGCAGGTCTTGATTGTGAACTCGCTCATTCATGTCTCCCTCCAAAGGCGCTACATCTGCTATTCAATCGCCTTCAATGAGTTCAACCGGTGATCCAACCTGGACCGGCCGAGTGCTTTCGTCTTTTCAGTTCCTCCAGTCTCTGCCCGAGCTCGTCGAGCATTGCTTCTCTTCTGAGCTGAGCAGCTTCGGGAAAGTCTCCGAGTCCGTCGAACAGGACGGCCTTCGATAGGGGAAAATCACGCCCGCAATCAGGGCATTCGGCGAGGAGGCTTGACGATTTCAACTGGCCTATGAGCTGGCCAATATCCATCTCTCATTTCACAAGCCATTAGTAGATTCCACGTAGTATTACTGACTTGCGAACTCGCTCGCTGCCTTCACCGGTCCGGTCAACACCTGAGCACGTTGAAGACGGAACAGTGCTTCCGGTCTTCTAGAAAGGTTCGAGGATCGGCACTTTTACGTTGCTGTGGAATTCTTTGAAAAGCTCGGGTTTCTCTGTGTGTATCGGTATGAGTGTTTTCGGCCTCACCTGTTCCACAATCTCCTTGATCTCCAGTCCGCTGGCATGCCCTGAGCAGTGGAAGTGATGCTTCTTGAGTTTGAAATAGCCCAGCCAATTGTCTAGGCGCCTCTGATCAATCACTTGTTCTTCATTATGGGGCTCTGAAGCGGAATGGATGTAGATGGAGCCTGGAGCTGGATCAATGTCCACCAATTCGTTCATGTCGAAGAAAGTCAAGTGTACCAGAAGATCTTCCTGCTGTTCATGGACATCCTCTGGATGGATCGAGTTCGAAGCGTTGACGTACTTCTTCTCCCATTTGCCGTAGTCTTCTTTACGGTAGGTGCCGGTTCTCTTCCGGTCAATGTACACCAGAATATCCTTGTCTTCAGGTGAGGGCAGGACGAACGGAAGGTCTGGACACTTGGATAGCGCTTCGAGTAGGTAAACATCCCTCTTAGTAAGTACTAGCTTCCTTCCGGTCTCTCTGGCTATGCTGTGGAAAGTGGTCAGTCTAGTGAGGTCACGGAATGCGAAATCAGCGATGACGAGGCTTCTTGAGTCTTGCATTATCTTTGTGGCTCTCTCTCTAACATGACCCTCACAGTCGGATTCGCTTTCATCGATACGCGTCCCTTCGCAAATCATGGTGTCCACATCAGCGTTCGTTGCAGCCTCAATGAATCTTGTCGTCTGCGAATCTGAGTTACGATTGAATCGCAAATCTCCTGTGTAAAGGACTGTTGAGCTATTTGTCTTGATTATGTAGGCGGCTGCTCCAAGGACGGAATGATCTACGGGATGTGGGAAGATTGACATTTCGCCGATTCTTTTCTCCACTCCAGACTCGAAGGTATTGAAGCTCCTCTCAATTAGGTCGCCGTTGATTGACGGTTTGAGTCTATATTTCGGGATGTCTGTCTCAAGGCTGCTTCTTCCAGAAGTCAGTATTGCCTCCGCGTAGGTCTTAGTGATCTCGGAACAAATGACGGGAATGCGTTCGTCTAGCAACGAAACTAGTCCAGAATGGTCCTGATGGATGTGAGAAAGGACGATTCCGTCAACAGATGGCGCAGCATGAGGAGTTTGGCCGATCAAGTTCAGAAGGTCGGTGCGGTACAAGCCTGGTATGTTGTGAATCATGTTCAATCGCAGAAGATCCTTGATACCGGTCGACGCATAGCGGGGTTTCAGATACTCTTCAAAGAACTCCCGATGCCGAGCAAACCCCATTCCATAATCCAAGAAGAGGCTCGTGGAGCCTTCCCGAACTAGAATTCTATTGCCGCCTATCTCATTGACTCCACCGAAAAATTTGATTTCCATTCCGTCCACTCATCCACTACACGTCTGCTTTTGTCAGTGAACCTGAGAACGAGTCAAGCGCGTGGACTATGATCGTGAGTTGAGAGGCTTTATGACTTGTGGGTTTGCAGCTACTGGTTGCTTTGCCCACGAGACAGCGGGTCAAGAAGATCAATCCTCCCCGGTAGTGGCAACCCAGCCGTTGAGTGTTGTCTTCGAAGCCGATCCACGGTATTCCTTGGGTAGCTTCCAAATGGTTTTGGAGGTCTCGGGATCTGTGTGCCTTTCTAGGCCATTCTCTTCCTTCATCCTATTAACCCAAATGGGGCTTGGAGTCAGCTGAGGTAGACCCGTCTTGGCTCTGATCTCTTGCCAGGTGGTTCCCTCGGGTCGTGTCGACAGAAAGTCAGTTACTGTATACTTGAACTCTTGGTAACTGAGTCTCTTCGATTGCTCTCTAGGCTCAACTTTGCAGAGTAGGAAGCCTCTTCGGGTAATTTCCCCTTGAATGTAGTCTCCTCCACTCCAGCCAAGTTGTGACGTGAAGTCATTTGGAATAACGAGCTGGTGCTTGACGTATTCCTTTCCGTTGATTCGACGGTTGACGAATTTCTGGAGTCTCAACCTACCCGTAGTACCTCCAAGGTTCAATGCAGAGCGCCAATTGGCCGAAGCCCGTAGCTGCGGCGGTTGACGCAATCGCGGTCATGGCGATAAGGCAAATTGCGAAGTGTACTTCAACTCTTTCGAGGCTTCGCAGTTTCAGGTGGCACAGCCCGAGCTCTTCTTTCAGTCTAGAGAACACGCGTTCAACCGCAACACGCATCTCGTAGTATCGATTCCATTCAAGGGAGTTGCGTTTCACGGGAAGAATGTAGTCGGCTCTTCTCTTCTGCTTGTCTTTCGATCTACGTGGGTTGTATGCGATTATCGGGATCACATGGTGCTTGATCGAGAGGATCAAGTTCCTCTTAGAATCGTAGCCTTTGTCCGCTATCGCTACCTCGACGACATTTCCTGCCGCTTTGGTTCTGACGTGTGTTT
>Ga0315296_10004364_pt1 | contig 11558 bp, 9 predicted proteins | sample YL17G14_18_MG_FD_203921 | JGI IMG/M metagenome (GOLD analysis project Ga0315296, IMG submission 203921) | Sediment microbial communities from Yellowstone Lake, YNP, Wyoming, USA - YL17G14_18 | ecosystem: Environmental > Aquatic > Freshwater > Lake > Sediment | place: USA: Wyoming | collected...
CAAGCGTCAGCCAAACAGAAAACGACATCAAATACATTCTGGACAACTACGCAAACAGCAGTGCCTATTACAAAATAGACGGTAGACCTGTAATCTATGTGTATAGGAGAGCGCGCGATGCGCTGAATCCGGACTCATGGAACCTGTATTTCAACGGCGTGAACCAAAGCGTGAACAGCGCAAGCTGCTGGACGCTGTCCGAAGACATCAGAAGACCCTCAAGATATGGAATTTTTGCGATAGAACCTCATGAATATGGAATAGGATACATTGAAAATACGTATCCAATTCCTCTGCCAGCTAATGAAACATATACTTTGCACATCGGAATATCGGACATTAGGAATGACTTTGGCGAATGGTCGGACGTAGGCTTCAACATAAGCATGTCCAACCAAACAGACACAACAACCCTTTACAAGCAAGTAGTGAATTTCAATCAAGGATGGATCGACCTTCCTCCTTTTGACGTATCCAGCTACGCAGGTTCGAACGTCACAATAAGAGCAGAATCTTTTGACGACCGTAACAACGATACATGGAACAGCGAATGGGCAGCTGTCGACTACTTCTATATCACGAATTCAAGTGGCAAAATAGTCAGTGCAGACCCTTTCTTCGATAACGGCTGGAACGAGGTGGTGCGCCAGATAAGACAAAACGGGGCAAATCCCTATATAATCATGGATTTTGGGGGATTTGAAGGAAAGATTGACGGCTTCTTAGATTATTTCCAAGATTGTATCGATGGGATACACACGTATAATCCTCCTGACTATTCAGAGGATGTTTCGCAAGTATTGGATGTCTACAACATTGCCTCTGAGTCTGCGTATTCAAGAAACATGACTTTTGTGGCAACAGTTGTGCCGGGGTTTAACAATACCGCCGTGCAAAATGAGTCTCGCGTGATAGATAGGCGTGAGGGGAGCTATTATGATTTGTACTGGTTGGTGGCAAAGGCATGTTCTCCTGACGGCTATGCGATTACTTCGTTCAACGAGTGGCATGAAGGTACAGAAATAGAACCGAGTAGAGAGTATGGATATCAGTATATCAGTCTGACATGGCACAATACGATTCCTGAATTTCCATTCGCCGTCCTATCGTTGTTTGTGATTATGTCACTTTCCGTTCTCTTTACTCGGAAACGATTGATGCGAAAACATGAATAACCCGGGAGTTACCGTTCCCAGACTGTAATTTATACCGAAATTTCCCCTTCTTGTTGGATAGCAGGTTGCTGGGATTTGAATCCAGGATAAATGGAGATGTCTCCCGCAACATTCCCTCCTTTTTCTTAACACTTAGTAATGTTTAGTTTCCAGAATGACTATAAGCGCCAAAAGAACCCTTTTTCCACAGAAGGAAACGTGACTCAATGTATGATGTCGACTTTATGTCCGTTGTCGAATACTGCACAAAATATGGAATTAACCCTGCTGCCTTCTATTTGGGCTTCGCCGCGATTCGTGCAATGGTATACGACCAGGTGGAACGAAAGATTCGCGTAGTTAACTTGCAAGGCAAGAGCGAATCTCAAATCTACTGGGGACTATGTCATGAACTCTTGCATGCCGTATTGCATGAAGTGATGGGAGAGAAGGTTTGCATTGCACTTGACAATATCACCGAATTCAATGAACGAACGCCAGATGGAAAGAACGCATTTATCTGGATTGGAGATGACCCTGAAAAAGCTAGCATTTGAAATATCAGAAGAGACAAGCCAGACGAAGAATGACGGGAGTGGGTCACTGAAAGAGCCAGTGCACGATTTGTGAGACTTCTCAGACGAGCCCTACAAAAGCCATAAATGCCCTTAATTGTAATACTTTGGAAACTGGGTGAAAGGTGGCGTGCAGGAACTGGAGAAGAGGGCGATACTGAAAAATGGGGTTCTTATTGCTATCGAAGGAATAGACGGCGCAGGAAAAACAACGCAATCCAAAATCCTATGCGGCAAGCTACAAAAAGAGGGCTATCCTACCGCTTGTTTTCATGAACCCACTAATGGAAAATGGGGCGTCAAAATAAGAGACTTAGCCAAAAATGGACGACGTGAAACGAGTCCAGAAGAAGAAATGAACTTTTTCTATCAAGACCGAATAGAGGACGTCGAGAAACACATCAACCCTGCACTCAAAGACAAAGAAATCGTCATAATGGACAGATACTACTTCTCCAACATAGCATACCAAAGCGCAAGAGGACTTGACCCTCGCATTATAGAAGAGAGAAATGAAAAGATCGCACCCAAACCTGACCTTCTAATAATACTTGACTTGACACCACAAGCTGCCTTGAAAAGAATTAAAGAAAAGAGAAACGGAAAACCAAACCATTTTGAGAGATTAAAACACTTGGAAAAGATACGAGAGACTTTCCTTAAATACTTCAGAGAACGACCTTACGCGAAAATAATAGACGGAGACAATGCACGCTCAGAATCCACAATCGCTAATGAAATTTGGAATGCCGTGAAGCCAATAGTGAAAGAAGCTGAGGCACGTTAGTGTGAACAAAGAGACTATGAGGAAGAAACGCATCGCAATTTCAAGCAAAGAAAAGAAGACCGAACGCGAATTGAATAAACTTGAGAGAGAACTCGTAAAGAAATTATGCCCTAAAGGCTACAAGAAAGAATGTGAACCTGCATATTGCATATTCAGATATACAGACACTTGCCCATTTCTCAAAAAATGGCGAGAAATCACAAAAGATTAGGGTTTTCTACTGGCATTCTGGATTAGAGTTATCCACTTGTTTTTTCCTTCTATCTTTATCCCACATACTTCTGCAGGTGTTTTCCCTTAGCGTGGAGATGTCTCCCGCACAATTCCCCTTTTTTCCTTGCTGAAGGTTCTAGGAGTAAAGTTTTATCCCCCTTTTTTTACGTTGGTCGAAGGGGTGGGAAAACCAACCCTAAGCGGAAAAGGCTAGAGGCAAATGCCTGTCCAAGCTCTAAATGCTATTGCGAAACAAGTGCTGGTCCGAAGATTTCTAGGAAATTCTTTGGATTCAGGACTGAATAGAAGTTGACTGGTAAGGAACCTGTAACAGGCTCTATGCCAGCTATTGCCACTTCGTCGTTGATGAACTCTAATGTAAGCGACTTGGATATCCAATTTTCCACTTTAGCGACGAGACTCTGTGGGGCTCTTGTCTGAAACTTTTCAACGGTGTAACCTTTGTTGTCGCATATTAGTTTCAGTTCGTCCATGTCAAACCTACATTTTTCCATCTCGAAACCTATACCATACCAGAATCGTTCGTAGTCATCCAGTGTTCCCAAAATGGATTCCGAGACGCCCAAGTGCGTGGAGGTGCAATCAAGACTCATTCTTACCCTGAGTCGAACAACACCATTCGCTTCATCTTCCTTCTTTATGAGTTGCATAAAACCTGCGGGAAAGGTTATGTTGCCGTTTTCTTCGTTCAACTGGCTTGGTTTAAAGTTATTTAACAAGGCAGCATTGACTCGATGCATAGACTCCCTCAACGATTTCTCAATTCGTTCGCCAGCTCCAAATTCATAGTCTCTTATCTTGACTTCTTCCGTTTCCGTTACAAGAATTGTCCTACTTATGCTACTGCTTGCTGCTGGGATTGGCTTAGCAGCTTCAAGCGTCGCTGCTTTGGTAAGAGGTAAGAGTCCAGAGAAATTCGCTTCAATAACTGGGGTTTGAACCTTCGAGTTCTGAAAAGCCCAATTTTGAACAAGAGGCGTCAAATAGTGATGCAGTTCACTCAGGTCGACAAACCCATCATGATTCTCATCTGCATTTCCTTCCAGACCTTGCAATAAGTAGTATGAAAACACGCCATGTCCCTTCTCTGCCCATTCGTATGAATACTCTTGTTGGCTGCATGAAGAGACAACAGCAAATCCTTTTGGGGCAGGAAACAACGACCTATAAAACCCGTCGGTCATCTTTCCAGTTTCGGCTCTTCCCTTGACGGAGCCTGAATGACAAGCGTCAAACAACAAGACTTTGAACCCTGCCTTCGAACCGGTCAATTCGTCCTTTATTTCCTTGAAAGAAATCCCGCCCTTCGCTCCTGCTTCTTGTCTGAAATCCGAAGGAAGGACGAATCCCTCGCCGTCGATTTCCATACCATGCCCCGCAAAAAAGAATAGTATTGTGTCTGTTGGTTGCGCCGTTTTCGAAAGAGATAGGATGTTGTTGATGATGTTTGTTCTTGTCGGTTTTTCCAGTTCTTCAGATTTGTCAGTCATCAATCTTATGTTCTTCTTGTCATTCGCGCCGTACTCGCTGTTTGAGAGTATCTCTGCCAAGGATTCGGCGTCCTGAACACAGCAAGAAAGAGAACCGCTCTCTGAGTATCTATTTATCCCTATCGACAAAGCCTTGAGCTGACCTACGCCTTCGACAAGAGTTACTTTCAGTGAGTCAATCATGGAATCATCTACGATTGTTACTGTTCCATCGATGTGATAAGAGCTTTTTGCTATAACACATACTTCGCGCGCGCTTTTGTGGACACTAGGATTTGGACCTAAGACCAGTGGCTATGTCTCCCGCACGACCCCTTTTCTATTCGCCTAATAGCACGTGCTTGCAGAAACAAATAGCTCCCACACTTGCTAAGCACTTATTAGTTTGACTTCTGCTTATTCGCCAATTCCCAGAAATATCTCAGCTCTATTACATCTATGTCCTCTGGACAAGCGTCCCAATCGTGCTTCCAACAGACGATTATCGTGTCTTTGTAGTCCGCTGGAATCACATGTTCCTTCTTGATATGTTCTTTAAAGCCCTGGCTGCGGATTTCAAATTCAACACCCTTTCCATCTCCTTTCCATATCACTCCACAATCCAAACCTCTAGACGTCCCAAAATGAATACCTTCAAAGTTAAAGAACCTGTAGAGTCCGCCGAAGGCAAAAACGACAGCACTTTCATACATATACTCCTCAGCTGTGGTCTCCCAAAGAGGTGCTTCCTCTTCCCAATGCTTTATCTCCTGGAGCATACCCTCTAAGTCCCTGACATACTTTTCAACAATTCTATTTTCCATCTAGACTTCGCCAGATTTTGTTGCTTTGAAATGGGTATATACGAATTGCGCTTCTCCCTAGCGCCCGCGCTTCGCTCAAACGCGCGCGATGTCTTCCGTGCAATCATTCTTCTTTTATTGCTCTGTCGATGCGAACGGGCGCGTGCTTCCGCACTAGTAAATGTGCCATGATTCTTGGTCTGGATATTTCTTCTTGAGCCTTTCGTAGTCTATGTTGTTCCCTTCTGCCACGAGCTGACCGAGCATTAGGCTTAAGTGAGAGGCTTTTGCCTTGTCCAAGTTTATTGGGGTATTGCTTCCATCTTTGTGGATACTTAGAGTTATGTACGTTGCATGGTTTGTATTCTCAGAAACACCTTCTTTGAGGAACAATTCAACGAGTGTTTTCTCTTTGACTTTGATGCCAATGCTTTTGAGAATCTTCTTCTCGTCTTGCTTCAATTTCTGACCCCTCCGATTACCTTTGCGTAGAACTAGTGATGAATAAGAATATTAGCATATCTCGGCGCGGGCGCTAGGAGATAATAAGCTATCGTTCAGTTTCATAGTTCGTCTATGTTCTTCGCCTGAACAAGCCTTTCGAGTGTGGTGTACATGAGAGAGCGAGGGGCTGTTTTCTTGGCACCCAAACGTATCGGGTCTTTGAACTTGACCAATGTACCTGACTTGAGATGTATCACACGTTTACCAGGCGCAAAAGTTCCCTTGTCTTCCTCACGGATTTTCACCAAGTCATCTTTTGACTTCAAGGGCTGGGTTATGGATTCGATTTCGCCAAAGTATAGAACTGAAGACTCAGGCTTTCCTACGTAGAGGGCAAAATACGGAACATCTGGCTTTCTCAACTTTACGAAACCCCATGCGTTGTATTTCTTAAGAAACTCCACGCCTTCGATTCTACTTGGACACAAAACCACATCGCCAGCTGGTTTTACGGCGAGGTCTTTTCTAGTTACTAGTTGAACTTCCTTTGGAGAATCTGGCTCAGGAGGTGCTTGGGATTCTTTTTCAAAAAACTCCACAGCTTCGTCTGCCAGTCGTTTTGCTATGCTTTCAGCACGGGTTTCAACTTCGGCTCCAGCTGCCTTGACCAGAGTCCTCTTGAATTCGTTCGATATTTCCTGCTTCTTCTGTCTCAAGTTCATAATCGCAAGCTTCGTAGCTGCCAACCGCTTGGCTGCCGCTTCAATTTCCCCTGAGAGAACAGATTCTCTGGAAATTAGACCCAAGTCGTTGGCACGCATCTGCGCATCTCTTAGGTCGACTTCGGTTACCAAACACTCCTTCTCACTCTTACCAGCTCTAGCATCAAATATCCTTAGCACTCTGCCGTTCGTAAGTACAACCCAACGGACATCCTCGACTCTTCCATAGCTTATTATTTGGGATGAATACTCCGATGATAAGTCTGTATCGAACGCCTTTGCTTCAACCAGAACTACCGTCTTGCCCTCAAGCATTAAGGCGTAATCTGCATGACCAGAAGTTGTACCGACACGTATTACCTGCTCCAGTCGAACCTCATTGCTGAGCAAATCCCATCCTAAGACCTCCAACAAAGGCTCCACTATTTTCTTCTTCGTATTAGCCTCATTACTGATCATGTCAGTATGAGAGAAATAGTCAAGGCTTTGGACAAGCTTGGCAAGTTTGTCCGATGACAATCTCATTAAGGCTTAACCCCGAGTGTTGTAGTTGACTATTGAAATATAACTTTAACCTAACGCTCGCTCGCAGCTTCCCTCTTTTTTGTTTCTGAGCAATTTAGCGCGTGCGCTCTCTGTTAGGAAGAACATTCTCTAATAATGTTAGCCAACTGCTCCGTGACAGGTTTGATGTGGCGGGAGTTTCTGAGCCCCGTGATGACAGTTTTTCCTGAGGCGAAGATTAGTATTGTTGCTTTGTATGGATCGCTGATTCTGAGGATTCCGCCTGGAAACTGTTCTGGTTCATAAATCATCTTGCAGGCTTTGGCTAGTTCTTCGAGGTTGATGTTCTCATCGTATTCGGCGACGGCAACAATGTTTTGAACTTGGGGTTCGAGCTGAACAGGATTTGTCAGCTTCTTGCTGACCAGGAAGTCTCTGGCGAGTGAGAGTTCTTCCGCCGCTTTCGTTTCACTTTTTGTTCCTACGCTTATCATCTTTCCCGAAGGGAAAATGGAGACTTTTCCTTCCATAGCTGGACTTTTGAAGTAGGCGACTCTTCCGCCGTAGATTTCTGTGTCGTGCAGGATTTCTTTGAATTGCTCCAGTTCGTCTAGGTCTAGTTTCTGCTGGAGATTGGCTGTAGAAACCACGTTAACAATGACTATCTTAACCATAGGCCCCGAGCGCCTGTCTTTGTTCCAGACTACGTTTCCTCTTTTTCACTTAGGCTCTCTTCTATGCTGCTGAACTGTTCCAATGCGGATTGAAGGTTTTCTGTAATCTCTCGCGCAATAATGTGTGGTGGCGGTAGGTTTGCAGTGTCTTCGAGGCTTTCGTCTCTAAGCCAGAATATGTCTAGGTTTGCCTTATCCCGCTGTGAGAGTTGCTCGTAGGTGAAAGGCTTGAAGCGTTCAGATTCCTTTCTATCATGACGGTTTTGCGGGTTGTAGCATCTTGTGAAATCTTGAAGGTCTTCATTGCGCAGCGGGTTGGTTTTGAGCGTGAAGTGTTTGTTTGTGCGCAGGTCGTATATCCAAAGTGTTTGGGTCCAGGGTCTCTCACTGGCTTCTTTTCGGTCGAAGAACAGGACGTTTGCTTTGACGCCTTGGGCGTAGAACACTCCTGTCGGAAGCCTCAGAAGGGTGTGAACGTCGCATTCGTGCAGCAGCTTTTTCCTTACGGTTTCTCCTGCTCCGCCTTCGAATAGTACGTTGTCTGGGACGACTATGGCGGCTTTGCCGTTGATTTTCAACAGTGTTTTTACGTGTTGGAGGAAGTTTACTTGCTTGTTGCTGGTCGTTGCCCAGAAGTCTTGGCGTTCATATGTTAAGGCTTCTTTGTCGGCTTTTCCTTCGCTGTTTGTAAGTGTTACGCTGCTTTTTCTTCCGAAAGGCGGATTAGTCATGACTATGTCGTATCGTGCGCCAGGGTCCGATATTAGGGAGTCTCCGACTTCTATGGGGCTCTGGTCTCCGCCGATGCCGCGGAGGCAGAGGTTCATTGCACATAGGCGGGCTACTGAGTCGACGATGTCTTTTCCGCTGAAAGTTCCTTGTTTTAGAAAGCGTTTCTGTTCAACGTCTAGTTGATAGTTGCTGGATATGTAGTCATGAGCCGCTATTATGAAGCCGCCTGTGCCGCAGGCTGGGTCGTTGATTGTCATTCCTGGTTCTGGACGCATGACTTCTACCATGGCTTTGATTAGCGGTCTAGGGGTGAAGTACTGTCCTGCTCCGCCTTTGATGTCTTCAGCGTTCTTCTGAAGCAAGCCCTCGTAGATTTCGCCTTTAACGTCAATGTCTAAGCCAATCCAGGTTTCTTGGTTGATTAGTTCGAGGAGACGTTTGAGTTTAGCTGGGTCTTGGATTCTGTTTTGAGATTTCCTGAAAATTACGCCTAACATACCTTTTTCTTTGCCCAACATTTCGAGAATGTAGCGGTAATGGGCTTCTAAGGCGGCTCCGTCTTTTTCAAGCAAGCTCCGCCAGTCTAAGCCTTGTGGAATGGTTGAAGGTTTGTTGAAGGGAGGTTTGGTATGTTCGTCAGCCATTTTCAGGAAGAGTAGGTAGGTTAGTTGCTCTACGTAGTCGCCGTAGCTTACGCCGTCGTCTCTTAGGACGTTGCAGTAGTTCCACACTTTTTGGACTAGTGAAGCTGATTCATTTGACATAACTGGACAACTCCAACTGTTTCGGCTTGTTTTTCCTTCTGTTTATGCCGTTTTCGCCCCTAGACTTTTCCCTCTCCTCTCTAATACGCTCTAACAGTTTCTCTGCTGACTCATCACTAGGGTCTTGAGGAACAAGTTTCCCTTCAAACGCCATCTTCAGAATACTCTGGCGCATCTTATCAGCGTGTTCTATGCTCTCAGTGGCAATTTTCTCGACTTCGTCAGCTATAGAAAATAGGCGTTCTATCTTTTCAACGACCATTGTCTGCTCATTTGGATGACAAAGAGGAATCGGCATTGAAGCTAGTTGCTCTTGGTTTATTGAAGCCATGCCAACAGTCTGTTGCGCATTTCGGCTGAAGAATTTCTGACCGTACATAACAAACCAGAAATTCACATATTTGCTGTTGGCGTAATCCTGTAGTAGTCTCAGGCGGATATTCTTGCTTTCATATACACATCTTTCAAGCCCGGAGGGGATTGCTGCGGCTTTCCCAACCAATTCTCTGCTATTCACTCGATTAACAAGGATGTCGCCTGGTTTTAGTTCATAGAATTCTATTTCTTCAGGTGTTAAGTTCATCCTCTTAACATCCTTCCATACAATAGCACCATTTTCAATGTTGTACATTCGTAGGCATGCCACGCCATTATTGCCATAGAACTTTTCTGGTTTGTAAACACCATTTCTCATTGATTCAGCGATTTCTCCTATGCGAGCCCATGTCCATTCTTCAGGCAATATTGGCAAGTCGATAGTGTCTATCGGTTGCAGCTCCTTGAATTTCGTGTCCTTTCTTACTTCTCTGATCCGTTCTAGTAGTTTTGTGGCTGGTTCTATCTGGTCTCTGTGGGTTTTGCGCCATTCCTCGGTCAGCTTGCCCTCAAAAGCGTATTTCAAGACTGCTTGGCGGTAACGCTTCAACTGCACCTTGACCTTCCGCAGCCCTTCGACGCCAGCATCCAAACACGCAAAGAGCTCCTCCAACTTAGCAATAATACGAACCTGCTCATTAAAAGGAGGAAGAGGAATCTCCAGCTCCTTTAGTTTGTCGCCGCCTATCGCTGAGAAAGTGGTTCCTGTGCCTCTTCTTGCAATCTCGTTTTCAAGGGCACGTAAGAGATACAAGATGAACAATGTTTCGATTCCGCCTAATCCTCGGATGGCTGCAAGTCCCCTTCCAATACATGATTTTTCAGGACAAACATTTGTTGGACCCACTGGAGCCCTAACAGATATGAGCACGTCACCTTTCTCAGCAGTTTTCTTCGGTGCCGTACACCATTTTCTAGGTGTTGGATATGATTTACCAAATTCTAGTTTACCTTGATAAAATGGAAGACCTCTCCCGTCTTCGTTATAGGTTGAGGATGGCGGAGACTGACCAAGTATAACTTCGGCTATTTCACCCAACTGCGTTCGTATCCAACCCTGAGGCAACTCGTCCAAACCATTGAACTCCTCTATCATTTCACCAGCACTGTGTTCAGCTCTTCTAGGATTTGGTCGAGTTTTTGTCCGAAGAGTCTGTTTGCTTTTACTGCTCCGCCCTTCTGGTTGAAGGGCACGTTTTCAAAGTCCTCTATTCCAAGGGTCATTGATGTTGCTATGTGGTCTTTTATCATGTTTAACCATTCTGACTGTTCAGATGTGAAGCTTTTTCCTTGCTTTTCTTGTTGAGCTAGCCAATCGGTAAACCTGTGGTTCACCGCTTCAGAGAAAGGCTGCAGGATGTCAACGGCTCCAATGGCAAACTGTACAAGCGAAACAATATTCGTTAAAAGCTTCTGGGGTCCGGCGCCTCTAACCTTCGACTTCTCTAACTGCTCATAAGCCATCCACATAAGCTCAGGCGTAAGATTGTACGGTGGCTTCTTGATGGCTTCAGCAAGCTGCTTAATCGCATCATACGTCAACTGCCGATTCGCGTAAGGCTTGCCGTAGATAACCTGCAATGCTGTGAGCTCATCTTTGTTGTCTTCAATGAACTTCTTGAAATTGGTCACGTAAGCCCTAGCCTTCTCAGTTTTGGTCAGTTCGTCGGCGCCTGCAAAGATTAGAACATCCTTGCTGGTGACATCAATAATCTGTTCACTTCTCTTCTTGACATCAATCAACGTGTTTCTGAATGCTGGGTCATCAAAAGGCGCGCAGGCAACCTTGGCAAGCTCTTCGGACGCACTCTTTAACTGTTCACGAGTCGGATTGTCAGTCTTGAATACTTCCTTGGCCTTCTCCAGCTGCTTATCTGGGTCAACCGCGTCTAGCAGGCCATTAACCAATTGTCTAAGCGTCTTGCCAGCAGCAGCCTCAATCTCGCCCTTCTCCTTGTCGTCAATCTCCATGTTCATCCTTGATAGTCTGCCAGCCAAAGAAGTCAGAGTGTCAGAATCCCTGACCCCTACCTTGACCTGGTCAATCAACTTCTCAAAAGGAATACTCCTCTTACGTTCAAGAGGGCGTGAGTCAGTTTTGTCACTTTCACAAACGCCCACCGCATCCACAATCACAAACCCCGTTTTGTTAGCAGCGTCAGGCGTCACAGACCTCAAGTCCGTGGAAGACACCGTTCTGGTTCCACGACCCTTCATCTGCTCAAAGTAAACATTCGACTTCACATCTCGCATAAACAACAAGCATTCCAGAGAACGGATGTCAGTGCCCGTAGAAATCATGTCAACCGTAACCGCAATCC
>Ga0315296_10004365_pt1 | contig 11556 bp, 10 predicted proteins | sample YL17G14_18_MG_FD_203921 | JGI IMG/M metagenome (GOLD analysis project Ga0315296, IMG submission 203921) | Sediment microbial communities from Yellowstone Lake, YNP, Wyoming, USA - YL17G14_18 | ecosystem: Environmental > Aquatic > Freshwater > Lake > Sediment | place: USA: Wyoming | collected...
GGAGAGGGGGCCATGGTCGGGGCCGGGGCGGTCGTTACAAAGGATGTTAAAAGCAGAGATGTGGTAGTTGGAAATCCGGCAAAGAGCGTAAAGGGCGGATAAATGTGCTCTACTTGCTTCAAAGGGAAAAAATAAAGAAGATGATCGAAAGCAGGAAAGTAAAAATAGCCGTAATGGGCCTCGGTAGGGTCGGCTTACCGCTGGCTTCGACATTGGCTGATGCGGGTTTTGAAGTTATCGGCATAGACATAGACGAGAAATTAGTTTCTTTGACAAACAAGGGAACGGCGTATTTTAAGGATGAGGCTGGTTTGCAAGATATTATCGGAAAAAATGTAAAAAATAGAAAACTGAGAGCGACATCGGATGTGAAATCTGTAGAAAAATGCGATTTGATCATAATAACCACCCCAACACTGATAACAGAGGATAACGAGCCGGATATCGAGGCGGTCAAAGCAGCTACCGATGCCATCGCCGAATTTTCTAAATGCAAAGTGATAGTTCTGGAAAGCACCGTCCCCCCTTTTACCACGCGAAATTTGGGGGAAATGATCCAGGAAAAGACCGGCCTAAAAGCGGGAAAAGACTTTGGATTAGCCTACTCGCCAGAAAGGGTTCAGGCCCCGCAGGTCTTGAAGGATCTAAAAACCTACCCGAAAATAGTGGGTGGTATAGATGAAAAAAGCACGTTCATCGTTTCTGAGATATACTCGACCTTTGCCCCGAGCATCATGAAGATGAGCGGCCCGGAGGCAGCGGAAATAGAGAAAGTCGTGGAAAATACCCAGCGGGATGTCAACATAGCGCTTGCGAACGAGTTGGCCAAGATATGTGAGGTCTACGGCGTCGATGTATTTGAGGTCATCGGGGCGGCAAATTCCCAGCCGTTCTGCAAAATCCTTAGCCCGGGATGCGGCGTCGGCGGTCACTGCATACCCATGGATCCCTATTACATCATAAAAGACGTTGAGCGGAGGGGATACGAACCATCGCTGTTGAAAACGGCGCGAAGGATCAACGACTCGATGCCTGGACACGTGGTAAAAATGGTAAAAGATCACTTGGGCGAGGGGAAGGTGGCAATGTTGGGGTTGAGTTTCAAGCGGGATATCAAGGCGTTCAAACATTCCCCCACACTCAAAATCATCGAGCTTCTGAAGGGCTATGACGTGGTGGTTCATGATCCGTTCTTGGAGGGTGAAAAATTCAGTTTCAAGACGGAGAAAGACCTTTACGAAGCGATTAAAGGCGCGGACTGCCTGCTCCTTTCAACCGCACACTCGGCCTATAAAAAAATAGATTTCAGGAAGGTGAAGCGGCTGATGAAAGGGAACTTGGTGGTTGACGGCCGGGGGCTTTTTGACCCGAAAGAGGTTGAGGGGGCCGGATTGAAGTACAAAGGGGTTGGCAGGCCTTGATCAAAGTTGGCGTTGTTGGTGTTGGCATGATGGGTCAGCACCACGCACGGGTTTATTCCGAGTTGAATTGCGAACTCGTTGGGGTAGCGGATAAAAACCTTGAACAAGCGAAGAAAATAGGAGAGCTGTATAGCACTAATTACTATGAGGGCTACCAAGAACTCCTAGACAAAGTAGATGCGGTTAGCATCGTGGTCCCAACTTCCCTGCATAGACAAGTTGCAATGGATTTCATCAAGAGGGGGGTTCATTGCCTGGTTGAAAAACCGATAGCTTCCACCATCGAAGAGGCTAAAGAGATGATAAGGGAAGCTGAAGGGAAGGGCGTAAAGCTGATGGTCGGTCATGTCGAGAGGTTTAACCCTGCCGTGACCAAGTTGAAGGAACTAGTTGAAAAGGGGGCTTTGGGGAAGCTGATCCTCATCTCAACGCGGAGGGTTGGCCCTTTTGTCTCGAGGATAAGGGACGTGGGAATAATAATCGACTCGGCGACCCACGACATCGATATTGCCCGATATCTGGTGGGAAGAGACCCGATAAACGTGTACGCGAAGTCGGGGCGGGTGAAGAGTGAGAAGGAGGACCACGCGATAGTGGTTTTGGATTTTGGGGATGTCGCGGCTTCGATAGAGGTAAACTGGTTCACCCCCCATAAGGTGCGAAGCTTGGTCGCCACCGGCACCGAGGGCATCGCCTATCTGGACTACATAAAACAGGAGCTCGATGTCCACAGCGGGGGAGAAAAAATCGTGCCGAAAATAGACAAGGTGGAGCCACTGAAGCTGGAATTGAAACACTTTCTGGATTGTATACAAAGGAACACGAAGCCGCTTGTCGATGGTCACGAGGGGCTGAAGGTCCTAGAGATCGCGATAAAAGCGAGTAAGCGATAGCAAATCTCGTTATTTTTTAGTCACGGCTTGGTATATCTCCTCTAATTTCTTGAAATTTTTGTCCCAATTTGCCCTTCTCCTTGCTATCTTCAAGTTGTTTTTGCCCATTTTCTCCCGCGCGCGCCTGTCTTTTAGCAACGAGTTGATTGCGTTCGCTATTTGTCTGGGGTTCCCCTTCGATACGAGGAGCCCGCCAACGCCGTTCTTGACCCATTCTCGGTTGGTGGGCAGGTCCGACACCGCAACTGGCAACCCGCAAGCCAACGCTTCCAGCAAACAAAGGGAGGTGCCATCGCTCAAGGAGGTTGAAACGTAAATATCCGCCGCATTGTAGTACTTGGGCAGTTCATCATTCTCCACAAAACCGGCGAAATGCGCATGGCGCTCCATCTCGTGTTTTTTTACATACTCTTCGAACTCGCCTCTCAGTGGACCATCGCCGCACAGAATAACCCGGATGTCTGGATATTCCTTAATGACCTCGGGCAATGCCTGGAGAAAATACTCAATGCCGTATATCGGCTTAAACGGTCGGGTCATGACCAGGATCCTTTTGTCCCTCCACCCGAGCTTTGACCGAACGTCCGAGCGGGCGCCCGGGTTGAATTTTTTCAAATCGATGCCCCACGGAAAAACTGTTATTTTGTCACTCGGATATCCCGTCATCTCGATTATTTTGTTCTTCACATATTCGGCATCGCAGGTTATCCAGTCGGCCTTTTTTATCGTGAATTTTGTAATCGATTTTATCAGAGATGACTTTTTCGGGTCTATTAGGATGTCCGACCCCCAAGGCATCAAGAGAAATGGATGGTAGTTGGCCAACGCGCACAGATAACCATATTTCTGAACCCACCCGCCGTGGAGGACGTCTGGCTTAACCTCTTCCAGAACTTTTTTGAGGAAAAAATAGCCCCTAGTCATGCGCAATGCGCTTTTTGGGGAATACCCGCGTATCTCCAAGGGCAAATTGTGGTACGTGATGCCTCTTATCCGGATGGGGTTTTTGCTGAAAGTTACAACATGGGTTTTATGCCCCCTCTCCACGAATTTTTCGAGAAATCTCCGATCGTGGATACTATCAGCATCGGACGCGTAGAGCACTTTCATTTAAGCCTGCCCCGTTTTTTCTTTAATTTAGATGGAAGATAATCGGATAACAAATATGAAAGGGTTTTGGGATCAGTGGTTGCTTTTGTCAAAATATACAAATTATCAAGTATCATCCCTAACGTCTTCGAGTTGCTCCTGCCCCGCACGTAGTAGCCCACTTTAAGGAAGTTTTTAAACAAGGCGGTCATGGCGGGAAAGAATGTTTCTGGAAAAATGAGATAATACGGCCAAAATTTTTGATATGTAAGTATCGTTAGCCGATCCAGCTGGGGCAAGTCTAGGATGGTATCGTAGTAGTAACCGTAAACCCCTTTTGTATCTCTTATCCAGCCCTTTTCACGGCATAGGTCTCCCAATCCTGTTCCGGGGAAAGGGTAAAAAATACAGACGTCGTGCTTGCTCGCTTTGAGCTTTCTGTTGAGCCTGATTGTGTCCAATATCTGGTTTTCAGTTTCATACGGCATGCCAACCATATTGAAAGAATAAACTTCAAATCCCAATTCTGTGGCCATCTCAAATGCCCTTATGATCGTTTCATCTTCCATGCGTCGATTTAGGATATTTTTTCTGAATTCCGGATTCCCGCTTTCGACCCCAAAAGATACAGTCGTGCATCCCGCGGCTCTTAGCATCTTTAGAGTTTGATGATCAACCGTATCACATCTTGTCTGGATGACGAACGGGAGTCCGATCTCTTTTTTATATCTGTTGCAGAACTCCTCTACCCATTTTTTTCTTAATGTGAAAGTTTCATCGGCGAACTCGATGACCTTGATGTTAAATTTTTCTTTCTCATCCTTTATTTCTCCTAATAAGTTATCCACCGAACGGAATCGTGCAAAAGATCCCTTTCCCCTGTACAACTCAAGCAATTTGTTGTTGATACAATATGGGCAATTGAACGGGCAGCCTCTAGAACCGCTAAAAGGCGAGCCGCTGTCGATACATAGGTGTTCCCTATCAAAAATCTCCCTATCCGGATACGGCAGTTGATCCAGATCTTGAATCAGCGGCCTAACCTCGTTTTTAGTTAAATGTCCATCGGTTTTAGTCCAAAAATTGGCAACGCCCGAAGTTTCCTGCCCTGCTTCCAATTTATTTACAAATTCTTTTGTCGCTTCTTCACCCTCACCAATGCAAATAGCATCGACGCAATCGTAACCGATGCATTCTTCGGGCATAACCGTGGGGTGATTTCCGCCCCATATGATTGGTATGTCAAACTTGTCTTTGAGGAGAGAGGATATCCATAAAGCTTGGTCTCTTTGAAGCGTTTGTACGCTCACGCCCACAACATCTGCATCTCGGCCCTTTTTGTAGACTTCTTCTTCGGTTATGCCGAATGTTGTATCCAGTAAGCTGACGTTATGGCCTTCTTTCTTTAACACAGAACTGATGTAGGCCAGTCCCAACGGCAATTTGCGGGCACCGATCACGTTGGGATAAACTAGGAGTACTCTCATTTTTGCCCTATTTAACTAAACTCTCTTCCACTATTTGACGTTCTCTTTGTACCAATCTATGTATCTTTTTACCCCTTCTTCAAAATCGACCTTCGGCTCCCATCCCAGTTCACTTTTGGACTTTGCGTTGGAGACTATTTTTCCTTCGAAATCCCCGGGCCTCGCCTCTTTGTACTCAATCTTGACATCGCCCATCAGCTTCTTGACGGTTTCAGCAACCTCCTTGACCGTGACTTTTCTCATCCCCTCTAGGTTGTACGTTTTGTTTTTCGCAATGTCCTTCAGGGCCGCCACGTTCCCCTCGGCCAAGTCCTCAACGTAGATGAAATTCCTGTATTGGGAACCATCCCCGTGGATGGTCAGGGGCTTGCCCTCCATCGCATTTTTCACGAACGCTGCTATGACCGAGCCGCCTCGAGCCCTGGGGCCATAGGGAATGCCGTACCGCAAGATGGTGAAGTTCTGCCCGTACAGGTTGTGGTAACCGTGGCAATACAGCTCCGCAGCTATCTTCGTCGACGTGTACACGTGGTCCATCTTGGAGGGCAACAATGGGGTGTTCTCGTGCACCTCTTTCTCCAGCGCGGCACCGTATACCCAAACCGTGCTGGCGAGGATGACGCGGTCGATCTCGTTTCTGTGCGCGGCCTCCAAAACGTTCGCCACGCCGAGAACGTTAACTTCCGCCGCTTGAACGGGATTCCGATGAACGTCATTCACGTTCGCCATCGCGGCCAACATGTAGATGACATCGTAATAACCGGTCAGCGCAACCGTGGTCTTCGAGAGATCCATTATGTCGATGTAAATGTACCGAACATCGTTCTGGTGCGGCTTCATTATGTCGAACACGGTAACATCGTGCCCACGCTTGAGCAGTTTGTCGACCAGATGGGATCCTATAAACCCGGAGCCCCCCACTACGCCAACGTTCATCCAAGCACCTCCTTTAACGAATCAACCACATAATTCGCCTGATCCTCGGTCATCGTCGCGAAAACGGGCAGGCATACGTGTCTCTTGCATATATCCTCCGCGACCGGGAAGTCCCCCTCTTTGTAGCCCAAATCTTTGAACACGGGCTGTAGATGGCAAGGCAATTCATACACCTCTCCGCTCAAGCTCACCCCGTATTTCTCCTTCAGTTCCTTTTTTATCGCGCCCCTATCGATACCCTTGTCAAGCAGTGCGATATATTTGTAGTAATTTGACTTCACCCCATCAGGCATGGCAAGCCCTTTGATTCCGTCGATATCCTTCAGGCGTTCATCGTATATTTTTGCCATTCTGCGCCGCCTTTCGATAAATTCGTCAAGCCTCCTTAATTGGGACAGGCCGAGTACGGCGTGGAGTTCGCTCATCCTCCAGTTATACCCGAGCTCAACGTGCACATTTCCGAGGAAACCGGATTTTCCCTGATCCCTGTATATCACGGCCTTTTTCTGAACGTCTGGATCATCCGTAACGATCATCCCCCCCTCTCCGCTCGTCATCACCTTTGTTGGATAAAACGAGAAGGATGCAGTGGGCCCAAACGTGCCGGCTTTTTTGCCATGAAGGGAACTCCCGTGCGCGTGGGCGGCATCTTCGAGCAAAAACAAGTTATTATCATCACATAATTTTTTGATTTCTTCGATGCGCGGGGTAACGATCCCCCCGATATGGACGACAATTACCCCTTTCGTGTCCTTGTCTATCTTTTCGCTAATGTCATCTACATCCAATGAAAATGTCTTTGGATCCGCTTCCGCGAACTTGACCTTCCCCCCAGCGTGGATGACTGCCGCTGGTGTCGCAAAAAAAGTGTTAGTTGGGACTATGACATTCTTGCCCCTGACATCAAAAATTCTGAGCGGGATTTCAAGGGCACTCGTGCCGCTGTTCACGGCTATCGCATGTTTTGCCCCCACATATTCCGCAAATTTCTTCTCGAATTCTTCACCGGACTTGCCGAGGGTCAATTGTCCGCTTTCCAGCGCCTTCTCTATGTTTGATAAGATTTCCTTCCTATCCTCTTCTGGGAAGTAAATCCCCGCCGCTGGTACTTTCACTTTATCACCTTCCGTTCAATTGATGTTGAGCCATTTATCCTTTTAGCCGATGCCGCTCTCTGCCTACTTTCAACGAAATTCATCGGCGAATCCCCCAAAGGAACCCCAACCCGTACGCCGCATGTTCGATGAAATAAACTATCGGAAGCGCTAAATATCCCACCCCGTGTTTCCAAGCGATCGCGGCGGACGAGATCAGCGCACACACAAAGTAGGCGCAGATAACCACTAGAAATGGGTAGACGACCACATGAATGAATAAACTCAAGATGCTGAGGAAAATCAGCGCCAGAACGAAGAGGGAGGGCATGAAGTACAATGCCCTTGACGTGTCCGGATGTTTTCTGATCATCTTCGCCCTAGCCACGCCGTAATTAAACATCTGCTTGGAAAATTTGGAGAGCGAGTCCTTCTTGTGGTGATGTGCCATGGTTTTCGGGGTGTAAAGCAATCTGTAGCCGGCTTTTTTTATCCTCAGGTTCAGCTCCCCATCCTGCCCAACCACGAACCTCTCGTCATGGAGGCCGACCCTTTCGAATATCTCCCTCCTGTAGGCCGTGAAAGCTATCGAATCCACGAACCGCTCCTCGCCTCCCCGAGGGAACGTCGTGCCGTAGCCCCCGAATCGGCTCCCCATAACCAGTCCAATCGATTTCGCGATAAAAGGGGCATCGGGAGGCGTTTCGTGCCCGCATCCGACGCCGGCCACGCTGCTATCGCACGCCGCGAGTTTCGACGTCAGCGTGGAGATGAAATTCCCCTCCGCTCGAGCGTGCCCGGAAAACATTATCAAGACCTCCCCCCTTGCCTCCTTAATCCCGATGTTCCTCCCGGCTGCGGCGTTTACCCTCGGGTTGTCCACCAGTTTGATGTTGGGGTGAGTTTTCGCGTAGCCCTCGACGATTTCACGGGTTCCATCCGCGGATCGCCCATCCACGATTAATACCTCGTAACGATCCCGCAGATAATCCTGGGCTATCAGGGAGTCCAAGCACTCTCGGATGTATTTTTCCTCGTTCCTCACAGCGACGATCACCGAAACAAACGGATGCTTATTATTTGTCATCTATCCCGCTCCCCCGGCTCTTTGCTTGATCAGCGCCCGCGATGTAAGCATAAAAACTTTCTCCAAAATTGCGCGTAAATTGCGCATAAATTGCGCGCATTACCTGAACTCATAATGAGTCTTTTTACCCACACCTTTCATCACCAAAATGTTTCTATTGACCAAATCCTTTAGGTCGTTCAGCGCTGTTCTCTCTGAGCAACCGGTGAGATTTTTGTATGTCGATCGTGTTATCCTTCGGTAGCGTTTTAAGTGTTCTATAGCTTTTTTCTGTCTTTCGTTCAGCTCGAGTTTCTCTAAATCTTCCGGGATGGGCAATTTCCTGAAAATTACACTGAATCCACCCGCTTCTTCTCTGAAGATCGGTTCCGGTAGGCCATGACTCGCACACAATTCAAATATCCTGTTGGTTCCGGTACCCCACCGCTCAATGTATCTGGTCAAAAATAGCAAATTTGCAACCAATGGGTTTCTCGGAACTGATTTATGCCTCCTTTTTAGATCTTCCACCGTGAGCGGCGCTGGTAGCCCACCCGGGTTCCACACCTCTATCCGATCGTCGAATATCGAAATATGCACATTGGCCGTGGAAGAATAATCCCGATGGGCAATAGCATTTGTTACGGCTTCCCTTATCGCGGCAGGGGGGTATTCCCATTTTTCCTGCCGTTCTATTTTCCCAGATTCGATCCACGCTGATTTTTTCATGTGTGAAAGTATAAATTTTTCAGCTTGATCTATCTGCTCACAAACCGTGCCAGAAATGACCTTCATGTCGATGAATGGTGAGGTGACATCAGTCCCACTAAATTTGCCGCACCTGATTTGCGATTGTGGGAAAAACTTCTGAGTTTCCTTACCGAACATCAAAATCGTGGCATTCGTTATTTTTTTGTTCCGGATCAAATTCAATTTTTCCAACGCTTCTCTCATCAAAATTTCCGGGTCGATGTCTAAATTCCTCTCGGCTTTAGCTTTCTTCAAGAGCCATCTCACTTTTTCCTCCGAGACATCACTAAGAGTAGCATTTTTGCAAATTCGATCATCGAAGTTAAGTTTGTTTTTGTGTTTTTCTAAAATCATCTTTTCGTATTCATCTTTACCTATTTTCAAAGTAGATTTCCCCACTCTCTTAAACGGCCTACCAAACGCGAGTACTGGTTTGTTCATGGACTCTTTAACTTCAATGACAATCACGTTTTTTTCGTTTATTTTCTCGATAGTCATCCGCGGGTAAACCCTAGGATCGGTATTTGTAACGATTTTGTTTGCTAGCTTCTCCAGAGTATCTTTTCCAATAGTGATCCCTAGGACTTTGCCAGAGGGTGAAACCCCAATTAAGATTCGACCACCATCCTTGTTTGAGAAAGCGGAAATAGACTCGACGATCTCGTTCGCCGACGATAGAGAGGATTTGAACTCTAGGGTTTCCGACTCCCCACGCTTGATCATTTCTCTCGTGCTTATCGAACCACCGATTTATGTAGTTGCTTTAATGTTTATATTTCTGCGTGAATCTTGCTTAGTCAATTCGCTCACTTTTTGGTTGTAACTTTGCTACGATACTCTGAAAACGGCAGGTCAAAATCGTCACGTCATGTCCTTTGGCAGCTACCCTGTGGGATATCTCATAGAACTGTCGCTCGCCGCCGCCCCAGACGCCTATCCCGCGCTTGAGGTCTGGGTATATCTCCGTGATGTAGAGTATCTTCACTAGCTCACCCTCCAAGTAGCCACTTCCAGAGCGGTTTGTAAACGACCTTCTTTTTGCCAATCTTTTCCTCCCCCTCGAAGTCCTCCGTCAGCACCGATCCCTCTTGCAGACCGAATTCGTCCATGGCCTTCATCAAGGCTTTGACCTCCCGCCGCTTCGTTTCGGGCTCGCTCACATCCCAGCAAACTTGGATTAACTCCTTCACCTTCAAGCCTTCCTTGATCACGAAATCGACCTCCCTCTGTCTGAGGTCTCTCCAGTAGAATATCTCCAGATTCGGGTTTTGTGCCCTTTTTCTCCTCAGCTCCACCGCCACCAAATTTTCTGCGACTTTCCCTAGGTTCTCACGGAATCTGAACCCGACGGTGTTCGATACCCCAACATCCGCTGAATAAACCTTTCTCGGGCTGTTCTCCTGCTCTTTCACAGACCACGAAAAACGCTTGATGAAAAAGATGAGGTTTGCGGTTTCTAGGTAGAAAGAGAACCTCCTTACGGTTTCGGTTGGCAACCGTAGGAAACCGGAAATCCTGTTGAAGCTGATGGGTGAAGAAATGTTCGTGAGGTAGAATCTCGCGAGGGCCTTTAGCTTGTCAGATTTCCTTACCTTGAACCTCTGGACGACATCCCTGCCTATGATGTCTTCATAGTAACTCCGGGAAGTTCTCGTCCTGTAGTCGGGATCTTTGTTTAAAACGATTTCCGGAAATCCCCCAACTTCCATGTATTCTCTGAAGAAGCTTCTTATCCTAGAGGAGTTCAACAGGATTTCTCTCATCCCCCCTATCTCCATCCTCTCGAAGCTTAGGAATTCCCTGAAGCTCAAGGGGAAAACCTCAAAGTAAATCTGCCTGCCCGTGAGGACGGTTGCTAGCTCCTCGCTCAGAAGTTTGGAAGATGAACCGGAAACCGTTATGAACGCCTCTTTACGTTCGTTCAGGGCCCTCACAAACCGCTCCCATCTTTCGACGTTTTGGATCTCGTCCAAAAACACGAAAGGTTTCCCTGGGGGCTTCAATATCTCAAGATAAGCGTCGTATATCCTTTGGAGGAAATTAACATCTGCTCCCTCGAACTCTGGCTCCTCGAAATTCACGATCAATGTATTGTTTCGGTCAGTACCAGCTTCTATCAGGTTCTTTACCATTTGTTTCATCAGGGTGGTTTTTCCGGATCTCCTGACACCGAGTATCGAGACGATTTTGTCCGTTTTAACGAACTTGAGGAGTTCATCCACATAACTTTTTCTCGGTATTCCCACGTCGAGATCTCTGCTCCAGAAGTTCCATCTGCTCAGAACTTCCACTATCCTCGTCTTTTCCATTTTTCTCCAAAATTTATCATGTGAATATGACATATTTATATCTTTTCATCATATAAGTATGATGAATTCAGTACCCCTCAACCACCCGCTCATACTCCGACTGGTACCAGTCCACGAATGCCCTCATCCCCTGCTCGAGCCCAAATTTCGAGATGAACCCGAGAGCTCTTAATTTCGAGATGTCTGCCATAGTTCTCTGGACATCACCGAGCCACGAGAGGCCCCCTTTGTAGAGAATTTTGATTTTGTCACTCAGCCCCAATATATTGAGCAGTAGCTGAGTCAGTTCCTTAAGCGTGTAGGCTTTCCCAGAACCGACGTTGTACGCCTCCCCCGCCAGCTTCCCTCCCTCGACGACAAGCAGTGTGGCGTCCACAGCGTCGTCAATGTATAGGTAATCCTTTTCCTGGTCCCCGGTCCCGAGCACCTCCAGCTTCTTCCTGTCCTTTCTAAGCTTTTCCAAGAGGTCGAACATCACCCCCTTGCGCGAGCGCGGCCCATAGATGTTGAA
>Ga0315296_10004366_pt1 | contig 11554 bp, 9 predicted proteins | sample YL17G14_18_MG_FD_203921 | JGI IMG/M metagenome (GOLD analysis project Ga0315296, IMG submission 203921) | Sediment microbial communities from Yellowstone Lake, YNP, Wyoming, USA - YL17G14_18 | ecosystem: Environmental > Aquatic > Freshwater > Lake > Sediment | place: USA: Wyoming | collected...
AAACACCACGCAGAACAAGAGCAAGAACTATTTTTCAATCAGTAGACATTCTACTAACGCACGGCGAACATTTCACACCCGCATGGGATAGCACCGATCATATGACCTTCAAATGCGACGCGTGCATCACAGTTGCCGATGTTTTAGCAGTCCAATTTGTTCCACACTACGATATAGCAGGTTCAGTCTTATACTTCCGTCTCGGATGCCCCAAATGCGGAAAAACAGGACAACGAAAAATCTACCTTGAGTCCATGTCCACCACAGACCCCGCCGTGACACATGTAAAGTCCATCAAAAGACCATAGAAAACAATCCTCTATATATGGATGAATAGGATGCCCGACACAGTCGCCTACATGGGCTTCGATTCCGAATTCTTACCCACTGGGCGAACGGGCGATCCCGCATCTGTCCATTCTGTGCAGTTCAGCGACGGGTGTAACGACCACGTTTTTTTAGAGTCGCCAGAAGCCTTAAAGAAGTGGTTGCTGAATCGCCATAGAACACTCACGGACATATTTGGGTTCAACGTGCTGTGCGATTTGGGAGCCATCAAGGAATGGTTGCCACCCGACAGCGTTCAAGTGGTTCTGTATCGTGGCAAAATAATAGGGAAAATTCGTTACGGTTCAGCGAATATTAAGGCTTACGACACGCAACCACTATTATTGAACTTCGGATTGCGGAGGCTTGAAGATATTGGCGAAGTCGTAGGCGTGCGGAAACTGCCGAAACCCGCGTTTCTAGGCTTACGCAAGTGGCGAACCGAGTCGGAACACGCCGCCTTCGAAACCTACGCATTAAACGATGCCGTCATAACGGCAAAAGCGATCAAGTGGTTAGTCGAAGAAAACCACTGTGACCCACGCATCCACGCCAGTGCGGGTTCCTTAGCCGCAGAATACTTCAGTTTCCCCAAACGCCACAAACAGCAACACGGGCGAATCCTAATTTCCCCGATTGAAAGGGCTATAGTGCAAAACACAAACGCAGGAAGAAACGAGTTTTTCACATGCGGCTATACCGCTAATGCAAACTACAACGACGTGAAATCGCTCTATCCCCTCAGTATTGTAACAACCCGTGCCCTAATGATTGATGGTGTTACCCCATGCAACCCCGAGGATTTGTGTGTCACCAGAGACTTAAGCGATCCCCGTTTCGGATGGTTAGAAGGCTTTTTCCAAACAAAAAACAAAATGTGGGGATTACCCATACGTGCCAGACAAATCACATACGTCAATGGCTACGTTATGGGCTTATTCCACACCTTTGACCTTGCGGCAGCTAAAGCGGAGATTATTTGGATAGCCAAAGCCTATAAACCAACGTTCAACGAGTCCAGAAAAAAAGTTCACGATCTTTACGCTTCCATGCTCACAAGGCGAATAGAAGGGAAAATGAGCGATCAGGAAAGCCGTTTCAGCAAAGCCGTTCTGAACAGTTGCTACGGGAAACTCGGACAAAGCCACCCTGAAGCCGCAACAACCAATTTTCCCGCGTTCAGCACTATTTTGGCACACAGTCATCTAGTGATGAGCTACCTTTTTGACCGATGCTCAACGGCAATCTTGGGAATGGACACGGACAGCGTTTTTTCCACAAGCGACATGAGCGGGAAACACGGCGATCTGACAGACGGGGAATATACGCTTCCCCTCATACTCGAAAATAAAGGCAGGGGCGACCTAGCGTCTTTCAGGGCAAAAACCTACATGATGCGAGTGGAAGGCAAGCCCATTCGCGTCTACGGTCGCCACGCATGGCACTATTTTATTGAAGACTACTTCAAACTATGGGAAAATCCAGAATTTCCGTTTATGACTAGAATTGACGTGAAACATACGCTTAAGACACGGCAAAAAGAAGCATTAAAATTGCCTTTAGGATTCTGGAATCAAAAACCCGTGAAACTCACAAAACAGAAAGTTTCAGAGTTGCTCCAAGCAGACGCAAAACGAAAAAGAAACACCTACGACAGTTTTAAGCTGTTCGAAGAAAGAAAAAGCGAATCGAGTGAACCGTACATCATGGATGAAATCTTATTCGATTCCAACTTTAATTATCCATCAAAAAGCGTGGAAAATTTCCCCTACTTAGAGGTTAGTAGATTCATAACCTATGAGGTTGAGAAAAAAGAGGAATTTGAATAAGCATTAGACAAAAATTAAGAATGGAAAAGTGGCGTTGGAACCTGTTGGGAGGTGAATTGAATGCAGATTGAAGCAAAAAAAGTAAACGAAGAAGCAATAAAGAAAATAAAAGATTTCTACGTGTTGATATATGACACTTCAACAGGAGAATACAAAGACCTAATAAACGCCGTGAACTTGTTCCATGTTCATGGATGGACGTGTGTCAACATAACTGCGACTCAAACACAGTGGCATTGGCGTATGTATGCGTTGATGCATCATTAGTCGATTCTCTTCCGCATCCGAGTTTCCTGATTTCGATAAGGTTTTTCTGGTAAAGAACTACAACGTGTATTACCTATACGAAAAAGGGGAGCTAGGTACTGGGAATTCGGGGGATTTTCGGGGTATCGGGGGCGCGCACCTATTTTTGTATTCCGAAAGGATATGTTTTCTTGGCCTGCATTTGAACTGCATTGGCTATAAACGACGCGCATCTTCTATTTGCTTCTGAACTATTGCTTGAAACTCTTCCATGACGAACTTGTTCCTAAAGAAGAAAGATGCAGCCCTTGCTTTCTGAGAGGTGCCAAAGTACACAGAACCGCAAAAAACGCATTGCTTCTCGATGAAACCTGTGTAGACTTTCCCCTCCTCCTGCTTGAGGATATTAGCGACTTCGATTGACTTGACTCTGTCAAAGCTTCCAGTTACAATCTGCCCTCGGCGTGTCGATCCAAAGAACTCTTTAGCACTGACCGTTAGAGTACTCAGTTCCTTTTCATCGCCTATTGAGCACTCATACTTCGTAATGCCTATATGCTTTCCTTGAACATTGTTGAACGATTTTTGGACAATGAGTTCTATATTAGAGGAGATAAGAAATGGCATGTAACGTGCAAAATACAGTCGGCTTGATGACAGTGAATACGCCAATTGTGCAATGTAGCCAGAGAACAAGCCCAATCTGAGAATGGAGGAAACAAGACAACCAACAAGAGCGTTGAACCTAAACCAAAGGGTGATCATCTTGTTTGCTTTGAGGAATCGAGTTTCCACAGAGTAAAATCGAGCCCAGAAATAGAGAGATAGTACAGTTAGGCTAAGCAAAAGAAAAGTCAAGCCATTGATCGGTTGCGATGGAAGACGAAATGTCTGTGCAAGGATTTCCCATGCTAAAACCAGAGTAGAAATCAAACCCTTGCCATAAGTAGCCAACAATGCCAATAGTGAAAAAGTGGCAGAAATATCAAGAGCATAGAAGACCAGCACTCCTATCAAATGCTTGCGTCTTAAAGTCGAGCGACCTATTAAGTCCAATACTGGAATAATATCATAGGCTTTAGCGATGGACTTGCTCAACTCGACATCGGCTGAAGCGTTCTCCATCTTCCTCATGAATAATTGAGTAAATCCGCCAAGCAATGGCGAGGTAGCACAACTGACTGCTATTGTTGCAATCAATGCAATAGTACCCACTGCAAATACAAAGTCTGACGAAAAAGATTGAAGCGAGAGAAAAGTTGGGCATAGAAGAACGAATACTTCCGCCCAAAAAACGAACGCAAGAAGGAAAAAAGAAACGCCCGACACGATATTAAGCACTCGCTTGACTCCATATTGTTTTGCTACTGGCATCAGTTGCGAGGCGATATAAGACGCGATCTCGGACATACAATCCTCCCGAGTTCGAGGAGTACCACCACGGCTTATATATCTCTTATCTGTCCTATCCTCCGCTGAACGAGTGAGAAAAGTCAGAAGACCTGAACGGCAAACTGAGCGCGCGCTATATAATAGTAATAACCTATCATTAAACTGCTTTTTCATCTATCCACACCCTTTTCACCTTCACTTCCTTCAACGCTCACCGATCCAGAACAGAACCCAACCGACTCAAGATGTCGCTAGAGAGAGAAGACCAGTCAGAATGTTTGTGACAAACATCAATCTTCTTCTCATTCGTAAGACATTCGTTGACCGTCAATTTATCATCGTTTTTGGCGAAAGGAAATCGAAGTAATAACTACTCAGAAATGTTCACATTGAGAAAGCCCTCAGTTAATTCCGTTTAATAATTGATGGAGTTTATCCATTGGGATTGATTGCGTGCTGTGCGGTGGAGTTTGTGAAACTTGCACAATTGAATGGCAATCGGCACTCCTACGAAAAGTTTTTATAGGAAAACTCGTATAATTGAAGGAGCACCGTAAGATGGCGGGTCAAAAGGGTCGCAATCACGTAGCCAGTCCTTCATACATTCGGCCCGTGTGACAAAGACTCTCTATATTGCGCCCGTTCCCCGTTTCCTTGCGGTGCATCTCGCTTATTCCATCTGTTTCACGTTGATGATATTTAATCGTTGCGGCAAACCAAGCAACCAAAAGGCTAAAATTTGAGGTCTGTTTTGAGTCTTTTTTCTCCAACGAACCTCGTTATGACATGGCGAATTCTGCGTAATCATGTGCAGGTCGTTCATATTCCTTCAGGGTGTTATGAACATTCTTACAACATTATTGTAGAAATGACTTATATAATTAGACTCTAGATGTAGCGTCTGATGTCTGGAGCAACCAGAAATGAGAAAAATGGGTACCACTCATCGTGAGGTTGCCCCATACATCGGCCTTCTTCTATTTGGGTTAAGGTAAGACCAGTCTAAATATAAGATTAGCGTCGCCCTTTATGATAAACAAGTCCTGATCAGGAACGCCATCTCAACATGAAACTGATAACTCAAACTTGTGAATGATCCGAAAAGATTGTTACAAGTCATAAGCCTTCGGCAGATCTCGATTGAAAATGCCTATTTCCCTCGATCTGTTTTTCGCAAATGTAGTGTATTCAAGTATGAACTGGTTATAGGTTTCTCTGTACTCTCGATAAGCTTTTTTGGTTGAATCGGAGATATTCTTGAGTCCTATTTCTTGAGCTGTTTTCACCGTCAAGTCTACATAGAGCTTCCTATGTAGCATTATGTAATTCTCAAACTCTTTCACAAGATTTGAGAGGACTCTTTCGTTTATCTCAGATTTGTAAAAACGTAACTCATCCAATCTTTGTTTGAAGCTTTGTAGTGGGTTTTGCATAACATAGGGAAATTCGTAGGCGCGGTTGTCAATCCACGGTTTATCTTTATTCGACGCCTCTTCTAGACTGGTTAGTATGCCCACTATTCCTAGCGATGCAGCGTTGAATTCTCGCAATGAAGTGAAGGTATTAACAAGTCCCGTGAAATCCTCAAAATACTTTCTCGCGAAGCTGTTACGTTTCTTACTCCGTAACCTTTCACCAACGTAACGTTTGGTACGTTCCCAGAAAAACATGTGCCCGACAAGAAAAACAATAACTCCAATAAGAACTACGGTTATACTACAGAAAAGAAGCTCAGGAAATAATGAATGGGCGTTTATCACAACGATTACAAGCCCAACTAAGGCTACAATCGCCCCGAGCGAAAGAGCTTTGCCCCTATCCTGATCGTACATGTCCAACCTATTTCTCAGTTAAGAGAAGTTGTATTTATCTCTGATACTTAATTCGTGCGTACGTTCGCGCGAGCTATCGTGACAGTTGACGAAAAACTCAAGAAAATAATGGTTGTCTGCAATCCGAACAGTATTCCATCGAGAGACCCGTTTGAGTTATGGAAAGAAAAACAAGGTTTGAAGCGCGCGCGAACAAGACTAGGCTTTATGGATTATTTACTTAAGTATCAGACTGTTATTTGTTCGATTGAGAGCATATGGTCGAAAATACCTACTTGGTGAAGGCGTATTTTGTAATTTATCATCCGACCAACATAGGAACAAGAATCGGCGATTGCGAGGTAGGATTTGAAAATAGCCACTATTTCTTGTCCAAAACGATTACGTGTGATTCGAGGGAAGAAGCAGAAAAAAAAGGGAAAAGAAGAATAGGTCAAGTCTTGTCAACGTTGTCTCTATATACTGGCGTGAGATATCGAATAGATCACTTTAGTGTTGACCAAATCTCTGGTAATGAACCACATCTACACACTTCTGAGTTATTTTTCGAAAGGATGACTCTTCTTCCACTTAGAAATGGAGATGTCACAAAAGTCGAGAAGACTTTGAGGATTTTGGACACACTCCAAGACGGAAAGCCAGCAGACATAATCGAAAGAGCAATAAACTATTTCTTGAGAGGTTGTCATCTTGAGAAAGAATGGCGTTCTGAGTCGTTTCTTAATTTCTACAAGGTGGCGGAACTACTAGCTCAAGACTATAGGAAAGAATTCAGTCAAGCCTTCAGCGATAGACTTGAGAATACTCTGTTTGAATTGAACGAAAAAGAAATCCAAACATTGGTGACCCAAACACGAATCATTCGTTTCATGTGCAAGCAACTAGATATTTCTGACAACGAAGTGCCTAAAATTGTCAAATTGCGAGCAACCTTTAGTGCCCATGCAACGATAGACGAACCACCCATTTCAAATGACGATTTCAACATTTGCAAGATTCTAGCTTCAAACTCTCTAATCAACTACATTGAGAAACATAACCAGCACTAGAAGACACTTCTATCACTTTTCTTAGCGAGCGCTATATAATAGTAATAGCCTATGATTAGACTGTTTTTTCATCTATCCACACCCTTTTTTACCTTCATTTCCTACATTTCCTTCATCGTTCACAAGACCGTATTGGGATTAGGCAAACGTTTTATGTACAATTCATCTTAGAAGAACTGAGGATTTAAAATGAATGAAAAGAAGGTATTGAGTCGGAATTTTGCCATTGTATTAGGAATAATAGCCATAGTCCTTGCGTTCGGTATAATTGCAAAACCCAGTTATGCGTATGAGCAAACAACCTATTCGCTTCAAGTGACTCTTAACGCATCAAGCGGACTTCCCCTTCTTGCTTTTCAGACAGTATCATCAGCGGTAGCGTCTTTTGAATTGAAGAACATAGGTAATGAAACGTTCGATGGTGTTCTTACGCTTGAAGCCAAAACCGATAAAGGCCATTCTTGGAATGCATTGAACTGGGCAGTTTCAAACTTGACTAAGAATGCAGTTTACACCAACTCCACTTCTTATGCCTCAGTGGATGAGGGGCTTTATTACTTCACGCTAAAGGTTGAGCCTAACAACACTCTTTCACGCATTAAGCTGTATCAAGACTCGAACCTTCTGAGTGAAGGGTTTAGAGTCAGCACTAACGCATCAATCTCTTTTCACTCATTCTCAGACTTCATAGCCATAGCAGCAATAGTTGTAACAGCAACAGTTGCGATAGCTGTAGCCGTTTACACAGTAAAGAAAAAGAAGTGACCAATAATGAAAGCGAAAGAATGACATACGAGAAATACAAAAGCGTTATAACTGAACCGAAAGAACTAATCAGAATTGTGAAAACAATGAAACCAAAAGTCTATGAAGGGACGTTCATAGAATTTGAGTTGAATGGCAAGAAATTCCTAGCTTTTGACACGCCTCGTAAACCCGAAGAGGCTAAGATGTCACTCCTTCTCGATTGGGATTATAAACCATACCTCAACAAGAGAGTAAGAATAACAGTTGAGGAAAAGAAGATAACGATTGAAAGAGTAGAGAAATGAATCCCGCAAGAGAATATTAAGAAGCTTCAAGACCTTATCCCAACAGAAAACTAGAACATCACCTATCTATACGAAAGATGGGGTAGGTACTGGAGAAATTCGGGGAATTAAAAGACCTATCGGGGTATGTGCGTCTTGATTCGTGGTTGTTTTTCCGTTCTGAGCGTGTTCGAAGGTGATCGTTTATTCATAGTGCCCTATGTGCTAGTGTGAACGGAGCATGAATCGTGTCGGTTATGCCAAAAAGGAACCCGAATCATTGCCCGCACATAGGATAAACAAGATCGGAAAGTCTAGATTAATTACACGCATCCTAGAATACCATGTTTGAAACATCATAGCTAACCGTGTGCTGTGACCTTATCATTGCACTTTCAGAATTACGATTAAACTCGAAGTTGTCCGTATATAAAAGGGGAGAGGGCTATACTGGAAAACACGGTATGCGTACGTTCGTACTTCCGCACACTTGAAAAATCAGTACAGGTCTAGCGGTATGGCTTTTCTGGTGTGTGTTCTAATGTGTACGAAGCATTCTACATGATCCGTTGTGTCACTCCATCTTAGCTGCGATGAAGGTCGGCCGAGAAGTGAATCAATGCAGAAATTGAGTACGCAGCACACAGGATACTTATAATAACGGACTCCGCTAACGAAATCGCTCACAACAGTCAATAGCCGACCGTGAAAAGGTGCTGGATCGTGTATTATGAGTGTCCTTCCGTAGCCTTTTTCTTCTCCGATCCGATCAGCGTCTTCATAACTGAGAATGTCCGTATACCGTTTATAGGTTATCTTCGTTCCTTTTTGCCATACTACAATTTGGTGCATGATAGAACATACAGCAAAAAAGTATTTATATTTTGCCTTATTCTTATGATTATGACTAGGAATAGGAGTTAAAATGGAAAATTGCGTAAGATTGACGTTCGAATAGGAAACGAAGCAAGATTCTAGACGTTTTTCTAACCTTTATCCCTAGGCCGTTTTTTCAAAAAAAAGAAAAGGGTTAGGCTTTTAGCTTGTTGCGGATTTGGATCAGTTCTGAATATGGCTTTGACATTAAGCTTGATGTTAGGTCTACGGTGGATTTGCGTTCGAGTCCTATTTCTTCAAGTCGTGTGCTTACTTCGTGTGTGATCTCTTTTTTCTGGATTAGTCCTATTATCGCTTCGACTAATCGCTCTTTTGGAAGTATGAACTCTAAAACTTGTTGTAATGCTGTGATTTCTTGCTTGTCTTCTTGTCTTCCAAGTTCTAATTTTTGAACCTTCTCTTCTAGTTCTTCGAGTCTTACTCCGTTCTTGTTTGTGTATGTGCTCAGTTTGATATGCTCATACACTTTCCAAAAGTCTTCATCGAGTTTACGGTTCAAGCCTTGCAGATATGTACTGTCGGATGTCGGTATTTCTTTTCCCATTGCACGTTTGGTTGACCAATCATCGAATCCCGAATCGTGAAACGCGTTCATTAAGAACTTGCGTATCAGATGGAAACGGATTTTTCCCGTTGTGGTGATGTTCGCTTTTCTTATCAGGTCTTTTACGATGTCGTTTATGGCTTGATCCGTCAGGTGTTTGTCGTTTCCGTTCGGGAAAACATATTTGCTTTTCTGTTTTCCTTCCGACTCCCGTTTCTTATCGACGTACGTGAACCATTCCGCTAGTGAATCTCTCGCTTCAGGTGTCAGGTGACTTCGCGATTCTACAGCCGTTTTTCCGCGTTCATAGCTGAACCCGATAAAGTCGATTTTCTCAGCGACGGCCTTGTTGACTAAGCTTTTAATTTGTTCTCGCGGCAACTCCGCGAAGTCTTCCACGCTAAAGCCTAGACTTACGGCCGTTGCTAGAATCGCTTTGTCTCTCACATCTGCGATGTGATACATTTTAGCCAGTTCTTCGCGTGTAAACTCATGCTCTCCCATCGCCTTCTTGGGCTTTGCTATTCGCTTTCGTTGAATGATCAAGGTCTGGCATCTGTCTCTACAGAACGCTCTCGCACTAGAAACGTACGACCTTGCCGTGTTGATCGCGTATTTCTTGGTGAGTTCGTTGTAAAACTCTACGACTTTTAATCCAGTGCGTCTTGACCATTCTGTCTTATCCCGTGTTTTTGTGTACGTTTCGACAAACGCGGAATCTGTCACGTTCAGAAACTCTAAGAATGAGTTTAGCCTGTCCTTCATCTTCCATTGATCTTGAGCTTTCGCGTTCGGATAACTACCTTTAACCCATTCATCTGTTATTTTTCCGATCTTACTCCACTTTTCGCTTTTCATTCTTCTTTGTCACCTCCTTCATATTCGAAGTGGGATAAGAACACTACGTTAAAGTGTAGTTTCAGAACACGGTTCTTCATATTCTACTCACATCTTGCCAGTTAGCTCACTGCAAATTCGACATATAATACCTTCTGCGAATAGGGAGGAAGCAAAGTAGATGCCTATTCTTGCATTGGCGGCGGGATTTGAAATATCGTCTTCAGAACTTACGTTCATTCTCTAGCGATAAGTGCCACAAGAAGACAACCTGCGAACCCTTCGTATGAGTGAAACTTTAACCTATTTGGGCGCTAGTCCCGTCAGGTCCATTAGTTGTCCTTCGCGAAAGAGCATTCAACGCGCGACGTGACTTATGGGCATTGCCTACCGAAGTTGGCACTCAACAGTGCGAAGTCGGCGGGTCCGACTTTGTCGTCGCTGTTTATGTCTGCGTTAGGATTCCATTTTGGCTTATCTAGGGTCGACCCGTATGCAGCTAGAAGACAATCAAAGTCTTTGGGTCCGATGACGAAGTCGCCGTCGATGTCGCATGGATCTGTGATTTTGGTCGGGTGTCCGAATGCTACGATTTTGTCGCTTCCCTGGAAAATTGAGCCATTTTGGAGTTTTCCAATTATCGTCAGTGTTATGATGGTGAGTTTTGTTTCTATGTGCGCGTTGCTCAGTATATACGAGCTTACCTTGGATCGGTCGAACTTGACTAGGAGCCAGCGTCTTGCGGTGATTATGGCTTTGCCTGCTGCAGGGATCGTGCCATTCATCGTAATCGATGCTAGGTCGACATCTTTGGCTCTGTAACCTGTTGGAAGCTCGATTAGTGCTAGAATCCATTTTCCGTTGGACTTGAGATTGATGACTCTTGGAGCGATGAAAACCTGCGCGGCGACAGTGGGCGTGGGGTTCCAAATGTTTGTTTCTGTGATGATGAAGTTGATGTTTATGAATGTCATGTATCCTTTGCTGGAGTCAATGAGAATCAATGTCTCGTTTATGGCAACGAATACTCCGCTGGATCTGTCCCAGCAAAGGTCATATTCGAAATATAGCTGTTGGGCGGAGTATGGGTAAGTCGAGTTCTGGCTAACGTAGAGGCAGTTCACTTCTCGTTGGCTGCCTGCGTATGTTCCCATTTGTGTCGTGTTAAGCGGAGGCGCGAACTGGTTGAGGTAGACTTTATCTCCAGCTGTGAGGTTGGCTGCGATGACAGGGCCGAATCCAGAGAATGCTCCGAAATCCATTTCTCCCGATGCAACATCAATGGAAGCGTGCAAAGTCATTTCGGTTCCGTTTCGAAAATGCATTACGGTCTCGTAGGTGACGTTAGTGCCGATCACGGACAAGATGTTGATTTTGAAATATTCTATGTCTTGAAGCTGGGAGAGCGTCAATGGAGGGTTGGGGTCGTTTGTCGTGTAATTGATTGAGGCAGCATATTTTGCCCAGTCTCCTGCTTCTACTCCAGGTACTCTTGCTACGTCAGCTCTGACAGGATAGGCAGCGTAGCAATTACTTATGAGCAGCACAATCGCGATCAAAGTAAAAATCA
>Ga0315296_10004367_pt1 | contig 11554 bp, 16 predicted proteins | sample YL17G14_18_MG_FD_203921 | JGI IMG/M metagenome (GOLD analysis project Ga0315296, IMG submission 203921) | Sediment microbial communities from Yellowstone Lake, YNP, Wyoming, USA - YL17G14_18 | ecosystem: Environmental > Aquatic > Freshwater > Lake > Sediment | place: USA: Wyoming | collected...
AGGCTATCTACGCAACTACAACAAACGAAACAGAGCAAGCCACACAACCATCCACAAGCTCCTCATCCACGCTGGATTGAACAATCCAATCCCCAAGCCTAGAAGGGTCTGGGGAAAGCGTAGATTCCAACGCCCGCATAGCAACGACCTATGGCAGGGAGACTACAAGCTCACAGAAGACGACGAGTGGATGATCAGCTTCCTGGACGATCATTCACGCTTCATTCCAGGCTCAAGGACTCATCACAACCCAACCGCCAAGCACGCCATCACGCTTCTGGAAGAATCAATCAGCCAATACGGCAAACCTGAACAAGTCTTGACGGATCGCGGGACACATTTCTATCCAGCCAGAGGAGGCAGGCCAGAGTTCACCGGGTGTGTTTCCAACCAGGACCCCCAACATTGCCGGCCCCTAACCATTTTACGCTGGGCCCTGCAAAGTAGATGCGGCGATCGCTCAGTGATCAGAAAGGAGCAGGGTTGCTATCGCCAGGGGCTTGGCATGGATTGAGGGTGAGATTTGGACTTTTTCTTGATGCAACGGATGTTCACAGCCTCATAGAACTGGGCATTGCGGCAGAGACCGAAGAGTTCGATTCGATATGGGCACCGGATCATTTCACAGATCCTCCTCCTTCCAGCGACAGATACGATCCCTGGACTGTCCTCGGAGCTATAGGCGCCAAGACTGAGAGGGTTCTTATGGGAACTCTCGCTACTGACTGCGTTCGGCGTCATCCCGCATCGATTGCTCACGTTGCAGCTACCTTGGACAATATCACAAAAGGTAGAGCAATTTTGGGAATTGGCGCAGGTGAGGCGATGAACATAAAGCCGTATGGTTTGACATGGGAAGATCCGCAAACGCGGGTAGCTAGGCTCAGAGAAAGCATACAAGTGATTCGACTCTTATGGCATTCAAACCTCGCGTCTCCTGTGAATTTTCAGGGACAGTTTTACCGTCTGACAGACGCGTGTCTAGACATACACCCTTATGGCGACCGCAATCTTCCCATTCACATTGCAGCACTGGGTTCCAAGAGATGCCTAGAACTTGCAGGTGAACTTGGAGACGGTTACCTGCCATGGTTCAACATTCCCGAATCGTACGCTCAGCGAAAGAAAGTAATTGATGAAGCGGCCGCGCGAGCGGGTCGCCCCTCACACGAAATACAGAAAGCAGCAGTAGTTTGTCTGTGTTTAAGCGAGGATCAGAACGCGCACAAAAAGGTTCTCGATTCCATGAAACCCGAGATAGTCATGTTTCCTGGAGCCCGGAGATTCACTGGGCTTGGTCAAGCTGTGAATAAGAAATCAGAAAACTACTCATACCAAAGCTGTCTCGCTTCTGGAGTGAACTCCGAAAGAGCAAGAAACCTTGGCGAAATCTTGCCCGATAGTTTTGCCAGGAAGTTTCTCGTGGCAGGTAGTGCGAATGAGTGCATCGATCAGTTAGAGAAACTCGTTAAGGCGGGTGCTGGGCATCTCATAATGCGCAACATGTTGGCGGCTCACGGCGTCGAGGACTTTCACATAACACTCCGGAGAATCGCCAAAGAGATTATCCCCGTCTTCACTTAGCCGATGCTGCGTATTCTGCTGAATGAGTATTGAACTTCGGCTATTGGACCGGGGGGTTTGAGTAGCTTGGCAGTTGTCTTTTGGAAGTCTCTGGGCCTGTCCTCTGTGAGTTTCATCGTAGGGAACGGGTAGGGAGGCTAATCGAGCTTGGCGAGAATTCTCTGCGCAGCAGAAACTCCGGCAATCGGCTCGTAAACCTGCTCTTCTCAGCGCTATCTCGACGTACGATAGTGTCGGTAGGATATATTCACTTCGAGCTGTGTTGCCCATGTGGCCTATTCTGAACCATCCAGTTGCCGTGCGCGGGTCGGCCTTTGGAGGATTTCCTAGCATAATATTGAACTCGTCGAACATCGTCCGCCAGAATTTGACGTAGTCTCCTTGCTTCGGCCATTTAACGGCGGTAACCGTACTTGAGTAACGTCTCGGATCATGAACAAGCAGCTCCAACCCCATTGCCTTAACGGCTTCTCTGACGGCTTCTGCGACTACTGCATGTCGGTGAAATACTCGTTCAAGCCCTTCGTCAAGCAGATCATGCATAGATTGCTGCAAAGCTCTAACAAGCGTTGTCGCGCAGGTATCCGGAGTCGGGTGCCAATCCCTCGTGGGAGGGGAGGCAGCTTCCTTATAGCGCAGCAGGTTGAAATATTCGCTTTCAATTCTTGTCTTCCTCGATTGGGCTACGGACCAAGCCCTGGGACCCACGGCGACTATTGCGACTCCCGCTGGCACAGAGAATGCTTTCTGAGTTGCAGCACAGCAAATGTCAACGTTCCACTTGTCCATCTCAATCTTCATTCCTCCAATCGAAGAAATCACGTCAACGAGGAGTAGGCAGCCGTACTCTGCCGCTATCTCTCCGACCTCGTCAATCGGATTAGTCGCTGAAGTGGCAGCAATATTGTGACATGTCGCAATAGCCTTAACGTTCTTCTCCTTGTCCAAGATTGATCGAATACTGTCAGGGTTCGCTCCTGTTCCCGGGGGAATCCCGAGTGGGATGAGTTTGGCTCCATGCGCCTCAATAAAAGGTCCGAAGACATCGTCGCCCGTCACGTCGGCGATGACTTTGTCGCCGGGCTCGATTACAGTAGCTGCGGCGCCCTCCATCGCACAGGCGGAGTTATGCTCTCAGACAATACTTTGAAAGTCCTTGAGAAGTACATATTGGAAAATGACCCGAGGAAATGGGCAAGGCTTCAATTCAATACTCGTTACATCAATCATTACATCAAGAAACCGCGTGAGAATCCGTCATTTGTTTGCAGGCTGGACTGCACACGAAGAAGATCTGATTCTGAGGATCCAGGATCACTTTTGAATGAGCAATTGTTCAATGAGAGAGGTGGCGCGAGAAGTGTAGAACAGAATTGTTTGCGCACACACTGTCTCTGCTGAGGGTTCGAATTAGGCGCCCGCACCATGAGAACGACATACACATTCTCCTCCTCTCCTGCTCAGTGTCCCTGATGGTTAGAGAAGGTCGGACGCCCATCATCGGCGTTGTTGCAGGTGCGTCCATGAGTCCGGATATGAATTGCGTCAGATATGCCTGACGACGTGCTTCCTTGTCAACGTCCCTCATAATCTGCTCTGAGTCAATAACAAACTTGCCATTCGGAACAAGACTTAGCCTTAGTTGCAGTTCGCACCGTCGATGGTCATTGTTCCGAGTTCAGCCGGCGGACAAACTGCACAGGCGGGGCGGGCTCCTCGTTGACCACAAGCCGGAAAACATCCGGCCGAGCGTAATGCCCCACCACATCCAAGTCGAAGCGACCTTGCGCCACCATGCTCAGATCCGCGTCAGCGGCCAGGATGCCTTCCTGCCCAAAGAGCGGTCCGGCGATAACGTTTCCCAAAGGCGCCACGATTGCGCTACCACCTCTTGAGAGCACCTCCGGCGCGCCTTCAAGCTCCTCGCGCACCTCGAGATCAGCTGGATACATGTCTTTTGTCACATACTGACAGCAGGAGAGCACAAAGCAGCGTGCCTCGCAAGCGATATGCTGGATAGTAGCCTGCCAAGAATCTCGGGAATCTGCGGTGGGGGTCAGGTAGATGTCCAAGCCCTTCGCGTACATGGCCATGCGGGCTAGGGGCATGTAGTTCTCCCAACAGATCAGTCCGCCCACACGACCGAACCCGGTATCGAAGACAGGCATGGTGCTGCCGTCGCCCTCGCCCCAGATATAACGCTCCCCGGCCGTGGGCTTGAGCTTACGATGCTTTCCCAAGAGCTGTCCGTCCGGTCCGAAGTAGAGCAGCGTGCAGAACAATGTGCCGCCGCTGTAGGTCGAATCGCGCTCGATGACGCCGACGGCCACGAAGGCGTCGGCCGTTCTTGCCGCGCTGCCGATTGCCTCGGTAGCTGGCCCAGGCACCTTAACGCCATTGGCCCAATAACGCGCCCATGCCTTTCGCCCTAGCACCGTTCGACCTCCCAATGCTGTGCCAAAACGTAGACCCCAAGGATAGGCAGGTACAAGGGCTTCCGGGAAGAGGATGAGCTTGGCCCCCCTGCCAGCCGCCTCCTCGATCAGGCTGCAAGTCTTGTCCACGGTGGCCTGCCAGTCCATGACGACGGGTGCAGCCTGAACCACGGCCACGCGCACAGGGGAAATACGAGTTTTCATTGCCATGTGCACCTCTCAATAACACGATGTTGCTGATGTTGACTGTCACCGTGAATATATGTGCTAGTGCAACATCAAGCGCTGTCGCATGCTTGGTGCGCACACCTATGAGAAATTGCTCACGTTGTGACTACCTCACTGCGAGTTAAGATGATTGGCACACACCCTATTCGCCCACTTTGGAGCATTATGCATGCGCAACCAGGCGGCTCCAATCACACAAACGCGTACCAAGACACCAAGTCAATGCGTTCATAAGTAGTGGCCGGGAGGGTTCTCAACCCACTCTCCTTTTATCGAAAAACCCAATCCTTTGTGGTTCTCGTTCAGAAGAATTGCACATATCTTAGTCATGAGTGGGGTAATTCGGGTCACCTCAAGTGCATCTTGATTACTAAGTTGCGTCAACGACCTTTGGATGGGAATAGCCAACATTAGCTACAGCCCACCCTAACGCGAAATCTATGAATTCCCGGCCCGAATTGTCGCGCACAATTGCGCCGCTAGCTCTGTCTGTCATGATGGGATAGAACCGGACCTTCAGTGCCTGACCGACTGCCTGCGAATCTCGCACAGAGTGTTGACTCGCCAACGACCACCACGTTACCTCCGAAGTCGAAGTCAAAGCTATCCCACGAGCCGAATTCTCTCACGAGACCTGTTCTTCTCTAACGAATACCCTTGGTTTTGTTGTCAAAGAATTTTCCCGAGGTGACGTGCGCAGGCGTGTGTATTTAATGCCCTTGATGCGAGGTCAGTCTGCAAGGCAAAGGCACGCAGCACACTCGACACGATGTTCTCTGTTGTTCCGAATCTGCAATCAAAGTATTTATCGTCAAGGAGATCTGACAATGCGAAGCTACGGGAGGATCATCGAACAACACGATGTCATCATCTAGAAGCGAAGCAGTCTTCGGGAGAGCGCGGAAAGTCACACCTGGAGGAGTCCACTCCAACATACGATACATGGATCCGCGTCCGTTGTATTTCAGTAGAGCACGCGGATCTCGCTTGTGGGACTTGGATGGTACAGAGTATCTTGATTGTGTAGTGAATTTCGGTGCCTGCATACTGGGACACGCTCACCCAAAGGTCCTGGATGCAGTCAGGAATCAGCTTGACAGTGGATTGACGTGCGGAGCGGAAACTGAGCTTAGCGTCAGGGTGTCAGAGAAACTGAGCGAAATGATACCGCGCGCTGAAATGGTCAGGTTTGCAAGCACAGGCACAGAAGCCGTCATGCATTGCCTAATGATTGCTAGGGGCTACACAGGCAGAGACAAGATACTGAAAATAGAGGGCGGGTTCGATGGCTGGTATGATTCAGTCCTAATAAGCGCGCATTCGAAGGTTGACGCTGCCGGTCCAGAAAGATCGCCTACCCCAACCATCGATTCTGCTGGCATACCCAAGAATGCAGCTCAGAACACCATAGTCGTTCCATACAACAACACGGAAGCTCTTGCGGCTGTTGTTGAGAAGCATAGAGACGAACTCGCTGCCGTGATCGTAGAACCCGTAGCATTCAACATGGGCTGCGTCCTTCCGAAGGAAGGATATCTGGAATCTGTGAGAAAGATCACGAAAGAGAACGATGTGCTCTTGGTTTTTGACGAGGTGATCACCGGATTCCGCTTGGCTCCGGGCGGGGCACAAGAATACTTCAAAGTAACTCCTGACTTGGCGACATTTGCGAAAGCATTGGCCAATGGTTTCCCCTTGAGTGCGGTCGCGGGTAGACGCGACATAATGATGGTTTCCAATCCCAAAGGGAGGGTAGCCTACATGGGCACATACAACGGAAGCCAATCATCACTAGCTGCAGCTTCGGCGACGCTAGAGATACTACAAGATGGTCAACCCCAAGCGCTCCTCAGTCGATCGACTGAAAAACTTCAACGTGGTTTCACTGAGATGTGCGAGGAGATGAGTATTTCAGCCCGCCTTAATGGTCTGGGAGGCCAGTTCCAAGTATACTTCACCAGCGCAGACACCAGTGACTATAGGAAAGTCGCGACTATTGGGCAAGAGAGATTCATGCGCTTCCAGAAGGAAATGCTGAGACAACGTATACTCTTCATGCCCATCGCGCTTTTCCATCATGGGGTATCTGCAGCACACACTAACGAGAACATTGAGAGCATACTGAGTGCCATGAGAGTGGCACTGCGAGCTGCGCGATAGGTGAGGAACGCAGATCTTGAAGCTAGCATGCGCATTGCATTTTTCCGGTTTTCCTATTGGGCACTCAAGGGCCGCCAGGCTGGCAGCTGCAGCTGGCTTCGACGCATTGGAGATTTCACCTTGGTTTCCAAGCGTCATCAACCGCGCCGGTGTTAAGCAGCTCAAAGCGTCCGTCAAGAGAAATCATATCGCGTTCTCTGGCTTCACGGCTATCTACCCTCCGGAAATAGTGTTGGCGTCAAGATCACCGGTGGCAAGAAAGCGCAGTGTCCTGTACACGAACCATCTCATCGAACTCGCACACGAGTTGGGAGGGCGGTCCCTCGTCTGGGGGAGTCCGCGATCAAGGAATATCCCAGACGATGTTCCGTTCAAGAGAGGCTATGCTTGGCTTGTTCAACTGCTGAAGACCTCGGGTTCGTTGGGAGAAGAAAGGGGCGTGAAGATCGCAATTGAACCGATAAATCGCTTCGAGAGCAAGATAATCCACACGGCCGGAGAGGCACTTTCGCTCGCGAGACTTGTTGACCGCAAGAGCGTGGGGATAGTCTACGACGTATTTCACGTTAGTCTGGAGGAAGATTCCTTCACCGCGCCTATTCTCCTCGCCGGCAAGAGACTTGCTGCCGTCCATGTTTCAGACTGCAACAGGCGAATCCCCGGAAAGGGCCACATTGATTTTCGGCCGATATTTCGTGCTCTGAAGCGCGTCGGTTACGATGGCTACGTGACGCTCGAAGCAATACTGGGTCGTGATCTTAAGAAGGATTTGATCGCCGCGAGAAAGGACCTCGAAAGCTCGATGTAGAGCAGTTGTGCGGGCGGCTGAGTCGCATCAAATGTGTTTTGCAGGCTGCTAATCGGAGAAGGAACAACTGATGCGGCACATGGAAATGGTGACCGAGTGCGGCCGCGCAGAAAGATGACGACCACAAAGATACTCTTTGCTACCGACGTCCATGGTTCGGAGAAGAGTTACCTCAAGTTTCTAAATGCCGGCAAGATCTCCAAAATCGATGTGCTCATACTGAGTGGAGACCTCACACGGAAGAGCCTGATTCCAGTAACTGAAGAGAACGGTATCTACACCGCTCATGTCTTGGCTAAGATGGTAACTGCTGGAGACAAGGCCGAACTGGAAATGCTGGAGAAGGACCTGACAGTACTACTATCACACAACGCGTGAGGAATTCATCACGCTAAGAGAGGACAAGAGCAGGAAAGCGTAGGTTCCAGAGACCGTACAGTAACAACTTGTGGCAGGGAGACTTCAAGATGACTGAGAAAGACGAATGGATGATCAGTTACCTGGACGATCAGGGGGGGTACTTCTCCCTCAGCGAAAAGTACGAGCTGAAAGGCGCCACAATCACCGTCGGCTCCCATGAAGTCAAGGCAGTGTTTAGATTCCCAGAGCATAACCTGCCAAGACTCCGCGAGATCGCCGACAACTGGGCGCAACGCGGCTACATCAACGCGAAACATCTGCTCATGCTTGAGAAGGCTGGTATGCGAGATGTCATCAACATTCCACCACGCATGGCGCCGTCGAAACGCGAAGCAAGACGCGAGACAATGCGGAGAGTCTTCGAGGATTGACCAGCAGGGACTCACGACTGCCAAAGGAGCGACCCGGCCTTAGAGCTTCCCCGGACCGCAAATGTAAGCATCCCAAACTTGTCGCGTTACGATACCACCCAAGACAGCATGAGACAGCCTATCGATGCATGCTCTGCGGCAGACTACTACTCACAAGCCAACTACGCAAAGAACGACGACAAAGCGAACAAATAAGAACGTGAAACGTGTCCTACGAGCCATACTTGGCGGTGAACCTGGGGCGCTGGCGTCCCCGCGTGCGAAAGCCGCGAGGCCAGAAGTCGTGGGTTCAAATCCCATCGGCCCCACGACGACCAACGATTACCACTTGTGGAAAAAGACTGGTTGCAGTGACTTTTCGGCTCGGAGACTTGCCCAGGAAAGAACCCCAAAATGAGAAAGTAGCCCCACCGTGAATTACAATCAAGTTCGACCGGCTCCACCATACATTTTCGCGTGTCTGCGGACGTTTTGCGGATTTTTGGCGTGCTGCTTGTCCCTCCGGATTTCGTTGGTTCAAAATGTGAAATGTCACCTAACCGGCCGCAAGACGCCGAAAAACAGGTGGGCCTGCACATTCTCGACGACAACATGGTAGTCTACTTCAAGGACGACCGACATGAAACCGCAAAGGTTAGTGGAGCAGAATGCGCGGATCTCTCAGTTTGACGGGGGTCCGATGCAGATAAGAACCCTCCATAATGAGGGTTTAATTCCCTCCGGACTCGCCACGAATTCTGTCCGAGTCCTTTTCCTCGGCCAGAACCGAACAAGCCACGACCTGAACCCACTATGCCTGCTGTTGTGCAAGCTGTGCTGCATAGTATGCTGCGAGGCAAAGGTAAAGCACGAGCTCTAATGTGTCAGGGAGCAGGTAACTGAACGACCTCGCGTTAGCAGCCAACCAGTTCACTAACCGGTCAACGATGGATCTCACGCTTGACGTGTATCCTCACTTCCTGGACGGCACAGACACTGTCAGCGCCTTTGCTCGTGCATCCTGCAATAGTGTCGCTTCAGTCGAGCCTTTGTGCTGAAGCTTCGGTCACATAGGAGCCATGCGTAGACGCCTATGCTAGGTGGTTGATCCTTACTCCTTTCACAGTCCTGGAATACGTGCGTCATCTCTAGCATTAGATGTACCTCAGTAACATGATGGTTGCCATTTGAGTCCGCGTCGGTGACCTGTCAGAGTTGCGTATGAGATCAGAAGTACAAGCAGGGACGAGATGATCGCCATCACGAGTACAAACCATACTCCATCAGGCAGAACATAACCTACAGAGCAGCCGTTGCAGATCCACGTCACCAAATTCAACACCTCAAGCAAATTCCAATCAGTCTTCAGAGAGATTAAGGGGTGTTTCAGAATTTCACCGCAATTATGCCCGAATCAAATCAGAGTGACGGTGTAATCCCAGCCTGCTCGCGAGAAAAGCTACCTCAAAGCGAGGAAGCTCTATACGATCAAGTATATGTACTGAAACATTATTGATAGCATCGCAAATGGATCGAGGCCGAACACTCCAAGCCCAAACATGTTCTGCGGAACCGAACTTGGTGAGGCAGCTTAGGAAAAGCTGAATGTCGGCGTCTTGTTGTGCACTAGCTGTCAGGGTCCGACAGAATACACTTCCATGCTTCCCATCATAAGGTTACGGTCTCGCCAAAAAAGGAGTTGACGATAGCTGGATGTTCCCAGCTATCGCTTCCAATTACTGTCCAGAGCTTTGTGGCGGAGCTGGTAGTTGGATTCCCCATTCCTGTAGTTTTGCGTTGACGGCGTCTCTGATCTCGTGCGGGGTCGCTCCAGACGCTCTCAACGATTCAATCAGCTGTTGAATCTGGGCTTTCTGATCGTCAGTAAGCTGGCTCATCCATGGTGGGTCACGCGGTGGTCGGGTGGAGTTTGTTGGCTGTCCACCACTGAGCTCAGGAAGTTGGATACCCCACTCTTGCAGTTTCGCATTGACCGCGTCTCCGATCTCCTTGGGGGTCGCTCCAGAGTCTTTCATCGATTGAACCAGCTGTTGAATCTGGGCTTTCTGATCGTCGCTGAGCTGACTCATCCACGGTGGGTCACGCGGTGGTAGTTGTGGATCAGGGGCGGTTCCTTGATCCTGAGCTATTGCAGACAAGATAGTCGATGAGCTGGCCAAGATTACAGCCATAGCCAGCAGCGATACGAGGATGTAACTTCTTGTTCTATTCATTCTTGTCACCTCTGTTTCATTCCATTCTAAGCGCGCGCTTACCCTGCTGAAATGACCTCCCATGATAAGAGGGGTTTTCAGAATTGCTATCAATTTCTCTCCTAATTTACACCCAATCTGAGTCTACTGGTACTGATGTGGCCCTCGGTGAATACCTAACAGGGATCATGATATGCGATGCCTGATAGCTACTGCTCTGAGAGTACTTGACCCATGAAGAGCAAACATGATCATGCCCGCACCAATGGGTTCACGAGATTCTCGCTCAATTGAGAGCGGGACTCAAGTTCCTGTGCGTTTCAACACAAATCCTGTCTAGTATCTAAAAGTGAGGTACAGCAGTACGATTAGCGCCACACATGTGAACAAGTCAGGTAGCATAGCAAACGGTCCAAGTCCGAATGCGCGAAAACCGAAGACCCGCTGAACTAGAGGGTTAGAGGACAGCGCGTAGAAAAGCAAGATCACCGAGAACACCATTAGGCCCAGGGTGAAATATGATTTCATCTTTCGGTAGATGCCCAGATATGTGGAGAACAGGAAGATCAGTAGTGTGGCATTGATTGTCGAGAGTACGACCGTGACCGTATAGAACAATTGTATGTCTCCAGGAGGCTGTGGAAAAGGCGGCCTGTGCGCAAACGGTCCTCCAGTTGGCTCTAGATAATTCATGCCCACAAACGCAACGAGCAATGCCACCAGTATCAGTGTCGCAAAGACAATCCAAGCCTTCTGATTCTTCTTCATGTGTCACTTCACCCTCGGTCGTTGTCTTTAGGCTTTTTCCAGATTTTCCCCACAATCTCTTCGAAGACGGCATAGTTCTCTTCCATCTGTGAGGTCAGGGAATAGGTGGTGCCGTACCTGTCTCCGGTAGAAGTGATTATGCCATTCTTGCTGAGAATCTCGAGGTGATGTCTTATGGTTCTGTAGTCCTTCTCGAGTCTGTTCGCCAGTTGGTTCGCATTCTGAGGGGTCTCTTTCAACACCGCGACTATCTCGGCGCGAGTCATCCCTCCCTTCGTGCCTGCGATTAGCCAGCCCAGCAGGCGCTTCATTGATGGCTCGCCAAGAAAGGCCATGTTGGTTCCGGTTCCTTTGGGGGATCACTCTGGTGCTAGGTTCGGACGAGGCATGACTCCGGCACATTATATGCCTTCTGGAGATCGCGTTGCGTATTCGCGTGGGTCGAGACAGTGTGTTTGACTCTTCAGAGCCGCTCATGGAACTCTGGCACTTTCGGCCTTCGGGTTGGCTCGCTTCGTCGCAACTGAATGGTAGATCTTCCACGTACCTCTCAGCTCGCTGGTGGACTTCTTCGTAGCGATGCACAAG
>Ga0315296_10004368_pt1 | contig 11552 bp, 12 predicted proteins | sample YL17G14_18_MG_FD_203921 | JGI IMG/M metagenome (GOLD analysis project Ga0315296, IMG submission 203921) | Sediment microbial communities from Yellowstone Lake, YNP, Wyoming, USA - YL17G14_18 | ecosystem: Environmental > Aquatic > Freshwater > Lake > Sediment | place: USA: Wyoming | collected...
AAAAGAAGCCTAAAACTATGCTTAGAACGATAATCAACGGCGTAGGATATTTGCTGATAAGAGCACTCATACGCTCAGGCTTCCAAACTTGCTTAATTTTTCCGGTTCACAATAATGTCTCTTCCAACATATAAGAAAGGTCAATAATAAGCGCCTGCGCACGCACTCTTATTCAAGAATAGCCACGAGCAAGGAAGATAGCGCCCGCTAATAAGTAAAAGGGGGAGTTGCGGGAGAAGTTCCTAAAAAATTAGGAAATTGATATACATACTGAGTCATAGCGCGCGCGACATACATGTTGCCAGATGTCCCTTGGCAATTTAGCGCGCGCGTTTAGGCCCAAACCCAAACCCTCCCTACTCTTCTCCTCCTTCTGTTCTAGTGCGCATTTTTTAAAGTTTCAAGCAGGCGCGTACCATTTTTAAGTATCATATCTGTTTTATCTATTGGTCCGACTAATGAAGAATCAGCGGCTCATATCCATAATCATACTAACTCTAAACGAGGAAGCAGCAATAGGACAAGTATTGAGAAGTATACCCTATCGCGACTTAGGACCCACCGAAGTTATAGTTATTGATGGCGGTTCTGTTGACGGGACAGTTGAAGTGGCTAAAGCCTTAGGGGCTACTGTTGTGAAACAATCAAAGCCAGGTTACGGTCAAGCGATTTTGGAAGGAACTTCTCGGGCAAAAGGTGATTTGCTGGTATTCGTTGATGGAGACGGAGTTTACGATCTTAGAGAAATACCCTCTTTGCTAAGCACAATGGAATCACAAGATGCGGATATGGTCATAGGTAGCAGGTTTCGCGGCGAAATGAAACCTGGAAGTATGCCATTGATCAGATCTTTGATGAGCAGACTATTCAATTACCTGTTAGGAATCTTTTTGCGTAGTCAAATAGCTGACTTAACTTCTGGTTTCAGAGTGGCAAAGAAAGCATCCCTTTTAAGACTTGAGAATCAACTCCAAGAACCAGTGCAATATTCAATGATCGTGGCTGCTTTTTTCAACAAATTAAGGGTCATTGAAGCACCGATAACGTTCTATCCTCGCATGGGAAGATCAAAACTGAGTTCTTCAAGCGCGTTTTTTCGGACTTTAGGCTTGTTGTTGAAGTTCGGATCGCGGGGGAGTTCTAAGTGAGTCTCGAAGACACTATTGTTGGTTTGATCGGAGGCTTTTTGATTTCTTTGGTAACGTTCTATGTTGGAATGCAGATTCAGCAACGAAAGGAAAGAAAGCAAGCGTTAAGAGAGCATATTAGGAAATTCTTTCCCATACTACGCGAGTTAACAGATGATTTGAGTTACGCTGTTTCTATCAAATTGCGAAGCGAACGCGACCTTGAATCTTTCGATGATCTTGCTAAAAAGATATCCTCAAAATTTGAATTCTTCGAAGGGACCTATTCAACATTCAGAAACTCTGGACTTGAGCCTGAACTTGAGTCTACAGACAAAAAAACGGCAAATGAGCTTAAAGGCTTATTCACCTCATGGAAGATGGAAGACCCATCAACTATCAAAGATAAAGTTGACCAGTATTACTCAAAAGTAATTGTTTGCAAAAACTTGGTGGAAGGCTATCTAAAAGGATAGAGCAAATGATGACAGTTTAAGCGTACGCAACAAAAGAAGAAAAGATTAATTTGGAATGGTTATTAGCGCGCGCTATAGACCTCAGGATGAAACAAAGCATGTAGAATCATGTCAAAAATCCATCTGTTGTCTTAGGTATTTCTTAACCCCAGTCATTGATTTCCTAGTGAATCTTGATTGTCTGGGAACGTGTACAAAGTACTTTTGATTGAAGACATGAACATATGACTTCTGCTTGTCATCAAATATTCTGTTAAGTATTATTCTTGCATGTGTTTTTATGGCTTCCAGCTTCGACTCGTCAGAGCAGACCACGCATAAAGCATTTATGTGAGGCGTTAATGCAGAATAGACAATATCCATCACTGCTTCTCCTTCATTCTCAGTGTCGATAACTTCAAAGACATCAATTTTCTCGTTTTTTCTATAAACAGCATAGAGGTCTGGTTGGTAATAATAGGTCTGTTTCTTGTAGCTTACAGGTATGGGGTCGCTATTGCCGTCAGATACCTTGCTGTATAATCCTGCTTTCACATTCTTCTCGCATAGTTCTTTAAGAGTTTGCACAATCACGTTATGCCAGTTGCCTGCCAACCTGACAACCCTCATTTTGCTAATGTTTTCCTTAATTCTTATGCTTTTTGTAAGACACTTGCATAGACTTCATAACAAGTGGGTACTAGGTTCGATGAAACAAAGCAGTTAAGAAGTAGAGAACCAAGAATCATAGAGGTCAAGATTTTTCAAAATCTTTTGGAGTGTCCCCTAGATAGCTGACTCCATGCTTCTCGTCTAACTCTCTGCAAGAACTTCGATGAAGTTGTTTGGATACCTTATTATTGAGTGTGCAAAGGCTAATAACAAAGGTCAAACAACCATGAAATAGAAGAGGTAGCTCATTGTCCACAGAAACTCATGATGAACTAATCGAGAAAGCAGTCTATTGGGCAGAGTCTCTAGGCTATAGTGTTGCAGAAAAGAATCTCGGTACAGATACGGGAGCAGATGCATTATTTCAAAATCAATTTGGAGAAAAAGTAATACTTGAAGTGCTTAGCCGTCCAAGTTTCAAAGAACTCTTCGAAAAACCACGTATTAAAAAAGCACTTGTGCAAATTGGTAAATACACAGTTCCACCAGACATATTAGGTTTGATTATAGTTGCAAATAGAATAGACAATGTGAAGAAGCACGCAATTGAAGTTGGTATTCCCGCTAACGTTTTTGAACCAAAAGAACAAAAGGTCTTTGCAGTTCGTGACTGTGACTTCAAAGAAGTGATTCCAGTATTACTCGTTTCAATTTTGGGTTCAAGAGCAAGCTCATATGCAAGATTTAGCTGAAGGAATAGAGACTAAAGGAAAGAGAGCCAAGTCTTACAGAGAGATTTGAAAAGAGGCACTATACTAAGTGCGTTGGATTTCCGCATAGGAGAAAAGGATGAGTTCAAAGTTCTTACAAAACTCAGAAGCACATAGTGTCAAACACCTAATGACTTCCGATTTTGCGGAAAAGTTATAGTTGAATCAAAAGAACTAGTCAGAACTCTGAACTGTTGACAATATGTTTTGAATCTCCTCTGAGACCTTTATTCTATGTGCAAAATCCTTCAAATGCCCTTCAATAATAGTTACGGCAATTTTTCCAGATTCTGTATCGAAGGCTTCTGGATGAAATTCTGCAATGGTCTTTAACAAGACAACGAAAACACATTGAAAACGGTCAGACCATTCGATTAATTGCTCTTCATTAAAGTATGTGTTTGCTGGACATACAATTTCTCCTTTTAGTTTGATTTCACCTGCATGTTTTACATAGGTAACGAACTCCTCTGGTGTGTGAATGAATTTGGACAGAAGACCGTATAGGTCGTGCCAATCTCTTTCTTCAGCTATACTCAAAAAGTCGATTCTTCTAAGAACCTCTATTGTCTTATGAATATCTCCTCGACCTTGCTTTTTCCATTCATTGAATCTTCTTTCCAATCTGGAAAAGTCTTCAGCTTTAGCTTTTTTCTTTGTTAGGCTAACGAGGTCGCTCTGAAAATAGATTCCTGAGATAATGTTCTCAAAGGCACATCTGAGAACTTGCATGGCTTGTCTGTAGTGCCCAGAGAACGCTAAAAAGATACTCGCCTTGAAATCTCTTGTTACTTGAATTAGGATGTCGCTCAGATAACTCTCCTTGTGGTAAGTGAAAATCGGACCTGTTAGAAAGCATGAAGCATTGAGGAACTTTCCATTTGTGCAGGCATGTGCTGACAAATCGAGTTTGTTCTCTATTTTCTTTCCGAGAATAGAATATACATGCAATTCATTTCCAGCGTCTTCAAAATCTATGGATTTTTTAAAGAGATTGAGGCATTCAATATACTTGCAGTTTATGCAATCACCTAGGTGTTCCTTTTCAGACAAACGAATTCCTCAATCCAATGTAATCAGGTATGCCTTTTTTCCTTTTCTGAAAAGGGCAACAAGTCAGTCCGTGACATGCTGGATTTCCTCAAACAAATAGGTGTTATCGAAGCGCGCGCGCTAACGATATAATTAGAAAAGTTCATAAAATAAATCTCGATATACCTGCTGGAACTATACGCTCATATGTTATTGCTATGGCACCTAATCATCCTTCCAGCAAACACCATCCTTCCACTCGCAAACGGCATGGCTTTTTTGAATATTTGGACGGAGGTCGATTCCGACTAAAGGATAAAATCGTTATAACAACCGAACCGAATGGTGAGAACCAAAAACAAATGCCGCCCTCTAGGGGAGTTTTCCAAAGCTGCTAAAATTAAACATGATTCCCCAAGCACACTTTAAAAGAATAAAGCCGCCTGTCTTTGTTTACGTTTACTTTTTTGCTGTTAGACTCAAAACAAGCTCCATTAACCGTTACAACTTTTTTTAAATAACAAAAAGTGAAATCCGTTAAGCTTTTATACTCATTTGTCGTTTTAAGCTTAGAGTGAAGCGGAAATGCAAGTGTTAAGTAATTTAGACCAAAAAGGCTATGATTGGGAAATTAGCACGGTTGTTGAACGGATTAAAGCTCATAAAGGATTATACAAGAGAGTAGTTAAGTATCGCAATCCTAAAGAACCGAGAGCATGGAAAAGAAAAGTAGAACATGGCGTGGACATAGTAACTGAAATAAACACTAGCTACATCAATGAAGCTCAATATGCTGAATGTCGCTTTAGCAGTCACGATTTTAGAATTTGTAGAGCATGGTTTTGGAAATCCATTTTAACCCGATTTGAAAATTACCCTAAACCCGACAATGGTCACAAGTGGTTCATAGTCACTAATAAACCACGCAACTATGATAGCATAACCGACCTTTTAAATGAGCATGGCATAAAAGTTTTAAGCCTAGCACAATACATTAACTATTTAATCCAAAAATCCGCCCGATTTTTTATTGGTCAATTAATTAATACTAAGTTAAGTGATTATTCTAGTGACTATAACCCTGAGCTTAAAGCACAGAACAATAACACATCAACCTATAACCAATTCACTAAAAATGTATATGCCTATGATAGACTAACTACTAATTTAGCAGTTAAACTGTTAGAAACAATTAAGAAACAAGCGGAATTAAGGAAAAGATACCCGTATTACACATTTTTGCCACCTAATTTAGCGTAATTAACAACAATAAAGTAAGGATACTAGGCTAGGCACATTGATTAATCAACTTAATTAATCGGTTTGTTTTTGAAAAGAAGCCAGAAAAAGGGTTTATCTTGGTTGCAGATTGGATATGAACAAAATCGCTTTTTAGGATATTGTAAGGCTTGCGGATGATGGTTATAAAGAAATGCAGAAACGACAAACGAACTGAAGAGCGGGTTTAGACCGCAAGTCCCTTCTTTCTGTTTGACGCATAAAGTTAGATGCCTAGTTTAGCTCTAGAATATTAGGACGAGTGACATCCAAGTTTGAGATATAAAAAAGCTTAATAAATCATAATCAACTCATTTTTTATTATGGATAAAGAGCGTGCAAAGGAAGAAATTCGGATTCTGCTTGAAAGATATAGCCAAATCATGAGAAAAGAGAGGGAAATTAAGTCTAAAGAAGAGGAAATGACCAAGAAAGACCTTATTCGCCCTCTTTTTGAACGTGTGCTAGGCTGGAATTTTGAAGAAGATGTTACGGCAGAAGAGAAGATATCAAAAGGCTGGGTTGATTACGGTTTTAGGATTAATGGTGTTCCCAAGTTTTTCCTAGAAGCAAAAGCACTTAGAGAGGACTTGGATAATCAAAAATTCTTCGAGCAAGCTGTAAACTATGCATATTATAAGCGATGCCCTTGGGCAGTATTAACGAATTTCCAAACTATCAAGATTCTCAATGCAGAATGGGAAACTCCCAATTATTATCAGAGCCGTTTCATGACGATTAGCTGTAACGAGTTTTTGGATAAGTTTGACGATTTGTGGCTCTTATCCAAAGAGAGTTTTGAACAAGGTCTTTTAGACAAACTAGCTGAGAGATATGGCAAGAAAACGAAGAAGGCAACAGTCGATAAGCAACTGTTGAATGATTTCACAAGATTCAGAGATATGCTTTCAAAAAACATTATGAAATTGAACCAGCCAAAGAAACTAACCCAAGAGGAATTAGATGAGTCAATTCAGCGAATCCTAGACAGACTGATTTTTATTAGGAATTGTGAAGACAGAGGACTCGAAGAAAAGAAACTATGGGAAGCTAGAAACGAAATCAAAGTATGGAAAAAGCTGAAAGAAGTTTTTGGGTATTATGACAAAAATTATGATAGCAAACTGTTCACGTATGACCCCACAGATGCGAAAAAGGTTCATTTGTGCGACACGCTTGACATTGACGATAGCGTAATGAGGGAAATCATTGAATGCTTGTATCGAACAAAAGACAAATCCATTTCTTATGATTTCTCGATAATTGAAGCGGATGTTTTAGGGACAGTCTATGAACAATACCTAAGTCATATTCTAAAGAAGACTGAGAAAAGAGCGACACTTACCGAGAACCATGCTCACAAAAAGGAACAAGGAATTTACTATACGCCAATATACATAGTTGATTACATCGTTAGGAATGCGTTAGGAGAGCTACTCAAAGATAAGAAAGTCAATGTCGAGAAAATAAGGGTCTTAGACCCAGCTTGTGGTTCTGGCAGTTTCTTGATTAAGGCTTTTGACGTTTTAGATGAACATTATCGAAAGAATGACAAGGATTACAGTCAAACACAGCTTGATTCCAAGACTGGCACAACATTCACAAGAAAAGTGAAGGTTCTTCAAGACAACATTTTTGGCGTGGATTTAGATAAACAAGCGGTAGAAATTGCACAGCTTAACCTTTTGCTGAAAATTGCTGAAAAGGGTCATAGGCTTCCATTATTGGAGCAAAACATCAAATGCGGTAATTCGTTAATTGACGATGAGAAGATAGCTGGCGATAAAGCCTTCAAATGGGACGAGAAATTCAAGGAGATAATGAAAGAAGGTGGTTTTGATGTTGTTATCGGAAATCCACCTTACGGAGCTGAATTTTCAAATGCTGAAAAGGATTTCTTGAAATCAAAATACCGTGAGGACAAGACTGGGAATAGTGCTTCTTTTTTTATCTTGAGAGGATTGGAACTAGTAAAGGAGAATGGATATTTTGCTTACATAGTGCCTAAGCAATTGACTTACATTTCTTCGTGGCAGTATATAAGAAGGAATTTACTGGACACGAATCTTGTCAGAATCATTGATGTTTCAGAAGCGTTTCAAGATGTTGAATTGGAACAGATTGTCTTCATCACCAAAAAAGAAAAGGCTTCGGAAAGAGTAGTTGTCGGATTCTCAAACAATGCAAAAATAGAGGAATCCAATTCCAATAGGAAATACTTCACCAACGAAAGATTTCCTTTGTGGATTAACGACCAAAATTATAGCATTTTTAACAAAATACTTTCGGATTCCACTCCTCTTGGTAAATTTGCAGATGTAAATTGGGGCGGTCCTGTTGCGAGATACTTGTCAAAAATGAAAACAGAAGATTCTATTCCATGCGTTAGGGGTAGAGAGATTAGACGGTATAGCGTTTCTCCCGAATATTTTATCAAAACAAAGGACATAGTTTCGACCTACTACGTCAAAGGAGAAAAATTGATATTTCAAAGGATTGTTTCTAGGTGTGGGAGCAGAATAATTGCGAATTATAGGGATGCTCGTATTGTAGGGACTTATTGTAATGACGATTTCTATGCAGACAAGACTGTTACACTAATATGGAATTCCGAGATTAGTCTAAAGTATTTGCTGGGGCTTCTCAATTCGAAGTTGATAAGCTGGTTTGCTCATAGGTATCTTTGGAATCGTTCTCAGCTTACTATGGAATTCATGTATAGCTATGCTAGGGACTTCCCTATTCGTGCTTCTATCGAGGAAAATCAAAAGAACCAAATGGAGTATCTGGTTGACAAGATGCTTTCCTTCAATGAGCAACTTGTTGTTCTTAGTGGCAAAGGGACGGATGAGAGAGTAAGGATTGAAGAGGAAATAAGGAAAACCGATTCAGAAATTGACGAGCTAGTTTACAAGATTTACGGGATAACCGATACTGAAAAGAGAGTCATTGAGGACAGCCTAAAGTAATGCGGATTCTATGCGAACTTGGATGAATAGAGCTGGCTTCCAGTCGGGTTAATAAGCCAGTTTTGTGCCGCATAGCGAGAGTTGACTAGGCAAGCAAGGAAAGGGATGGAATTGAAAAAATGAAGTGTTATTATTGCGGTCATTAACGGATTCAAGATTTCTTTAATCTCTCTCTGGCAACTAGAAAACTGATTAGACACACAGAACCTACAATGAAAGAAGGAATAACAAACTCCTCATATGTTCCGAACATTACTAGCAGAAAGCAAACCATGAATGCTGAGAGCAAAAGTTGATAGAGATTAGATTTTATTCGCTTCCAAAGATTCTTAAAACTGAATTTGACGGATTTCCTTATTCGTATGCCTTTACGTATTAGCCAATAGAAGACAGCTACAAGTAAGAAACCTAATGCATAAGGTGTTCGAGTAGGATAAACAGAGTAAACGAACAGAATTGACAAAAACGCTAAGATGACGAAACTGAAATAAAGATAATTTGTTGATACCTCTCGAAACATGCTTGCTGACTTCTTACCGATTATGTCCTCTGAGAAGCCTAACACCATAAAGAACGCATAAAATGACCACATTATGAGCATGATGTCTAAGAAAAGAACAACATCGTATGATTTTTCTTCGATAATCATGCTTACCTCTTTGCTCTGAATCCTAATAGATGCAACTACTGCTAACAGACCTAAAACAAAAAGACCTCTAAGCTCTTCTCTTTTGAAGTAACTATTTCGTGGTCCTTTTTCGCTCATTTCTTCACCCAAGCTATCTAGCCATCCTTCTTATTTCTCGTGCCTTGAACCCTTTCCCATCTAGTATGGAAGCAAGAACGTGCAGAGGGAGCAATTCAATTGGTATCGGTATTTTCTTGTTCCAGTCTGATATCGCTTCATGAACGGCGGGAGTCATGTCATTATACAGAAGAATAACACGTCTAGGCGACATCTCATTTATGTTTAATGCACGAATTGTTCTAACATACATTTCTGCAAGTTGACCAGAAAGATTATTTCTCCAAGACCCAAGTGTAATTCTATCTTTCTTGACTTGGAATAACAAAGTCTGTCCTAAGCCTAATGGGTCACGGTCTGGTTTCATAAGAGTCACAACATCTATGCCGTGTTCTCCAGAGCCGTGAATTTCGGCGGAGTCACCAAGCTCTTTCTTTGAATAATTCACAATAAACTTGCGGAGTTTAGATTCTGAAAGTCCCTTCAACCTTTTCAAAATCTCTTGTCTTTCGGTCACAGAAATTCCTTAGGGCTATTTTCTGCGAAAAGAGTATTCCATTTTATCTAACATTCTTTCTATTCTTCTCAGCGTATCCACGATGTCATCAATGCTTTTCTCTTTGATGAACATTAGCTTCTCAAGCAGATTTACTTTGATAACCGTTTTCTCCTCATACTTTCTGCCAGCATCATCTCTATACGTGATGACAGTTTCCAATTCCATAGGCTTTGTTTTGTCGTTGAAATACTCTATTGCACTTGCAAAAAAGAATACGATTCCATCCTTAGGAGCAAGAAGACTAAGGTTATTGAAAACTGGAAGTTGTGATAGAAGCAAGTCGGTTTTTTCATATTTGATGTCTGGGGTGAACCGACAAGAGATATCATAAGCAGTTGTCTTGCCGACATTCTTGATTTCAAAATCCAATATATTCACAGATGTCTTACTTGGTCTTATCTGCACAATTATTCGGGGTCTAACGTAGCTCTTGAATTCCTTTACAAGCTCTTGAATAGTTTCGTTGACCTTGTCAAGCCTTTCATTAAGTCCTCTTATTGCTGGGGCACTCATTTAATCACCTAATTACAGTTTGAACATTTCCTTTGGACAGTAGTAATAAGAAAAGATTAATTTATAATCTTTAAGACACAGAAAAAGAATCACCTAGACGTTTCTTCCATGCGTTCTTATAAGCCATTTTTGTCTTTGCGGAAAAGTTATAGCTTTGTCGACGGTTATTAAGAGGATAAAAGGGAAAGTTGTTCATATTGGTAAAAGTTGCTTTGATATGTCCTCATTGCGGAGTGTATTCGACCATTAGTATTAGGACAGCTTATGATTCGCATCATATCTATGTTTGCGACCAATGTGATAGACTGATACTTCTCGTAATAAACGATAAAAACCAAATCACCGACCAATATCCAAAAAGAATCCCCAAGCTAGACCCTTCTATTCCTCAAGATGTAGCTAATGACTATGTCGAAGCCATCAAGTGCATTGATATAAATGCAAACAAGGCATCCGTAGCTATGTGTAGAAGAGCATTACAAGCAAGTCTAATTCAAAAAGGTGCTAAAAAGGAAAAACTGGTCGAGCAAATTGATGAGTTGTTTAACAAAGGAATAATAACTGAAGACATCAAGGACTGGGCACATGAAATTAGACTTACTGGCAATATTGGAGCACATCCAGACCAAGATGGACTTAAAGATGTCACCTCTCAAGATGCTGAGGAGTTGATTCGATTCATAGAAGAGTATCTTAACTATGTTTATATTATGCCAGCAAAAGTAGCGGCAAAAAGAGCTAAAAAAGAGAGAAAGTAGGTAAGATTTTGGAACACAATGTCTTAGAAGGAATAAGGTCCGAAACAATTGCGGAAATCGAATCGTTAGAGAAAGATTACGAAATCATCAAGAATTTCCTCAAGGGCACGCAGTATGACTTGCATCAAGTCCGCACAACTTTACAATCTTTCAAAGACCGATTGAGCAAGGTTAGGTCATTGCTTATGACCTACTTCCAGATGCAAGGAAAGCACTTTGACTTTCAGACTCGACCGATATTGGACAACATAGACATAGCTCTCGTCTTGATGGAAGTTAGCCCTCAGCTAAATTGGGATAAAGCAAGGGGAATACTCCAGTTATCGTTAGCAATGGCAAACATAAAAATTGAGGATGTTATGTCATTCATATCAACACTAAAGAAGACAGCTTTCTCCCAAGGCTAGAACAGTCTTCTATCAATCCTTATAAGTCAGTTCTTGCGGTCCTCATTTTGGAAGAAAGCGAAATCAGAACAAAGAGTTCCGTTGTCGGGAGATATCTCCAATTTAGGTAATTAAGAGCGATAAAGTGTAACTTTATCTCCACTTTTAATTTTGAAGGCTTCTGCAGCATTCCCTTGATTTATGGAGATTTCTAAAAAGTCGTGGCTTCCGACGAGGGCTAATGGTTTTTGCGATTCAACATCTGCGTAAGCTTTGCAGAACTTCAGTTTTAGCCTAGCGTTTCTGAGCTTGACATTAACTATTTGCTTAATTTTCATCAATTCAACT
>Ga0315296_10004369_pt1 | contig 11550 bp, 4 predicted proteins | sample YL17G14_18_MG_FD_203921 | JGI IMG/M metagenome (GOLD analysis project Ga0315296, IMG submission 203921) | Sediment microbial communities from Yellowstone Lake, YNP, Wyoming, USA - YL17G14_18 | ecosystem: Environmental > Aquatic > Freshwater > Lake > Sediment | place: USA: Wyoming | collected...
GTTATTCGTAACTTTGCTTTCTCCTAAGGGAAAGGGCGTAGACGCCGTAAAATATCTAAAGAGTTTGAAGGAAATAGGGAATGTCAAAATTCGAGACATATTCTTCACTTTTGGTCGTTACGACGGAATAATTATCTTTGAAGCCCCCAACGAGAAAGAAGCCATGAGATTTGTTATGGAAACAGGCTTCTCAACGCAGTACACCATGGAAACCCTAGTCGCTGTTCCAGCGAAAGAAATGTGAACAATCGACAGCTTCAGTTCTCTATTTCCCGAGGCATAATTAGTAGACGGGTTCATTCCTTTCCTTCTTCAGTTTTGCAAAAAAGAAAACAAATAATGCGCCTTTTCAACACCAAGTTTAATTTTAGTCGCATAGAAGAAGGTTCCACAAAATTCAAATCGTCCCGATGCATTAATATTTAAATTGCGGAAAAAAAGGAGAAAGAAGAATGAAAAAACTATTAGCCGTAATTGTTATTGCAGTGTTTCTAGTGTCTCTAGTATCCATGAACATGACATTAGCTTCGCCAACACTCAAGAAAATAGATGGCATAAAGCACCCTAATCCAGACAAATTCAAGCTGCGCGGTGACGACATTCCAGGACTTGATGCCTCATCATTCTATGAATCAGCCACCGTTGAAGGCATTGTACCGGTGCTTCACCCACACTCGCCATGGACTGTGGAAGTTTCTGACGACTATTTGGGAGGCACTTATCCGCTAGATTTTCAGCTATTTTCGAGCGGCGTTCACTGCAACATCTGGGTAGGACTGTCCACAGATGTTTTTCCAGGCGGATACCAAGATGAATGGATAGAGCACGGAGTTGGACTTGCGGATGATGAATTCTTTTTTGCCTACAATTGGAGTTTGCAAGGCGGCGCATTCTGGGGCGCACCACGTTTGCTACCAGGATACCGTGACTACATAAAAGGAAGTCAACTGATAGAGTTGATGAATGAATTTGACGCGGAAATGCATAATCAAGTCACGGGATACTTTGGCATGTATGCTGACCGCCCAGGTCCTTTGGACCCCGCCGACCACAAGATACAAATATTGATATTCAACATTCGAGACGGACTCTTCTGGGACCCTATAAATGCTCCATGGTTCATTGAAGGCTACTTCTGGCAATACATAAGCAACTTATACGATGCGAATATAATACACATTGACACATACCAGTGGTTCAGACGACAGGGACCACACCCCACAGGTGCGGCTCCAAATGTCATTACTTATCCACCAGCCACGCTCAGGCCATATGAATATGAAGGCACGTTCGCGCATGAATTCCAGCACCTCGTCCACCGCGACATTGACGAAGACGAATTAAGTTGGGTTAACGAAGGCTGCTCTGGGCTGGCCCAAGTCATATGCGGATACGGGTTCCCAATCGGGCACATATACGACTACCTAGATTATTGGTGGGAAACTTCTCTGGTAATTTGGGAAGGCACGCTGGCAAACTATGGCGCCACATTCTTGTTCGCCTACTATATGGACGAACACTACGGCGGCCAACCGTTCATATGGGATTTAGTACACGAAGACAAAAATGGAATAGCTGGGTACAACGATGTCCTTGCGGCTCATTCTGTGCCGAAAGATTTTGATGAGATTTTCCAAGACTGGGCCATCGCCAACTACCTTGACGACACAGATATCTACGACGGACAGTACGGATACTACGGTCTGGACATCCCCTCTGCTAACACATATGGGTATAGTATCCAAGCCAGCATGGTCTACTGGCAGAAAGAGTACCCCAAATTCTTCAACTGGAATCCTCAACTAGAAGGAAATGTGCAGATTGGCTATCCCTATCCATACGGCACAACCCTTCCGTACACGGTGAACTACGTCCAATTCCTGCAGCTCGGTGACCACGCATTGAATGTGGGCTTCAACGGCCCCAACAAAGCCGGAGAAAAGCCACACAGCCCAACACATGAGTGGTATTCCGATGGAACAAATTGGGCCTGGTTCCGACTAAGCCACACCTTCACTATACCGACTGGAGGAGCAACACTCAAGTTCTGGAGCAACTACGGAATCGAAGAAAACTGGGACTATGGATATGTTGAAGTACACGATGTGGATGCGGACCAATGGTACACGCTTCGGGGAACAAAGACGACCTCAACACTTCCAAACCCGCAAGAGAACTCCAACTGCCCAGACGATGTTGAACCCACGGCGTATCTCACAGCAGGAAGATGGAACGCCTTTACAGGATCTAGCAGCGGCTGGTACCAGGAACAAATGAATCTCAACCAGTTTGCTGGCAAAGAAATAGAATTGTATTTCACATACTGGACTGATGGCTCTACCCTCGGAAGCGGATGGTTCATCGACGACATTGAAATCCCAGAAATCCCGTTCTCCGACGATGTGGAGAGTGGACCTAACGGTTGGACGGTCAATTTGGGATGGGAGTTAACAGAAGGGCAGTGGGATATGTACTTTGGCGTGAACTTCATTCAACGCAAAATTGTAACACACCTGACCCTGGACAGTAACAATGACGGAACAGCTACACCGTTTCCGATGATAAACAACGCCAAAGTCAAATATGGTCCAGTGACGATGATAACCACAGCGCAACCAGGATACGAACTAAACTTCGCCACATACTATTACATCTTCTATCAAAAAATACCGTGGATAATATGGAAGTAGGAATCACACACGCAGTATGCATGCATGCATACAACCCCCTTTTCTTTTTGTTTCCGACGTCTCTGAGTGAGGAAAAATGAAACAAAAAGTCGTTGCATTATTCATAACTCTCCTAGTGATCAATGTGTTCACGGTCGCTTGCTCTAAAAGCCCACATGCCACTGTTCAAGAGACCTTGCTACCAAGCGAAGTATGGATTGATGATGACTTCAATGAGTCAACTCCAGGTTGGGGTTTGACCCATTTCCAAAAGATTCAAGATGGAATCAATGCAGTAGTTGAAGGAGGAACAGTACACGTATCTTCAGGAACATATTGTGAGAACGTGATCGTGAACCGAACAATAATTCTGATTGGAGAAAACAAGAGCAGCACGATAATCGATGGAAACTATACACGTAACATCGTCGTTAGCATAACTACAGATACTGTCTCAATTGAAGGCTTTACAATTCAAAACTGTATCTATTTGGGCCAAGAACGGGGTGGAATCAACATAGACTCGTCTTTCAATAATGTCTCGGGTGTAAATTTCAGGGAAAACTGGATCGATATTTCAATCTACGGAATGCATAACAAGATAGATTCATGCGTCTTCAACAGTAGCTTTTTAAACATCGAAATCTGGTCGAACAGCAACTCAATTATTAGCAACCAGTTTAGCTACTGCTATCGTGCAATATCCTTTCAGGCATCTTTCGATAATACGGTTGAGAACAACTCCATACTACACGCCTACACCGGAATTCTTATGCAAGAAAGTTATGAAAACCGCATCAAGAACAATGCTATTTCGAATTGTTTAACCAGTACAATTACCATAGGCAGCAATTCAAGAAGAAACTTGATAGTCGCAAACACTCTATCTAGTTCCGAACAAGGCATAACTATCGATTTCGGATCTAGTAACAACACTTTCTTCCACAATACTTTCATGAACAATGGAGTTCAAGTGTCGTCAAATCTGGCAGAAAACACGTGGGATAATGGCTATCCTTCTGGCGGCAACTACTGGAGTGATTGCAACGGTACTGATCTGTACAGCGGCCGATATCAGAACGAGACTGGAAGTGATGGCATCGGAGACACCTCATACTCAATCGACGAGAACAATCAAGATCGTTATCCCCTTATGAAACCATGGACTAACATTGCTATCTTAGACATTTCACCATCTAAAACCGTTGTGGGAAAAGGATTCACACTGCACATATACGTGTCTGTTCAAAATCAAGGCTGGAACACTGAAACGCTCAACATCACCGCCTACGCTAACGCAACAACCATCACCACACTCATGAACATAGCCATAACAGGCAGAAACTCCTCAACACTAACTCTCATATGGAACACTACTGGCTTTGCTAAGGGCAACTACACCATATGGGCTTATGCTTGGCCTGTTCCAGGCGAAAAAGAAATAGACACAGCAGACAACAACTGCACAGACGGTTGGATCGTAGTAACGTGGCAGGGCGACTTAACCGATGAGAATCATCTAACGCCTCCAGGCGGCGTTCCAGACATGAAAGTTGATGAGAACGACCTGTGGTACTTCTGCGCGGCATTCATAGACTACTACAAAATACATGTGAAAGATGCAAACTGCGACTTTGACAACAACTGCAAAATAGACGAAGACGACCTGTGGACATTCTGTGGAGCATTCATAGACTACTGGAAAGCGCACTGAGAACATCTAACCCACAAACATCACCTGTTTTTTGCGAGAAAAACGCTGTTCTGGAATAAAAATAACGATTTTAGAGATGTCTCCCGCAAACCACCCCTTTTAATGTTTTCCTCGAAACGCGTAATCTTCTTAGGAATGACTGCGTTCAAATAGTGGGATGGTGGAGGCCGGCCCCGACCCCCGTAGAATGAAAACTTCATCGATCACACCTTCAGCTGTGGAAGTTCTATCACACGCAAGGACTCGTCGGGTATCGTCTGTTCAACGATTTCGCGTATATAGTCGTCTAGGGTGAAGTAGAACATCTGCCAGTCCTCATCCATCAATTCTTTTAGAACGCTTATTCCTTCTTTCCGTCTGCTGACTTTGTCAAGTTTCAGGAAGGGGTCGTCAAAGAAAAGGAAGGTTCTTTCGCCTGTGAGGATTTCGGCAAATGATGCCCGTATCAATAGATGCAACGTATCCAATGTGCCTGTACTTAGAGCGGAGGAATCAAGTATCCTCCCTCCTCTTGTCCTGACTTTTACGGCTTCTCCGTCGAGGAAGACTTGGACGTATCGTCCCTTCGTAAACTTCTTGAATCGTTCGCTGATGGAGTCCTCGCCTTCTTCGAAGACGGCAGCGTGCGCGCTAACACAGCTTTTTTGTATATTGAAAAAGATAAAGACACTATTTATGCTGGCATTTTGTCATCAAAACGCTTTTTGAAATGTGAACCAATATTAGAGTAGTGTACACTTGCGCGCGCTAAAAAGGCAAGTTATTGTAAAGCCAATTTCAGAGAAAGAAGCCACGAAGCTTGGTTGGCGAAAACGAAAAAGGAGAAAATAATTCGAGTCAAAAGTTCAAAGCGCTCTAAACAACACATTAAGATGATTGTTTAATAAAAAGGAGAAACACCTAAACACTATAGAAAGGGCGGTGTCTATGAGCAGAGCCGTGTTGATGGGCATCCTTTCAGAAATGCGTGTCTCGCTAAGCGAGATTCAAACTGAACAGCTTTACCGGGAGCTTCTCGCCTACTTCGGGCTTATAGGCGCGACAAACGAGTGCCAAGCCCTCGAAAACGCTTGGAAAGACCCATACAACAGACGCAAAATAGAAGAGTTCATAAAGGCTTGGCTTAGAAGAAAACAAAGAAAGAAAGAAGAAATCATCACGGAAGTTGTTTAGAAGCTGCTGGAAAACTTGCTGAATGGAGCAAACAAAGAGAGGAATACGAAAAATACAACGAAAAAGAGGCTAACCTTCCATGAGTGTTTTTAGTTGTTGGATTTCGTTGGCTAGAGCGCGCGCATAAAAAAGGGGGATATTTGTGGGTTAGAGGTTTTCAGTGTGCTTTCCAGTAGGCTATGAAGGCTGCACAGAAGAACCACAGGTCATCCTCGTCTATTTTGCCGTCTTTATTAAAGTCGCATTCTGGATATAGCGCGTGTATTTTATAGTAGTCTATGAAGGCTGCACAGAAGAACCACAGGTCATCCTCGTCAACTTTGCCGTCTGGAACGCCGCCGGGAGGCGTTACATGATTCTCATCGGTTAAGTCGCCCTGCCACGTAACCATTACCCAGCCGTCTGTAAGCCTATTGTCTGCCAAGTCTGTTTCGCCTGGAACAGGCAGAGCATAAGCGCTTATAGTGTAGTTGCCCTTAGCAAAGCCAGAAGTGTTCCATGTAAGGATTAATTTTTTCCAAGTTCCTGGTGCTAGGTTGTAAACTGTTAGTGTTGCAATGGTGATGGCAGGTGGCATCATTCGGAAAGCACTTGATGTCACGTTGAAGGTCTCCGGCCATTTTCCTTGATTTTCCACGGTGACGTTTATGGACATGGTATAGCCTTGACCCACAACAGTTTTGGAAGGCGTTACGTTCAGTACTGCAATGTCGTGGGGAGACCACAAGTTCATTAGGGGATATCTGTCTGTATTGTTCGCGTCAACAACGTAAGATATATCCCCTATGCCGTCACTGCCAGTCTCATTCTGATAAGGACCCCTATATACGTCTACGCCACTATAATCGCTCCAATAGTTTCCGCCCGAGGGATAGCCATCATCCCACAAATTGCCATAAGACTCGTAAGTTGAAGCGGGTTGCTGGTTTCCTACAAAGTTGTTATGGAAAACACTGTTATTTGAAGAGTAGTACAGGTAGATGCCATCAACGTTGCCTGTTATGTTGTTTTCAGAAATCGTGTTGTTGTTTGAATAAACATCGAGTCTGATACCCTTGCCGTTGTTTGCTATTATGTTGCTTCCAGATATGCTGTTGCTTGAAGACTGATCGAGATAGACGCCATTGCCATTGTTTGCTGTTATGCTGTTTCCGCTAACACTGTTGCTGTTTGAAAGTGGATAGAGATAGACGCCATCCTCGTTGTTTGTTATGCTGTTTCCGGATATACTGTTATAGTTTGAATAACTACCGAGAAAAATGCCCCACCAGTTGCTTGCAATGCTGTTTCCAGATATGTTGTCATATGAAGAGTATTCGAGATCAATACCCATCTCGTTGCTGAAGACGGCGGCGTCTTGTATTAACGAGTCTTTGGTATATGCGAGTAAGATGCCTTGATAATTCTTTTCCAAGTTTAGGTGTCGGATCGTTATGTTTGTCGAGTTTATGACTGCCAAGTACCCTATATTTGAATATATATCTGCGTCTGTATATGGGTCTATGCTGAGGTCTTGTTTGTTGACTAAGTAGAGGATGAATTTTCCGTCAACTGTGTTTGAAGCATCCACATCATTAATGAAGTCTGAAAGCGTCGAACCCCTGACTCCAAAATTGTATTGATTGCCAGCCATAGCATTGTCCCTTAAAACGTTGTAACTAGAGAACGCGAGAAGGATGCCTTCGTAGTTTGCTGTTATCTCATTTCCAGATATGTTGTTGTTTCTAGAACCACCAGCGACCCTAACACCATCTCCATTATTTGCTATGTTGTTTCCAAGTATGCTGTTATGTTCTGAAGACTTGAAGAGAAATATGCCATAATAGGAGTTTGCTGTCACGCTGTTTCCAGATATGTTGTAGTGTGAAGAGTGTTCGAGATAGATGCCAACATAGTTGTTTGCTATGTTGCTTCCAGATATACTATTGCTTGAAGAGTAATATCCATAGATGCCAGCGAAATTGTTGTTTGTTATGTTGTTTCCAGATATGCTGCCGTTTGAAGGATATTCGAGCAGTATACCATTTTTGTTGTTTGTTATGTTGTTTCCGCTAATGACGTCGTTATTTGATCCAGCCAAGAAAACGCCATTTTTGTTGTTTGTTGTTATATCGTTTTCAGATATGCTATTCCTTGAAGAATTAGAATAATAAATAGAGATGCCATTATCAAAATTCGAGATTCTGGCGTCTTTGATTGTCACGTTGATTCTTCCGAACAGAGATATTCCGTCTCCGCTTCCTGTTCCTTGAACCGTGTAGCCTGCTCCATCAACAACAATGTTATTCCTCTCCACCACAATGGAATCATTGATGTTGCCAGTGAAGATGTAGGTTACATTGTCAACACTCGAAATCGGTGCTGTCGGCGGGTCTATTGAGCCGTCAGCCCTAATGTAAATGGTTCCGCTTGCTTTAGCTGGTTGAACGTTAAATGCCAATGTTAACATACCTGCTAAAAGCAGTGTCACCATTATTCCAGAAACAGTTTTCCTCAACAATTTCCTTTCTCCTAATCCCATATAGTTCAATCTAAGAAATAACATTTACGGACAAATCTTCTATTGTTGCTATCATTAGCACCAAACTTATAACAAACAAAGTGCCCTCGCACCCCCTCGGATGCGAATGCAAAATGAACAATAAAAGAAACGTCGTGTTATATCTAGATAAAGAACTTGTCGAAAAAACGCGTGAATTAGGCTTATTTCAAGATAATCTGCAATATCTGTGGTTTGAATAGGCAAATCTCTAAAATTCTGACCTGAGGTTTTCAGTGGTGCACTTTCCAGTAGGCTATGAAGCCTGCGCACATGCCATACCATAGGTCGTCTTCATCTATTTTGCCATCGTTGTTAATAAGGTCGCAGTTTGGATCCAGCCGACTAGGGATTTTGTAGTAATTTATGAATGCTGCGTCGAAGTACCATAGGTCGTTCTCGTCAACTTTATCGTCTGGAACGCCGCCGGGAGGCGTTAGATGATTCTCATCGGTTAAGTCGCCCTGCCACGTTACTACGATCCAACCGTCTGTGCAGTTGTTATCTGCTTTGTCTATTTCTTTTTCGCCTGGAACAGGCCAAGCATAAGCGCTTATAGTGTAGTTGCCCTTAGCAAAGCTGGTAGTGTTCCACGTGAAAGTGATGGTGACCAAGTTTCCACCTGACAGGGTGACGTTTTCTGATGCGATGGAGGTGGCGTTAGCGTACAGCGTGACTTTGAAGGTTTCTGCGAAACCACCTTGGTTTGCCACTGTGACGCTTATGTTGGCGTTGAAGCCTTGACCAACAATAGTTTTGGAAGACGTAACATTAGTGACGGCAACATCATGGGTAAGCACTGTTACAGTTGCAATGTTAGATGTTGCCAGCATTCCGACGCCGTCAGTGACTTTCACATAAACCGTGTAAGAACCTTCTGATGTTGACGTGAAAGTCCAGCTACTAGAATTCGCGCCTGAAACTGGAGTACTGTTGAGATACCACTGATACGAATAAGGTGAAGTGCCACCAGAAACGCTGGAACTGAACAGCTGAGACTGACCAACACCAATGGTGACCGAAGTGGGCGAAATAGTGACGGAAAGCGCTCCGTTCACGGTAACGGACGCAGTATTAGACGTTGCAACAAAGCTTACCGCATCAGTGACTCTCACGTAAACAGTATAGGAACCCGAAGATAATGGCGTAAACGTCCAGTTGGCGCCTGTTGCGCCTGAGACTGGAAGACCGTTGCGATACCATTGATAAGAATATGGGAATGTACCATTAGAAACGTCAGAAGTGAACAGCTGAGACTGACCAACATCCATTACGACGGAAGTGGGCGTTATGGAGACGGAAAGCGCAGAGTTGACAGCTACTAGAGCAGTGTTAGATTGGGTAGTTACGGGAGTGGAAGCGTTGTCGGTGACTTGAACATAAACATGATGCCACCCTGAAGTAGACGGAGTATACGTCCATGTGGCGCTGGTGGCGCCTGAAACTGGATTGTCATCCAGATACCATTGATAAGAGTAAGGAGATGTACCGCCAGAAGCGCTGGAAGTGAACAGTTGAGACTGACCGATATCCATAACAACAGAACTAGGTGAGATGCTTACAGATAGAGCCCGGTTGACAGTGACGGAAGCAACGTTAGATTGGACACTCATGGGAGTGGAAGCACTATCGGTCACCACAACATAAACTGTGTATGAGCCTGTTGAAACTGGTGAGAAAGTCCACGTGGAGCTCGTAGCGCCTGAGACTGGATTACCGTTGAGATACCACTGATACGAATAAGGTGAAGTGCCACCAGAAACGCTGGAACTGAACAGCTGAGACTGACCAACATCCATGGTGACCGAAGCAGGCGAAATAGTGACGGAAAGCGCTCCGTTCACGGTAACTGGTGCGACGTTAGACTTTGCTACGAAACTAACACTGTCCGTTACATTGAGGTAGACGTTGTAGGAGCCGGAGGAACTAGGCGTGAAGTTCCAAGTTGAGCTGGTGGCGCCTGAAACAGCGACACCATTCAAATACCACTGATACGTAAAGGGAGAAGTACCACCAGAAACAGTTGACGTGAAGAGTTGAGACTGACCAACATCTAAGGTAGTAGAAGTGGGCGAAACAGAAACAGAAAGCCTTCCATTAACCGTAACTGGCACCGTGTTTGACGTAGCCTGAACTCCGACGTGGTCGGTGACTTTGGCATAAACTGTGTAGAGTCCTGCTGACGTAGGTGTAAAGGTCCAAGTTGGATTGGTTGCGTTTGAAACTGGGGCACTGTTGAGATACCATTGATAGGAGTAGGGCGAAGTGCCACCAGAAACGCTGGAACTGAACAGCTGAGACTGACCAACATCCATGGTGACCGAAGCAGGCGAAATAGTTATGGAAGGCGCTGGGTTGACAGTAACTGGTGCGACGTTAGACTTTGCTACGAAACTAACACTGTCCGTTACATTGAGGTAGACGTTGTAGGAGCCGGAGGAACTAGGCGTGAAGTTCCAAGTTGAGCTGGTAGCGTTTGAAACAGCGACACCATTCAAATACCACTGATACGTAAAGGGAGAAGTACCACCAGAAACGCTAGACGTAAACAACTGAGACTGACCAATATCAAAGGCTGCAGAGCCAGGCGAAATAGTGACGGAAAGCGCTGCGTTTACTGTGACTGGAACGGTATTGGACGTTGCAACAGCATTCATTGCATCAGTGACTTTTAGATAGACAGTGTAGGAACCTGAAGATAATGGCGTAAATGTCCAAGAAGCGCTTGTGGCTCCGGAAACTGGAGTACTGTTAAGATACCACTGATAAGAGTAAGGAGACGCGCCGCCAGAAACAGAGGACGTGAACGTTTTGGATTGGCCAACATCCATATGAACGGAGCTAGGTGAGATGCTAACTGAAAGTGCTAGACCAAAAACATAAACCTTGTGGTCAGCTGAGCCCACATAAACCCTACCACCAACAACAGCAGGAGAAGACCCCACCTCGCCGCTGGTAGTGTAGCTCCATATACGTGCGCCTGTTGTAGCGTTCAAAGCATAAACCTTGTAGTCAAGTGAGCCCACGAAGACTTTGCCGTCGGCAACAGCAGGAGAAGACGACACCTGGTAGCCTGTTGTGTAATTCCATATACGTGCGCCTGTTGTAGCGTTCAAAGCATAAACCTTGTAGTCATCTGAGCCCACGAAGACTTTGCCGTCGGCAACAGCAGGAGAAGAATCCACCAAGTTGCCGGTTGTGTAGCTCCATATAAAGGCGCCGGTCGTAGCGTTCAAAGCATAAGTCTTGTTGTCATCTGAGCCCACATAAACCCTACCACCAACAACAGCAGGATCACACATCACCACGTCGCCCGTTGTGTAGCTCCATATAAAGGCGCCGGTCGTAGCGTTCAAAGCATACACCTTCTTGTCCCATGAGCCCACATAAACCCTACCACCAACAACAGCAGGAGAAGAACTCACCCCCACAATAGGGAAGGAACCGCCGGTTGT
>Ga0315296_10004370_pt1 | contig 11548 bp, 14 predicted proteins | sample YL17G14_18_MG_FD_203921 | JGI IMG/M metagenome (GOLD analysis project Ga0315296, IMG submission 203921) | Sediment microbial communities from Yellowstone Lake, YNP, Wyoming, USA - YL17G14_18 | ecosystem: Environmental > Aquatic > Freshwater > Lake > Sediment | place: USA: Wyoming | collected...
TCAGCGACGACAGGCTGGGGAAAGACAGATACGGTCTGAAGCACGGGTACAAAGGCAAGAAGAGGAGATATGAAAGCGTGTACGATCTCCTCTACGAAGAGGGCAAGCTGAGGACATTCTGGTCCCCCGGCATCACTGTGGACATGTTCAAGCGGACCGTGCCAATCGACTATACTCGATTGAGGTCCGATGCCAAGAGGCTCTGCAAGATCCTGAGGGGTTCCGAGAAAGTCAGGACAACCGCTCCTGGAGGAACCGACTTCATGATTAGCCTCAGGGGGCGCAAGGCGAGAGCGGACGATGGAGATTATCGCAAGCCAGGCAGGGGTGGCAACGTGCCATCTGGTGAGACCTACGCGTGTCCGGCTCTTGGGACGGCGAACGGAGTGATCGCGTTTGACGGTTCTATCGTGCTCAATGAGGGGGAGGTCGTCATCAAGAGGCCGATAATCACTGACGTCAGGGACGGCTTCGTGACGCAGATCTCCGGCGGGAGCGAGGCGGACAAGCTGGAGGAATCGGTCAGGGCGGGGGAGACGAAGGCGAGGCAGATGGGCCGCTCAGGGGATTTGAGACCGTCATTGGCCAAGAAATACGCGAAGAACGCCTGGGCCATAGGAGAGCTTGGTATCGGTCTCAACAGGAAGGCCAAGATCGTCGCCAATATGCTCGAGGATGAGAAGGTCTACGGCACGTGTCACTTCGCCATCGGCTCCAACTACGACGGAGACGCTGAGGCCATGATCCACCTCGACGGCCTCGTGAAATCGCCCACGATAACGGCCATCACAGAATCCGGAAAGAAAAACGAGTTCATGACCGATGGGAAGCTCGCGTGGGACTAGACAACGATCTGGAACTCGGCCACCAGATATCCCAAGTCGTCGAGAATGTGGGCATCAGCCGCTCTCACGAATTCGCCCTTGTCAAATGAGAAGTTGTCATCGAGGCCGAAAAGACCGATGGGCGCGTTGTCCTGGTACCTGATGCCGTTCACTGTGGTGTTCTCGATGTCCTTGAGGGTGCCGATCTCCTCACTGTAGGCGTTGTAGTAGTTGGGGAGCCACCTGATCTCGAGGCGCATCACTGATGTGTCCGTCGGCTCCCCGTCGAGGTAGGCATAGACGCTGGAGATCCTCGCGACGTAGTCGGTCGTGGTGTTCTCCCAGCTTATGGTTACATCCAGGTAGGTTGGCATGTGCCGGTCCCTGTCATGCGGGAAGGAGTCAGTGTCATCAGTGTAACCGTCGAGATCGCTGTCCCTGATGAAATCGTAGGGCGAGATCAGCGGGTTGAAGACTATCACGGTGATTAGGACGAACAGGATGAACATCACAATGGCGGATATGAACAGCGGAGTCTTTCCACTGTCCTTCTTCATTTTGAGGCGATTGGAATAGGCAAATGAGCCCAGGCCAGCTGTGATCAGAACCATGCCGACCAGGCCGAGATGCCAGTCAAACAGGATGGTCCTGCATCCGGGCCAGGGATCTCCGCATGAGCCGACGCCGCCGAACAAGAACCACGACAGGAAAAGCACTATGGCTCCTGCGACTATGGAGACTGCGCCAAAGACCGCCGCCCGTTTTTCCCCCAGCATAGCGGATAATACCCTCTTCGCGTCCTAATAATACATTCCTTCTCAGCATTCGTTCTGTGTGGACTAAGGCTAAATTGAATCACCTCCTTTCCCCCTTGAAATGGCTAGGCGGCTCGGCGTTGGAGCGACGGACGAGGACATGTTCGACCGCTCAAGGAGGATCGGATGGTTGGACCTCGCCTCGATATCTGGGGCCAAGGTGCTCATGATAGGCGCTGGCGCTCTTGGAAACGAAGTTGCCAAAGACCTGGTCCTGTCGGGCTTCAGAAAAGTCACGATCGTGGACATGGATCATGTGGTAGGCTCGAACCTGAATCGGTGTCTGTTCTTCAGCAGAGAGGATGCTAGAGACAAAAGGATGAAAGCCGAGGTGGTGGCAGAGGGCATGCTCGGCCTTTCAGCAGAGTCTAGGCCCAATCCAATTGTGGGCAGGATCCAGGACCAGCCTTGCAGACTCTTTGGCGACCACAACATCGTTCTCGGATGCTTGGACAACATAGAGGCTAGGATTCATGCGAACGCTCATTCCTATTCGGCCGGAAGGGTTTACATAGACGGCGGCATGGAGGGATTCCTCGGGAAGGTCATGGTCGCCAGGCCTCCGAAGGGGGCCTGCCTGCAATGCGGCATGAACCGTACCCATGCGAAGGTAGCCTCGCTGAGATTCAGCTGCACGGGCAGGGATGTCGTGTTTCACGAGCCGAAGCTCGCCGCCGAGATCACCACAACCAGCATAATCTCCGCGGTGATGGTCAGGGAAGCGCTCAAAGCCGTCTCCGGACACCCGGAGATGCTGTTGAACAACGCCTTCTACTACGATGGGCAGAGGAATTCCTCAGAGGAGATGGAGATACCGTTGGACTCCGAGTGCCCGGTCCATCTATGTGGCCGAAGGGCTACAGGTAAGCGAAAACGCTTTAAGTCCACTTGATGTCCAGTACTTCTGGTGGTTTTTTGCCGGTCAGGATAAAGGTCAAGAACGCTGAGACGGGGGCTTCCGTCGAGATGGAGCTCGAAATGGAGAACACCATCGACGAGGTCATCGAGAGCGCTGCGACATTCTGGAGCAAGGACATGGGAGCCTATGTCCTCAGAAAGGGGAAGAAGGTCCTCAGGGGAGGGAACTCGCTCAAGGATGCTGGCCTAAGGGCGGACGATGTGCTGGAACTGATACCTGACCCTGAGGGCGGATAGTTGAGATGCCCCTTCCGTCCGACGTCCTGAGGGAACGGGTCAGAAACGAGATAGAGCTTTGCCAGCGCGAGCTGAGACACCACGTATCCGTCTCCGATCCCACGCTATCATCGTTCCCGATCATGGTCAGGGTGACCTTGCTGCGCGTGCCAGGGCCTGACTGGGAGGAGGGCAAGGTGGTTCACCGGTTCGTTCACCGGATTTCTATGATCATAACTGAGGACTACCCGATGGAGAAGCCCATCGTCAAGTGGCAGACCCCGATCTTCCATCCGAACATCATGCCTCCAGAGGAAGGGGGCTACGTTTGCACCAAGTTGCTGGAGAACTGGGATTTCAGGTCCACGCTCGTATCGTTCATCAAAGGTATCGAGTCCCTGCTCGTGAACCCGAACCCGGCCAATCCGTTCGGCAACGACAGGTGTACGATGGCCGCCGCCTACTTCAACAGGAACAAATACCATCCTCCCCTGGTGATGGACCAGTCCAATCGAAGAGTCCGAATCGTGGGTGATGTGCACGAGTAGGCCCAAGATACTTAAGGAGACCCGGCGGCAGATCGAAGAGAGGGCGCCGCCCGCGTGGACCTCCCTCAGCCCGCACGATTGGCTCTCAGAGGAGTCGAGCGTGGAATACGATATCGTCTTCGATTCGGAGGAGCCGTTCGCCGTCTATGTATGCGATAATGCCGAGAGGAAGATCAGGGAACACGCGGAGAGAGAGGCCCCCAAGAGGCTCGAGGTCATGGGGTTCCTGCTAGGCGAGGTCAGCACTTGGAAGAGCAGGACTTACACCGTCGTCAGGGATGTCGTCACGACCGAACTGAAGAGCTCCTCGTCGAAGGTAAGGTTCGACCCTGAGGCGTTCCCCAAGCTGTTCCACGAGCTTGACGATTCGGGTTTCGACTACATACTGGTCGGCTGGTACCACTCTCACCCTGGCCACACGTGCTTCCTTTCGAGGACAGACTTGGAAACCCAGAGGGCTATGTTCGACCAACCGTACCACTCGGCCCTTGTGATCGATCCGATAAACTACGATGTGAAGGTGTTCAGGCTGTCAGGCCAGGGCTACGAGGAGGTGCCCTTCGCGGTCTTCAAGCAGACTGAGAAGAAGAACGGGAGGGCTAGGAAGCCCCGGCGGAGGAAGCTGAAGGTCGAGCCAGTCACGACCATTTGACTGGGTAGCCCCTTCGTCGGGACCGCCAACGCCCGGGAAAGCTTTTTCAACATCTCCCTGCTTAGGGAAGACTGGAGAGGGGATAGCTAGTGGTCTCACGGTGGTGCACAGCCGTCTCGCTGCTTTGCTCCGCGCTGCTCATGTCATGCATCGCCGCGCCCTCGACGGCTGCTGAGGACGAGCATTTCCTGGACTACAGCGAGGACAATTTCAAGGTGGCCTTCATGTCGGACAACCTCACAGCTGCCGTCACGCACGACTGGCCCAGAGTAGTGTACCACCACTCGACCGACCCGTTCTCCCCCACGTTCGAGGTCGGGTTCCCGCGCATCTATCTCTTCAACGATACTAACTCCGATGGCGAGTTCACCATCTCGGAGATCGAGTACGTGTCCTACCTCGACGAGAACCATGTTGCGTGGAACGTCACGCCAGTCGAGTTCCAGAACGACACTGTTGCTGGGGAGTACGCCCATTTCCGCATGAACGCGACCTTGGACCTGTATCTGGGCCTCGACAACGAGACGGTGGCGGTCTCGGAGTGGGCCAACATTACGTTCTGGTTCAGGATATCCGAGAGGAATGTCACGTGCTCCAACTCCCAAGGATCGTATGTGGTGAAGGGCAGGACGGACCTCAGCCTCAACTACACGCTCGATATTTTGAAGGGCACGAACTTGACCGGGATCGTGGTCGAACAGCTCCTACAAGGCGGCGCAAGCGCCTACATGTTCATATTGAAGCAGAAGGGCAGTCACGCGGAAGTCGTTGATAGGATGGTGTCCAGCCGGATCGATGAAAGGATCTACGGGACCAATTTCACAAACGATTTCCTCGCCACCTCTCTCGCAAACCAGGAGATAGACTTCGCAAAGGAGGACGGGACGGTCAAAGCCTACTACCGGTGGGATTCCGTACCGATGATGAATTCGAGCGGGAACGAGTGGGACGCGCCTATCAACTGTTCGTTCTTCACGACCGGCACGGGCATGATCCTGCATTCCACCTACACGGTCTCGAACGCGACGGGCTCGCTGTTCCAGGAGGCCAGCCTGGGCATAGATGAATTGGCATTCACCGCGAAGATAACCGACTGGATCAAGGAGAACGCGGTCGCGATCGCGCTGTTTATCTGCTCCATCGCGGCGGCGGTTGCTGGCGCGACGCTCTTCTTGCGCTATCGAAAGCTCTCGAAGGCGAAGGCTGAGAAGAAAGACACGGAAGAACAGAAGGGATCCGGCGAATCCTAGACCCATATCGAGTGCCGTTTCCTCATGGAGCCCTCGCTCTGCCCCAGCTTCTCCATCAGGGTCGCGACAATCCCGTCGAGATAAACTAGCGTGGCGTCTTCGAAAAGCGTCCCCAAGGGGGCCAGGCGCTTCCTATCCTCGTCCTTTGGCGGGTTGATCTCGATGACGAGGTTGGAGGCCACTGCTAGTTTCGAGTGTCCGTGTGCAGTTATTGCGACCACCTTCGCCCCGATCCTCCTGACGATGTTCGCGGTCTGGGTCGCGGACATGGTCTCGCCAGTGTAGGACACGATGATGACAACGTTCCCCTCCTCGACTATGGGCGTGACGGTCTCTCCCACGAAGAAGACCTCGAGTCCCATCTGCACCAGCCTGATTGCGAACGCTTTGGCGATGAGCCCCGATCTCCCGACCCCGTACAAGAAGACCTTTCGTGCGGCCAAGATATGGTCGACGAACTTCTCCGTGTTCTCTACGTCCTCTGCCAAAGTTGCCTGGATGCCCTTCAGTATGTACTCGGAGCTCTCTCTCATCTCGACCCGGCCTTTTCTTTCTTCGGAGGCACCTTGGTCTCCTTGGACACCTTCTTGGCGAGTACTCTCTCGAGAATGACCTTCATGTACATCGCATCGTGCTCCAGGAGCGGGGAACCAGATATGATGGTTATCGGCTGGTTTCTGTCGACGATCGCCTCGGCCAGCGGCTCGAAACGCAGGTCGCCCTTCTTGATCGAGGTGAACCTCTTCTCGTTCCCTCCTTCGTGCTCTACGCCCGAGAAGTGCGTGTAGACCGCCCCGTCGACGCAGTCCTCGACATCGTCCAAGAGCTTGTCAAAGTCCTTCGGCTCCCTGAGGATGCCGTTCTCCCTGGCATGATAGTGAGAGAAGTTGACCACGGGGGTGACTCCGCCGACCTCCTTGCAGGTCTTGAGGACCTCGGACAGGGATCCGAATATCTCCTGCCTGCCGCTCAGCTCGAGCCCGATCGGCACAGTGATGCCCTGCTTCTTGTACCATTTCGCGAGCGTCTGGATCCTGTCCTTGATGTGCTTCTGCGCGGTCTTGGCGGTCACATCGCCGTACAAGCCCATGTGAGTGACCACGACGGTCGCCCCGATCTCCTGGGCCATCAGCCCGCCCCACTTTATGGAGTCCATGCTTCGGAAACTGAGCTCTCCCTCTCCGACGAGATCCATGTAGTAGGGCGTGTGGATGGACAGCGCGACATCGAGCTCGTCAGCCATCTGTCTGAGCTGCCTGAGCTCATGGTAGCTCCTCGCAATGCCGCTCGTCAGGGTCACGAGCGTGTCGCCCTTCTTAATCGGCTCGTCGAGGTCGGCAATGACCTCGTCCTTCTCGCCCTTCTTCCGGACGGTCTCGATGACCATGTCGGTGGTCAGGTTCCTGGGTTTGACACCGATCTCCTCGGGCTCGCACGCACGCTCCTGCACGTGTGCTCTTACAAGCTGCGCTTCCATAGCCGTGAGGCCGAGGTTGTGAACATCCTCGATCCCATCCTTGAGAGTGCGTCCCTTGCAGGAAAGCGGAATTCCTGCAGGACCAAAACGAATCATCTAAACCCCCGGCGCCGAGCTGGAGTTTCCGAGTATACTTTACTCACTATATATCTTCTATTGGCCAGCAAAATAGGCGTCAGATGCTGAACGATCCGGGATTTCACGCGCATCTCAATAATAGCGCGAACAGCGCATCCGAGCATGTCTGGCCAGCAATCCAGGCGTATCCAAATCTTTATAAACGGTTCGCACATTAGCGAGGCCTGCTCTCTGATGTCGGAGGAGTCAGCAATGGGAAAGAAGATAAGGAAAACGAATCCCAACCTTGTTGGCCTCATAGGCAAGCTCAAGGAGGCTAGCAGGACCAACAAGGCACCTGTCTGGCGAGACATCGCAGTGCGTCTGGAAGGTCCGGCGAGCAACTGGGCCGAGGTCAACATAAGCAGGCTTGACCGGCACGCAAGCGAGAATGAGACAGTCGTCATACCCGGGAAGCTATTGGGCTCCGGGGAGATCGACAAGAAGCTTACGGTCGCCGCCTACAGGTTTTCGGGACAAGCTAGGGAGAAGATAGCGAAAGCGGGCGGACAGAACTTGTCGATTGAGGAGCTGTTGGTGAAGAACCCGACAGGCTCCAAGGTCAGGATCATGGGGTGAGCAGAGATGGCTTCAGTCATAAACGCGGAAGGACTCATACTCGGCCGGCTCTGCACACATGTTGCGAAGCGTTTGCTGAACGGCGAGGAGATCGTGGTCGTGAACGCCGAGAAAGCGGTCGTGTCAGGGCGTAGGGCGCAGCTCCTGGAGTTCTACAAACACAGGAGGAAGAGGGGCAAGAGCCATCTCACGAAGGGTCCATACTACCCGAGGACGGCCGACAGGATCATCAAGCGTTCGGTGAGGGGCATGGTGGAGTACAGGAAACCATCAGGAAGGGCGGCTCTTAAGCGCCTGAAGGTCTATCTCGGCGTGCCCAAGGAGTTCGCGAGCGCGAAGGCGGAGACGGTCGAGAGCGCGAAGAAGCCACATCTCGCGAAGTTCATCTACCTCGAGGAGATCTCGAAGGAGCTCGGCTCTAGCTAGGAGATGATGCAATGAAGGTCGTCGTAGCAAGTGGCAAGAAGAAGAGCGCTGTGGCGAGAGCCACGGTGAAGAAGGGCCGAGGAGCCGTCAGGGTCAACAACATGCCGATCGATATCTACGAGCCTCACCTCGCGAGAGTCATGATCATGGAGCCTTTGACTCTAGCAGGAGACCGCTCTACCAAGGTCGACATCGATGTAAACGTGCAGGGCGGAGGCGTGATGGGTCAGGCAGGCGCCTCAAGGACTGCTATCGCCAAGGGATTGGTGCAGTTCTTGGAAGACGAGGAGCTTGAAGCGGTGTACACGAAGTACGACCGTTCGCTTCTGGTGTCCGACCCAAGGAGAAAGCTCCCCAAGAATCCGATGGGCAGAGGTGCGCGCAAGAAGCACCAGAAGTCGTACAGGTGATGTGGACATGATCATACCGGTGAGATGTTTCACATGCGGCAAGGTGATTGGCAGCGCGTTCGAGGATTTCGTCAAGCGGGTCGAGATGGGCGAGTCCCCGAAGGACGTGCTCGATTCACTGCACTTGGACCGCTACTGCTGCAGGCGCATGCTGCTCACGCACGCAAACCTGATAGACGAGATCGCACCCTATTGAAGGGTGCCCCTCCTAACCGTTTTTCTCAACGGGCCCGTGGGGTAGCTTGGTATCCTTCCAGCTTGGGGTGCTGGTGACTCGCGTTCAAATCGCGACGGGCCCACCTGGCTATTTGTCAATCAGCGGGGATTGAGTTTTGCCCTGTCGTCCCCTCAAACCCTTTCGCCTTTCCTTCCCTATGGATGTTATGATGAAATCGTCCCCTCGCGTTCGCAGGATACGAATAGTCGAAAGACCATACGATGTTCTAGTCACGGATTCAACCCCGGGAAAAGAGTGCACTTCGAGTGCGACCTATGGATTGGGGCAGATCCCTGACAAAGGGACGCAGTGACAATAGTGCGGGAGAACCGCGAATAGAGGCATGTCCGAAAGCCCCAACGAATCCGTGAGATCAGGGGATTTCAGAAGAAGATAGGAGATAACGAATAGGCATCGGGGGACATTTCAACATAGAGGCATCGGGGGACATTTCAACATAGAGGTCTTTTCCGAGAGGGAAGCTCAGAGCCTTCCCTCTCTCGACATCTTCTTGGATCAGACCGTTATCGCACTGCTGACAACGGTCTTCTCGTTAAGACCCTTTCGCTTTCGATAGGCTTCGTAAGCCGCTTTCACCTCGGCAAAGAACTCTTCCAGTTCTCTCCTTAGCTGGGGACCGAAGTCGAAGCTCTTTCCATCGAAGCTGAAGAGTGTTTCCCTGCAATCTCCGAGCCCTTTTATGCCCTTCCTGACCCGGTCGTCGATGTGTTCAAGATGATTCCTGAATACCCGCGCCTTCCTGAACATCTCTCTGTGTTTCCGGCCAATCTCCTCGAATTCCTTCTCGCCGTCTAGATCGTTCTTCATAAGCTCGTACAGGCGCGAGATGCCGGCCATCGAGACTAGAAGGAAGTGGATATCTCCGAAAAGCATTGACAGGCGTTCATAGTACTCCTCTTGTGTCAGTTTCGTCGCTGGAATCATCAGTCCTGGCCCAGGTGGAGTCAGTGATTCCAGCTTGATCCTATGGGACTCTATCCTGTCAAACTGTGCTCTCGCAATTCGCATCTCTCTGCCCATTATCAGAAGCGTGGTCTGGGCTCGGCTTTCTCCCGTGAGGAGCTGTGTGTGGACTGCGACGAGTCTCCTCCCGCCTGCGGGTTCCGGACCTTTCTGCGTCTTCGCGAAGGCCTGGAGGACTTCAGACCTCGCGGAGTCGGCGTCTTTCCTGCAGTAGTAGGTTTCAGTGGTTCGGGTTGACGCGTGGCCCAGCGTCAGCGAAACGGTTTCTATGGAGACTCCCCGATTGAGGAGGACCTGGCCGTAAGTCCTACGGAGTGCCCTTAGCTCGAACTGGATGCCGCACCTCTGGGAAACCTTCTTCTTGAGGTAACGGAAGTGTTTCGAGCTGTAGGTCGTACCCTTCATAGTGCAGACTAGTGGCTTTGCACCAGCGGTCCCCTGTTGGGCAAGCATTTGGTCTCTCGCTCTGAGATACTGCAGGACAAACGGTCTGAGAGGCTCGGGCATGGGGACTCGGCGGCTTCTTCCATAGGTGGATTCACCTTTAGGATGGCCTACCCGCAGCGTCCAGCTTGCTAGGTCTAGGTCATCAACTTCTGCCTTCCTCAGCTCGCCGGGTCTCAATCCTGTGTAAGCGAGAGTTCCGATGTAGAATCTGGCAACCTCGCCCATATCCGCACCAGGAACGGTGTGCCTCTCAGGAAGTGCCAGTCCAGTGGATTTGCGGACGCCGCGTGAACTCGTACCAGGACCTGATCTTCCTTGACGAGCGGCTTGTCGACTTCTTGGAGTTCAAGAACATCGGGGGATCCATATTTCTGGTAAACAATTGCTTTCATGGCGACCTCCCAGTCGGTGATGCCGGTGGCGCCATTAATCGAAGCCTCGTTGCCCAGGAGGCCGACGAACAATAAGAGGATTATGAGCCAGGCGACGGCCGTAGGGCCCTTCGGCGCATGTCTGGCCTCCCAGATAGCTCGTTCATGTGTGCGAAGATATGCGCATGAATTGATGAGCCGCTTCTCGGTTTTCTGTGATTGATCCTACCAGAGGTCGCGAGACCTCCGAGAAATCGTTTTCGGGATTCGCGGCGATATTATATAGGCGCAACGCTTTTTCCTCGGCCGGGGAGTACATGGGGAACGAGAAGAGCGTTCTGCGATGGGGTGGTCTGGCCGGAATGCTGGGTGCCATCTTCTTCATTCTTACCGCCGTCACACTACTCGCGTTGGTGCCACCGGAGCCTGCCAACCCCGAGGGATTGGTCATGAGGTTCCCCGAGGACAGAGCGGCCATTGCGGTGGGGGAGAGCCTCTACCTGGTGGCCGTCATCTTGTGGGTCACTCTCTTCCTTGCCTTGTATCGGGCTCTCCGCGGGACGAGCGTCGCGCCCGCTCTCTTCGGGAGCGGCCTGGGCCTTGTGGGTCTCGTAGTGCTCGCTGCCGGAGCGCTCCCGAATGTCGCTTTCGCCGCGATCTCCGACCTCTATCACGCTCCCGGAGCGACCCCCGAGGAGCAGGCGACACTCGTCCTCATGTGGCAGGCGACCCAGGGCATATTCAATGAGACGGACACTGTAGGGTTCCTCCTCATGGCGATAGGTTTCATCGTCCTCGGAGTGGCCATGCTCGGGTCCCCGGCCTTTGGCAAGCGCTTTGGCGGGGTGAGTGTGGTGCTCGGGGTGGCTGTGGTCGTAGGGATGTCCATCTTTGGGGTCGACTCTGACTTGATCTTCCCCTTCGTCCTTATCGCCTTCATCATCTTCCCTCTCCTCTTCGGATGGAAGCTCTACAGTCTATCAAAGGCCGCGTAAGGAATCCCGAGGATAGGCGAAGGGACGGCGTTCCTCAGAGACGTGCCAAGCCCTCATCGATGGCCCTGGACCGGCCTCCGGGAACGTTCAAGGGGCCCAGCTTCGATTTGCGTTCACCTGCGGGAGGATCTGTGCCGTCGGGCGCAGCGCTTTGCTAGGTTTTGTTGTTACCGATCTTTGACACCTCGATCGTGAGATGAGGGGCGATTCAAGCATTCAACCCATGAGGAATTGAGAAGATCTGGTGCCGACGACGCCCTCACGGTCTCGATGATCGGAATTCGGGCCTTCCACGACCTCTC
>Ga0315296_10004371_pt1 | contig 11547 bp, 18 predicted proteins | sample YL17G14_18_MG_FD_203921 | JGI IMG/M metagenome (GOLD analysis project Ga0315296, IMG submission 203921) | Sediment microbial communities from Yellowstone Lake, YNP, Wyoming, USA - YL17G14_18 | ecosystem: Environmental > Aquatic > Freshwater > Lake > Sediment | place: USA: Wyoming | collected...
CGGTTTTTTCAAGAAAAGGATGAAGCCTTCCCCTGTTCTCCTGTCGTGTGTCTTAATACTCGTCTGCTAACATGAACGTAAGCGAGCAACCTTCCTTCTTGACGTAAACTTTCTTGGTCAAACCGTCAAGACCCAACACGGCGGTTCTTCCCTCATCCTCTGTGTAGGGTTTCTTGATGTCGGCTTTGAAGATCACCATGTCCACCGTTGGCATCATGCTTAGAATGTTCGTGGCGTTTATGACCGCATGAATGAGCAGGACTTTGTTCAGGTCTGCGAGGATGCCGTTAGTCATTATGATTCTGAAGTTTAAGGCTATCATCTTTCCGAAGTCGGTTAAGATTCCGTCGTCTATGGCTTGAGCCTGTGAGTATTCGCTTATGACCTCTCCAAACTCGCCCTGTGGCTCTGCCTCTTCATCATTCATCATGTATTCCTCAATAGATACGGTTTCGGGAGTTACGAATGACAAAAGACAAAGTTCTCCGATTCGGAGAAACGGAAAGAGGGGGGTGTATGTTGAACGCTTGACTATGGAACAAACCGTTTACATTGTCGGCACATGATTTCAAATTTGCCGTTATGAGCAATACCACTACAAGAGTCTGTTTTTACCCTGAATTGTTTTCCACAGGGCGCAACTTCAAACTTTGTCGAGTCCTGCCTTTCCGCTTTCAACAACTCCTTTGAGTAGGGATAGTAATACATTTTTTTGCACTTCGGGCAAAAAGACACAGGTTCATCGTGGAAGAACGCTATATGCACAGGTTCTTTACATTTTTTGCAACAAACGACATCGTTTATCCATTCGCACCCATCGTCTATGTAGTGCATTTTCTCTCATGCCTCCTACTCGTTCAGTTTCCAATCTACGCCGTGCATCTTGAAGGTCTTGTCGAGTTCACTCATCAACTCGTTTAACTCTGCTTTGTCTTTAGCCTTCAGTTGTTTTCTTCGTCTTGTTCCGAAAAGACACAAACTCAGAGCAGAAGCAACCTCTCGTTTAAGGGCGTTGTAGGAATTTTCCATCTTTCTCATGCCTCCTGAACCGTGCATAAGGGCATCACGATGACCTTTAGCTCTGTCTGTGAAGTTTCCATCTCGGTCTTGCCCTTCTGCGTCAGCTTGTAGGTCTTGATAGGTCTGTTGCTCGCCTGAGCCATGACCCATTCGCTTGTAACGTAGCCTTTGGCTTTAAGCTGTGCGAGAAGCGGGTAGATGGTTGAGGCACTAAAGTAAACGCCGTATCGCTGTCGGATCGTCTTGATGACCCGATAGCCATGAATAGAGCCGTGTTCGTTGATGAGCCTGAGAACCACGATGTCAAGCACACCTTTCAACAGCTTCTCATTAACCTTGACCATAACCATCGCCTCAATATATCGGCTGTCGGAGTTACGAATGAACAGAAAAAGGGTTATGGGTTTTTGATTGTGGTTGCGTTTACTTCGTGAGGTCTTAACCGTATGATTCTGCCTGAGTATTGCGTGTTTTCGGTCTTTATGGGGGGGTTGATGTCCACGTTAATGTTACGTTGTTTCCTTGTTCCTAGAAACCTAATTTGTATGGTTTCCTCTTCGATTTTCCATGTTACTTCGGCTTGGGTGTTAGTTGTTATGGGGTGAGGTTCAGTTGTGAGTTTGCCGTCTTGGTCGAGTAGGGCTACATAGATTTGTTCTTTTTGCAGTTTATCCCTAGCCTGTTCAGGGGTTAAGCCTTGCCATTCTGTTTCTAACTGTTTTGTGTATAGTGCTGACAGGTCGCTTGAGAGGTCTTTCAGTTGCTCGTTTACATAGTCTTCCATCTTAAAGGCTAAGCCATCTCTAAAGAAGATTTTTGCGTCGCCTATGACGTAGAGAATCTCCTTTCGGATTTCCTCTTTGACCCATAGCCATATCTTGTTAATGCTCAAGATGTCCGTAGGGTCTTGGTCGAAGAAGCCTTCAAGTGTTTCTTTAAGAAAGTCCATTGTCCGTGTTTGATGACCGTAGAAGGTTATTTCCTCTTCAACTTTTCTTTCGCTTAGCGCCTGTTTAAAATAGTTTGAGGTTAGAATGGCAGTTAAGATTTCTTCCTTAGAAACTTTGACGTGTTCCATTGTGCGTCAATCCTCAATAGAAAGGCTGTCGGAATTATGAATAGAAAAAGGGGGGGTTAAACAAGTTTTTCTTGTATGGCTTCTTGTAGCCGTTCAGCAAAGGTGTCTTGCAGTTCCTCTTCGGTTTCACATTCCTCAAAATCGTCAATGTCCATCGCTATCGAGTGTTCGCTGTGTCGCTTGTAGGTCTTGGTCAAATCCCATTCGTGTTTGCCTTTCTCGTTTGGTTGCGTGTTTCCGATGAAGATTACGCCGTGCAGGTCGAAAACGTCTATGAGTTTGCCGTCTGACCCTTTAAGGTTCAGGATTCGGTTTATGTCCTCTTCCGTGAATTTTCCCATTGTTTATAACCTCGCTGAGTAGGGCGTGGAACAGGTCTATTGCTGTGATTTACACACATCCTATCCTGCTGTTTTAGACGTGTGCTGATGGGTCGGGCATCGCCTTTTAATCCCATTTTGAACGCCCGTCTGCACAAATAGAGGCTCGCTTCTCTACCTTTAGAGTTGGGAAGGGCATCGCCTTTTTATCCCAACATTATACGCCCTACCTTAAAGGCGGTTAGAGGCTACTCTCCACGCCTTTCTACGCTACTAATACGGCTGTGGGAATTACGAAAGGTCATTTAGCTTGGGGAGTTGCTAGAAATGTTTTAATGTGGTCTGCGCCGTAGCAAGACGACGTGCTTGAAGCTTTCCAAACTTCGCCATCAGGGTCGATATAGTCTTTCTCAGGGTGTTCCAGCTTGTCTATCGCCTTTTCTAGCGCATCTTGAAGGGAAATGCGACTCCTGAACACGACCCAATGATAACAGTCATTGTGGTCTTGAAGCCCTACGTTAAACTCTCTTCCATGAAAACCTACTTGATCTCTCAGGTCAATATCTATGTTTGAGGCAACAAGACCCTTTACACGTTGGTAAAGAACATCTATGGTCATGCAACTCGCCTTACAATTACGGCTGTCGGAACTACGATTGAACGCCTTTCCATGCGTGGTAATCGGTCAGGTATCTTTCGGGAATCTGCGACACTCTGAGGTCTTGAGGGTTCGCTTCTTTGTCAGGTCTGAAGCCTAACAGACGTGGATTGCGAAGTCTGACGAATGGGCGTTTCTCCATCTCCACATAGCTTGACCCTGTGAGTCTTAGCCTGTTGCTTCCTTCAGTTATGAATAGCTCGGTGTATTGGAGTTTGACCACGACACATGGTTTTATCCAAACTACCTCGCTGTCCTCTCCGACCTTGAACTCCATGAGTTGCCATAACGCCTTTCTGAGAGTGTGATCTATGCCTGACGCTACATCGCTGACCTCGATGAGTGTTCCATCCTCTTCCATGAGTGCAAGCTTCATGGTTGTTACGTTTTCCTTGTCGAAGAGGTTGAAGCCTTTTTCAAACTTGTTCTTCTTGTTGATGCCGATTATCACAGCGTCTAAGTCGTGAATGGGCTTCAGCTTGTAGATGCCGTTTTCAGGTCTAACCACGATGCCTTCATAACCGTTCATTGTTACGAAGGTCTGCCAAAAGTCCTCAACATCATCTATGGTTTTAGGCTGAATGTAGGGTAAGACGTGGACAAGCCGACATTCTCTTATCCAAGACTTGACTTCGCTGATTTTCCATGCGTAAGGCTCTTTGATCGGGAAGCCGTTTACAGAGAGCAAATCCCAAATGCCTATGAAGATGTTATTTGCGATTAGGGTTTCGTTGTGGCTTTTGACGTAGCTTATGAACTTGTTAAGTTTGAGGGGTAAACCGTTCTCCATAGCGTAAAGTTCGCAGAGGATTTCAGCCTTCTTTATGGCGGTTTTGTTCACGGTGTTCGCAAACTCGTCTAGGGCAGGAAAACTCATCCTTGCCTTTCCCCATCGGTTCAGGGTGTAAGATTGACCTTCACGGTCATAACTGAGAAGGGTGAACTCGCCATCAACTTTAGCCATCAAGACCGTGTCTTTCTGTAAGAAGGGCAGAACATCCTTGATGTGGTCTAAGGCTTTCATGTCAGGCTTGTATTCATCAATCTTGCGTGGGATAATCTGTTCTTGCATGACCGTTCATCCTCAAAAGTAAGGCTGTCGGAACTATGAATAGAAAAAGAGGGGTTAGGTTGATTGAGTCGCTACCTGTTCCAGAGCCTTCTTTTCCTTCAGCCTCTTAATGATGACTTCGAGTTCCTCTGTTTTCTCGCTGACCTTTGGCTTGACCGTGCCTTTCACTCTGTAATCCTTGACCATTAGGGTTTCCTCTGTGGCAGATGGTAGCATCTTGATTAGTTGCTCTGCTTGAGCTATCTCTTCGGGGGTTACGGCTCGGAGATTCACTTTGAGAGTGTCCTTGATGACGGCGAGGTTTATCGGGATTATCTCTTTTAGGATGACCCTTCCAGACAGGGAAGTGGTTAGCAGGGCGATTCGTTCTTCATAGGTGTCCTTGAAAACTATGATGATTACCTTGTTCAAGCTGTGAACGGCGACGAGAAGGCTTCTGAGGTTGATTGCGTCTTGTTCGCTTTTGATGGTTACGCCGTATTCTCCGAGAGTGGCATCGCAATACTTAGCGAACTGTTCCATGTCCATTACGAAGGCTTCTGCTTTGACATCTCCCTTTTCAGGTATCAGGCGTTCTTTGACGATTTCCTCATGTGTCGTCGGGTCAGTCGCCTTGAGTGCTGACCAATGACCGTATGTTTGACCGCATTGGTCGCATCGGTAGAAGCTATTGGTGTATTTCGGTTTCGTGTTGCACTTTGGACAGACTCTTTCGACCTCGCCTGTCTGCAAGTCTGCGAAGCCCTGAATCTTGACGACGGCAAGTTGCGACTCGATGACCCCGAATTTAGCTACGATGTGCAAATAGCGTTCTTTCATGCTTTTCAATCCTCTACTAATACGGCTGTGGGAGTTACGAATGAGAGAAAAAAGTTAGGGTTTGGTTCTGATGTATGGTGGTTGTTGAATGTTGCCCTTGTGGAATGTTCCCTTGTCGCACAGACCTAAAGCCACGAAGCGTAGAAGCTCTGGAAGGCTGATCGAGTCGTGGTGAGGCATGACAAAGTTCGCCTTAGACCTGTCGAGCTTATCTTCTTTCCATGTTTGAACGCCTTTTCCCATTCTACCGACCTCCTGTGAGAGAGAGGTTTTCGTAGCGGTAGCCACAGCCACACTCGAACCCTACGAGTTTGCCGTCTTTGGTCTTAAGAGCAAAGATTTCTTTCGACGTGCATCCTGACTGTGATTGGTGAAGATGCCACATGGCTTCAACCTGTTCCTTCATCATCTCAACGTACTGCTTCTGCATCATTTCTCCCTCTTGATTTTGAACACGTCGTTAAGCGATAAGGCTCGGTTTGTCCATCGTTTTATCGTGCCTTCAGGAAGCCTTGAAGCCTTCTCGGTCAGTTCTTCCCAAAGATACTCGATTGGCTTCATACTCTCGCCTCTTGAGGCTTCACGATGTATTCGTTTATGACCTCATAGACGTAGAGAGTGGCGTTCTGGTCATAGTGGCTTGACAGTTTAGCGTCTTTCACGGCTTCATCCCTGCTCTTAGCTACGCCATACCAGAGCCAACGGTTGTTACTGTCCACAACCACGAAGCATGATTCCTTTCCTGCCTCTGTTCTCTCCGTTACGACTGTCGATGTCGCCATATTCTCAATCCTCTAATAGAATGGGGGTGGGAATTACGACTGAGAAAAGTCGAAGAGAGAGGCTTGTTTCGGCTTAGACTCTGACCTTTTTGTTTCCTCTTCAGGAATAGTGGTTAGCATCTTCAGTATGGCTTCGTCGCCGAGAATCTTTCGGAACTCTGAGGCATCGTGAGAATACTGTTCTTGCCAACTATCCCATTGTTCGATGTTGTCAGGCGCAGTTGTTTCATTCTCTCCATGTTGGCGGTCAGTTGGAAACTCGACAGCTTTGCCCTTCTGTATCGCTTGAGCCATCATGTTGATTGCGAAGCGAAGCCCTGCATGATGTTTGTGCGTGTCTTTTCCCCAATGGTAAGGGTCGGGGGTCTGAACATTTAGTAGGTCGTAAAGCGTGTCTCCGATTGATGTTAGCCTTGTTGAACCTCTGTCGGCTTCCGTGTGCGTTTTGGCTCGGCTCTGTGGAAAGAACAGCTTTTGGTAGGTCGGCTCTAAGTGTCCTTGCAGAACATTGAGCAAGCCGTGATACTCTTCGTCGTAGCCTTTCCAAAGCCATCTCTCGCCTGTCACGATGTTAAAAGCGTGTTTGTTGTCGCAGATGTAGAATGGATAACCGCACACTTCGAGAGGCTTGTCGCAGTCTTCCTTCCAACACTTCATTGATTTAGGATACTTGCCCTCTTCACAGGCAGGTTGAAAGCCCTTGTTGATGTCGATGAGATATTCGTTTGAGTAGAAGCCTTGAGGAACGCCCTCTTGGACAGGTTGCGACTGAGGCGGATCTCCACTCTCCTTCTGCTCGGTCTTGGCTTCAGGCTCTTTCAGAACAGACGTGGAGAGAATGTTCGCTATCAGCTCTGCTTTCCTGTCGGGTCTTTGCACTCCCTTAACGGCAGCGACTATCTTCAGCTCTCCGACTGTCTTAGCTTCAAGTTCCTCGGCTGTGAACGTGTGCGTGTAGAAATCCCATAGAATCTCTCCTGCCTTGTCGAAGGACACATCATCAGGACATTTCCATTTGAGGTAAACGCAACCGCCTAGCTCGTTGAAGGGTGCAGGAAGCTTCGCCAAGATTTCTTTCTCCCATTCCTCGTCGCCTGACATTCCTATGGACTCTTCTTCAGAGTATAGGTCTAAGCCTTCCTTCATGTAGCGTTCAAGTTCTTTCGTGGTCGAGATTCCCCTCGCTATGAAAAACTCTTCGGGAAACTTCAAGCCTTTAGGCACAATCTCAACGAAGAACATCTGCTCGTAAGTGTTGGTTGGGTCAGTTCCGCCTTGCACGTGCAGTTCACAATCCACTTCAGGTATAGGTGATTCAGGTTCAGGAAGGGCGAGGCGTTCTTGAGGCTTAGGCAACATTGGAACACTCGGTAGACATGGCGGTGTCGGCGGTTGCGGTGGGGTCTGCGGTTGCGATTGTGTTCTTATCTTCTTGATAAGAGCATCCATAACGGCTAGGTTCTCTTGCCAAGTTTTCTGAGGGTCAAGAGCCTTCTTGAACTCTTCCTCATACTTGGTTGGGTCAATCTTGGCATCTTCGAGATTCAGCGTAAAGTAATCGTGGACTTGAGAAGCCTCTTCTTCCAAGAGTGTTCGAACATTTGACGGTTTGGTGTTCGAACTCTGTGGAGTGGAAACTGAGGGGGGTGTCTGCGGTGGTGTCGGTGTAGGCAAAACGGCTTCTTTAATGTCGTCGAGAGTTGGTTCATGGTCATACAACTTGTCGAATCCTCTGTTGCTCTTGAGACTCCATTTGCGCCATTTCTCATCGAAAATCTTTGTCCAGCCATACTTCTTTAGAAGTTGCTCGGCTTCGTCTGGCTGCCTAACCTCATCGAATGTTCTTCCGTGTGTTTCCTTCTCCAACTGTGCAACCAAGCTTAGACTGTCTGTTTGAGGCTGCGCCTTCGATGCGGGCATATTGCTCAGAATTTCGCCTAATGGTTTCGTGGTGACTTTGGGTTTCTTCTGTCGCTTCGGCGACGTGGTTGTTTTGTATCTTTCCTGTCTCTCCTGCTTGATCTTGTTGTCCAACTCGACGAGAGCGTTCCTGTTGACGCTTGAAAGCAGACCTTCAGCCTTCTTGATTAGAGGGTCGAACCATTCTGCATAAGTGAAAGTTTCTCCAAGAGCCTCGACTGTTCTCCTTCGCCACTCTTCAAGAGTTTTAGCGTGGTGAATGTAGCCCTCAAGATGTTCGATGGCGAACAGAAGGTCAGTAGTGGATTTGGGGTTCTGTCGAAAACCGTCTAGGGCAGAGAGAAATCGTGCTATGTCCTCTTCGAGAGAGCCTTTGTAATGTCTCTCGCCGTCATCCTTCATGTAGTTCGCCCATTTGCGAAGTTCCTCAGTTCTGTGGCTCATCACAGCCTCGATAACCTTGTCAGCACAGGGAATCTTCTGAAGTTCCTTCCATAAGTAGCCGAAAATTCGTGAGCCTGAGACGTTGGGAAAACGGTCTTCAGAAATAGCCTTATCAAAAATGTCTGAACACAGTTCTGGATGCTCAAGGCGTGTGCGAATCTCGTCAGGCGTTATCCCTGCCTTCCGCCAATTGCGAAGGTCATAGGTTGCCATGTCCTTTACAATCTCGGCGAGAATACCGTCAATCTCCATAACATCATCCTCAAAAGTAAGCCCTTGGGAATTACGAATGACCTCAAAAAAAAGAGAGGTCGGAATTACGTGGGATTCTGGATTTCCTGTTGAGTGTCAGCTTCCATCGCTTTGAAATCTGTATTGAAGTATCGGCAGATGGCATATTTGATGTCTCTCGCTTGAGCTGCAAACCTATGATCTGCTATCGTCAGCTTGTAGCCTTCCTGTGTGACGGTCATGGTGTAGGGCTGTATCTTCTCAACTTGCCTGTCGTAGCTGCTCAACACTGGCGAGAGAATAAGCATGTGCTTCTCGGCTGACGCTATCTGAAATCTGTCGCCCTGTGAATAGTGTGGGTCAAGAGTAGAGTCGATCAGGAAGCGAAAGTCGAATACTTCATCTATGTTGTCGCTTGCGGCGTTGATTTCCCATTCAACTTGTCTTATGCTTTCGATTAGCTTCTGACAAATCTTCGATCTGTTCCTTTCACCATAGGCTTTAGCTTCTTCCTCTGTTTTGAAGTCTCGCTGATAGAATTGTGGCAACTCGTCTCGAAAACCCCAATGAATTTCGTCGTGTGCAGGCCACACATGCTTGAGAAGACCGCTTCGGCTTACTTGTTCAGCTAATTTCACGCCTACTATCCATTCGTATTTGTTGACAGGCTTGCTTCCAGTGGTTACTCTATCGTAGACAACGGCAAATCGCCCGGTGAATATCGTTGATAGGGCGTAGTCTGGTGCGCTATCTGCTGGAAGGTCTTTCAGCAAATTCTTCAGGTTGCAGAGAATTATTCGCCTAAGCAGTTTTGTCCTTGCTTCGTAGATTTGAGTCTCAATCTCACTCTTCGCTTTGTTAAGCGTTATCTCCTTTGCCCCTAGTTCCGAGTCAAGTTCGCGGTTCTCATTTTGTATGTTGCGAACGCGATCATCGTTTGCTTCTTTGATGGCTCTCTGGGTTTTCCTAGCTTGTTCAATGTCATGCTCAATCTCTTGCGTCTTTGTCCTAGCTTCAAGCACCATTTTTAGAAGGGTTTGTACCTCAGTTTCTGCATCTATGGACATTTCATTTATCCTCCTTAATACTAAGGCTCTCGGAATTACCACTCAGCCCAGCCGCCCTTTCTCCATCCGAATTAGAATGAGAAGCTTGGTATAAGTCATAATTTCGCTTGTCTATTTCTACAGAGATGGCATAGGTAAGTCCGAGTTGCATTCCATTCAAAGATAAGATGGCAAATGTCGCGTCCATACCTCTCGAAGTTTGATGGCGACCAGGATCAAGCAAAAACTCGTATGACCTATGACTCTCAGCAATTTTCGGTTTGGGCAGTTGCATTGTCAGGATTAAGTTCTTGTCTTTAACCTGCACCTTTGTTCTAAGACCTGTCCGTCTTCTTAAGAATGAAGTTTCTGAATTTACCACTACGAAGTTCTTGTATAACTGCTGGCTTTGACTCTCGAAACAGCGCCCGAAAAAGCCGAATTGTATGAAAACACTCGCCTTCACATTTCCGCTTTGAACCATTACAGGCTCCCCGGTGGACACCATAAGCATCATGCCTCCCTTTCTCGAAGGGAATGGACGGAGTAATGGCGATGTCACAACGATTTGACCATCAACGAAATCCACTGAAAATAGTTTGCTTCTTTCATAGACTCTATGTTCACATAGTGACGACCTTTCTGAGAAGACATTTTCATTGATTGTAGAAATGTATAGCCTTTCTGAAGAGGTTTTGAAATATTTTCGTGGACAATCGGCAACCGTGCAGATTTGCTGTTTATTCATCGGGTTAGAACATTTCGGAAATGTTTGACTTTCTTTCTCTTTTTTCTCAAAAGTTGCGGTTGGTGTATTAAACAAATCTTTCCAATCACTCATCCAAGTTGCCTCCTTCAGTTCCACGTTTTGCTATACGGTCATGTGGATTCGCTTGTAATCTTAGGTTGAGTTTTACTGAACAAGGCTTCAATTTTCCATCGTGTATTTCCTTAAGAGTCGCCAGCGTTCTGCAGTATATACATTCTCTGTTGACACCATCGAGTTTCTTCCACTTATGCCAAGCATAAATGTTACCGAATTTCATTCGCCAATAGCCTATAGTTATCCTGGTCACTGAAATTCCATAAACGTCCCTAAGCACCTCGGCGATTTTACCGTTGTTCATTTCTTGTTGCAATCTTAAAGCAAGTTTGATCAATGCTTCACTGTACTTACTCGCTTTATATGGCCTGAGACTAAACCGATATTTGCACTGTAGGCATTGATAGGTTTGAACAAACTGAGTAACATCGCTTCCTTTTGGATGCAACTCTCTTTGTCCTTTTTTAATGAGTAGTTTTGAATCACATTTTGGACATTTTATTTCTTCTGAATCTTCTTCTCCAACGTCAAACATCCGAAGTTTCTTTCCGCTACTGATCTTACTCTGGTCTTCCATCAATTCACCCCTGTCTTCTCTGCTCAACTCCTCCTTCAAAAAAAGGGGGTCGGAATTACGAACGACACGTCACAACCCTTAGATGTCGTGTTTTGGCGAGTCTTTGGCAGCCCTAAGCATTCCTTCGAGTCTTTCAGCATAACCTCTTTGGTCTAACGCAATCGCCAGCTGCTTGATTAGCCCTGCCGCTGTGATGATGCTGCCTTCTCTTACGTGGTCCAAGATGATGTTCAGTTTCCGTTCCGTCGCCTTTACTTCTTTTTGAGTTTCACTCTCCAAAGTTTTCACCTCTCTCTTTCAACCGCCCAGGAAGTTCTATGTTTGGGGTCTACAGGTCGAAATTCTGCACCGCAGTCGTTGCATTCCCACCTGTTTAAGACCCTGTTTATGCTTCTGTGGGCGCAGTTTTCAGGGTTCTTTCTTTCCAAAGTTTTTCACCTCTATCCTATTCCTTTCATTCTCAACGCTACTGTGACACGGTTACATCCGAACAACTTGCAGAGCTGCTTGAACTCTTCAACGGAAACATATAGGTCTACAAGTTCTTTGGGGTCGAATCGGTCAACCACAAGCTTCGCGTCGTATGTGAGTTTTCCATTCTCTTCTTGCATCCTTTCACCCCCAGCACGTCAGAGCATTTTTGTCTGTCTGGTCTAGCGGGAGCTACACGCAAATCGTTCTTCTTCATTGGGTTCTGTTCCCCATAATGGAAACTTGGATAGTTCTGTCTGCTTCAGGCCATTCTCTACTATGTAGC
>Ga0315296_10004372_pt1 | contig 11547 bp, 14 predicted proteins | sample YL17G14_18_MG_FD_203921 | JGI IMG/M metagenome (GOLD analysis project Ga0315296, IMG submission 203921) | Sediment microbial communities from Yellowstone Lake, YNP, Wyoming, USA - YL17G14_18 | ecosystem: Environmental > Aquatic > Freshwater > Lake > Sediment | place: USA: Wyoming | collected...
TGCGGCTTCGTGGTAGGCATGGTCATCGGCATATGCGGCAACGTGCTCTGGCTGCTGTTGCTTCTCGTGTTCCTCATCACGAGCTTCGCGGCCACCAAGTTCAGGTTCGACTGGAAGAAGTCTCAGGGTTTCCAGGAGGGCGCGAAGGGCGAACGCTCCTGGAGGAATGTCGCCGCGAACGGCGCGATCCCGACGGCGATCGCTTTCCTTAGCTTCCTGGCCGAGGCCAATGGCTCCGCGGGCGACATCTTCGACAAGGACATCGCGAGCTTCCTGTTCGTGTCGGCGATTGCGGTCGCAGCCTCAGACACTGCCGCGAGCGAAATCGGCATCATCGACCCGAGGGTGTACATGATTACCACCTTCAAGCGCGTCCCGAGGGGCACGGACGGGGGCGTGTCGCTGACTGGCACCTTCGCCGCGTTCATTGCGGCTGCTTACTCGTCGGCGATATCCTATATGGTCTTCGCGTGGCTCGACAAGGATCTGCTCCACGGACCTGACACGCTGTTCATACCCATGCTCTGCGGTTTCCTAGGATGCCAGATCGACAGCCTGATAGGTGCCACGTGGGAACAGAAGAAGAAGATCGGGAAGCTCGGCAACAATTTCCTGTCGATCGCCCTGGGCACATTGATCGCGCTTGTTCTTGCCCTGATCTAGACCTTCTTCAGAACGTAGACATACATGGGCGTCCCCTTGTATGTCCCTACTATCCTCCAGCCCGTCCGATCGCACAGCTTCTGCATCTCCGCGGGAGTTACCATGAGCAGGTCGAACCATCTGCCCACCTTGCCTCGGTACTTGATCCTTATCCGGACCTGGCCCGGAGGTCTTCCACGAGCCATGTTCATCTTGTGGTATCTCAAGTGCGCGCGCTTCTTCGTGTCCGTAGGGTGGACGGATTCCGCTAGGAAGATTCCATCGTCGCTGATGATCCTGTGGAGCCTCGTCATCATCCCTTGGACACCCTTCATCGATCCGCACAGGCCGAAGTTGTTGCAGAAAGCTATCGCCGTGTCAAAACTCCCTCTTCCGAACCTGAGGTCGCACGCGGACATTTTGCGGAGCCTCTTCACTCCTCTTTGTCTGCAGACCTCGAGGGCCTTGTCCGAGATATCGATGCCGATCACGTCTAGCGCTTTCTCCTGGATGTACAGCGAGTGTCGTCCCGCACCGACACCGATGTCCAGTACTCGGCCCTTGGCATGTCTCAAAGCTTTTTTCTCTGCTTCTGGGAACTTGTCGTAGTCCTCGAAGTACTGGCCGATCACGTGCTCGTCCACGTATCCGTCGTCCCTCTCGATCTGCGAGGGATAATTCTTTCCTTCATAGAAGTCGAGGAACGTTTGTCCGAACAGGTCGTTCGAGGGCATGGAGTTGCGACAAAGCGTATCTTCACAGAAAAAGGTTGCTAGAGCTCCTCGATCTTATCAAGGACTTGGCTGAGAGATCTGATATGAGCGTCCGCGTCTTTCGATGCTTTCTCGGCGTCCGGGACGTAGTGGACTGCGCGCATTCCCGCTTTCTTCGCCCCGAGCACGTCCTTGTTCGAATCGTCGCCCACGTGGACGGCCGCCTTGGGGACCGCCCTGAGCTTCTCCAGCGTCACGTTGAACGCAAGCTCGTTGGGTTTCCTGACGAGGATCTCGTTCGAGAAGGTGGTCGCGTCGAAGTACTCGAGTATGCCGAGCTTGTCCATCACGACCCTGAGCATCGACCCCGGGGTTCTTCCGGTGTTGGATATCAGCCCTATCCTGTACTCGTTGGCCCGGATCGCCTTAAGTGCGTCCTTCGCGCCCGGGAGCAGTCGGGGCGGATGCTCGAGTATCCCTTCGGAGTAGATTTTCTCGATGTGGGCCAGGTCTTCCTTGGCCAGTCTCCCGGCAAGTCTCGAGTCTATGCTGGTCAGCATGAAGAGGATGTGGTCCCTTACTGGCACGTCCCTGCTCTTGCTCCAGGTGAGCTGCAAGAAGTCGAAGGTCTTGATGTAGGCCTTCTCGACCTCGCTTCTGGAGTGGATCATGCCCCGGTCGTTCAGCACCCTCCAGATGCGATCGATGCGTATTGCAGAGACCTTGTCCGAGTTCCCTGGATACTCTTGGATCAAGGTATCCCACAGGTCGAACGTGACAGCGGATATGCGCTTCATTTGCCCGTTTGACGCTACACCCGAGTCGCTATTCAAACCAATCCTTCTACAACTGGGCTTGTGTTACACACGTCATGTGGCTCGCACCGTTCAGCGGCCGGAAGGCAGCTCGGCAAATCTTATATACGACATCGTATCTAGACGGGCCGAAGAACGGTATGACGGCCAAAGTGGCGGGGCCACACCTGGTCTCTTTCCGAACCCAGAAGTTAAGCCCGCCTACGTTCTCCGCGGTACTGAGGTGCGCGAGCCCTCGGGAAGCCTAAGACCCTTCGGGGCCTCTTGGCTATAGCGGCTAGGTGCACTAGCCAGGTACCTTCGGGTACAGGGTGAACTGCACTGCTTGAAACCGCTACGGCCTTGGTAAGCTGTCAGCCATTCTTTACTTTCATTTCTATTGGTTGATAGATGGCGTCCGCGCCGTCGAGCGCGGAGCTCCATCGGTAGGTACTTGTTCCAAGCGGTGTCTTGACTCTCTTGATGGATCTGGTTCCGCCGTTGCCTCCGAAAATGCCACCGAGATTCCACGAGAAGATAGGAAAATGGGGAACCGACCTGGGGAAGAACGGGCTTCTCGCATTCCTCATCTCTATCGCTGTGATTCTGTTGTTCTTTCTAATCCTGGGGATACTCTGACCTCCTGAAGCTCCGACAGCGTTGCCGGCTACGGCAAGGTGGTACTCACCACGAAGCCTTTATAAGAGCCAAGATAGCTCAAAGTGCCCGGAGCTGGCCCCCTTTGGCTCTTACGGAAACCGACAGGCTGATTCTAGTCGCTGTCCTCGCCACGCTAATGACGTTCATTGTGCTCTTCGAGCTCAAGATAATGCGCAGCAAGTCCAGGGAGAATAGGGCGGTTGGCCAGAAGAAAGACGAGGCGTTCAACGCCGTGCTCACAACCCGCACGGTCGTGAATACCGTCAGGAACCGGGGTGGGAGGGTCGGGAGTGCTCCGGCATTTCTGGACAAGGCGAAGGAGGCCATGGGTCGAGGGAACTACGATTCGTGCTTAGATTTCTGCGAGAAGGCCAGGAGCGAGCTTACCACGCCTTCTTCGGCGCCCGCCCGGCCCTCGGACGAAGAGGAAGTCGACGCGAGGGACAGGCTCGAGGCGGTCGCGGAGAACATCGTGTCGAAACGAACCTTGCGCGCCGAGGCGGATTCCTACAAGGGCACGAAGCTGGCGAGCCCCAGCGAAGGCAACTATCTCGGGGCGAAGTTCGAGATCTCCGCTGCGAAGGCGGACATCGGTAGGGCAATGGATTCAGGGGTTGACACTTCCGTCGCTGACGGTCTGATGGTCGAGGCCGAGTCCGCCTACACTGCCGGCAACTATGACAAAGCGTTGTCCATTGCGGTCAGGGCTAGGAAGGCGATAAGCTCCCAGGCCGAGAGCGAGGCGATCCCGCTCAAGGAGGACGAAGAGGAGGAGCCCGTCCCCGAGGCGAAGGTGTACGATGTCAAGCAGGAAACGGCAAAGGCTCCGGCCGAACGATTGTGTCGGGACTGCGGCGCCGTCCTGGAGAAGGGTGACGTGTTCTGTCCGATATGCGGGGCGAAGGTCCAACCGAAGGCTTGCCTGTCATGCGGCGCGAAGCCCCGACCCGGCGACAAGTTCTGCAGGAAGTGCGGGTCCAAGATGGATTAGATTCTGGAGCGGTCGCCCTTCACCTACTGATGAAATGCAGGCACAGCGGAGTAGCCGTGTAGAAGAGAGCTAGCAATGCGACGGCAATCTGCTCGATGAATTCCGTGGTTTTGATGATCTGCAGCGCTCCTCCCAGGAACAAGATGATGCCCGCTAGGAACATGAGTGTTTTCATGATGGTGAACGAGGCCGACGCCGCGCCTGATCTAGTCCTTGGATGTGCTCCGAAGACCAATAGAAGCACGAAGGCGATTGCGGCCCCTCCGACACATCCCGCCAAAGGCAACAGTAGGTCGAGGGCAGAGTCGGACTCGTTGGACGCGATCGTCTGCGCGAGCGTCATGGTGCTCCTTGCGAGCACATACAGACCGAGGATGAAGACAAGCACGACGACCGCAGCCCAGAACGGTTCTCGCATCGATGCTGTGGCCGAGGAGCCAGGCCATTTCCTGCCCGGTCTTGACGGCTCTGCTGGCGTCATAGCCATTGACTCATCACCAACAACCTCGCCAATCCAATACTTTCAGAGGGAAATCCTGTCGGATAAGCATTTGCAGGGATTCCCCTACTCGCAATTGCTCCATTGGGATTCATGCATACTTGTTCTTCACAATCACGGCCGCGAGTGCCCCCGCTCCGAACCCGTTGTCGATGTTGACCACACCGATTCCGCTTGAGCAGCTCGAGAGCATGCCAAGGAGTGCTGCAATCCCCCCGAAGCTCGCCCCGTACCCGACGCTCGTTGGCACCGCTATCACGGGCTTGTTCGTGAGACCCGCGACGACGCTCGGGAGCGCTCCCTCCATGCCTGCGAGCACTATGATCACATCGGCCGCGTCGAACTGTTTGAGGTTCGATGTCAGCCGGTGCATGCCCGCCACTCCAACATCATACAGTCTTTCGACCTTGCACCCGAGCAGCTCGCATGTGACCACCGCCTCCTCCGCAACCGGGATGTCGGAGGTCCCCGCGGTGATGACGAGCACCTTTCCTTTCGAGCGCCGTCTCGAGATGCCCACGGTCGCGATTCGCGCCTCCGCGTACCACGCGACGTCGCCTCTGAACTTCCTCTTCAGTTTCTGGTATGTGCGCTCGCTCATTCTGGTGAAGACGGCCTCGTCATCCCTAGCGAGTATCCTGCCAGCGATCTCCAGTATCTGCCTGTCCGTCTTGCCAGGAGAGTAGATGGCCTCGGGAATGCCCTTCCTCAGCTCCCTGTGATGGTCGAGCTTCGCGAAATGAAGATCCTCATACGGAAGGGTCCGAAGGAGCTCAAGCGCCTCCGAGACCGTTGTCTCGCCTCTGCTCAGCCTCGAGAGTATCTTCTTGATCTTCATCGGATTCATGCGCCAAGCACCTCGTTCATGCTGCCCATCCGATACCCTTCGAGGTCGAGCGAGACATATGTGAACCCGAGTGATTTCAATTTCCTGGTAACTGTTATCCTCGTTCCCGGAGATGCCAGCCTTGGGACGTCCCTGGGCAAGACCTCGATTCTCGCCGTGCTGCCTTGCACTCTGACCCTGACCTGGTCGAACCCCTTCGCTTTCAGGAACTCCTCGGCCTCCTCGATCATGGCCAGTTTCTCCCTGGTGATGGTCTCTCCGTAGGGGATCCTCGATGCGAGACATGGGGAGGAGCTCTTGCTCGCAGTGGGCAGTCCAAGCTTCTTGGAGATGATTCTGATCTCTTCTTTCCCCAGATCGACCTCAGCCAACGGACTCCTGACACTCAACTCCTCCTTCGCCTTCAGCCCGGGCCTGTAGTCCTTCCTGTCGTCAGCGTTCGAGCCATCCAGGACTTCCTTGAGCCCGCGCTCGTCCGCGATCTTGCGTATGTGTCTGAGATCATCCAGCTTGCACAGGTAGCACCTGTCGGGTGGGTTGCTGACGAATGACTTGTCCTTGAGAGGGTTCGTCGAGACCACGATGTGTTCAATGCCGATCCTCTCAGCAACATCCTTGGCCTTTGCGAGTTCAGAGGCAGGATACATGGGCGAGTCTATTGTGACTGCAACGGCTTTCTTCCCGTGCTCGTCGAATGCAATCTTCGCCACGAGGGTCGAATCCGTCCCTCCGGAGAACGCGACTGCCGCTGAGCCCATCGATCTGATTTCCTTCGTGAGCTTGGCCAGCTTGCTGTCAATTCGTCCCATGCGCTCTTTGGAACGGCTGGCAGTTATTTCAATATTAGCAGGTAGGCATGGCATCGGCACATAAGGGTGATAAGTAATATATACGGCGCAGCGCCGTTGGAATTGCCCCGGTCGAGCTGGAGGAAAGCATGGCGGAGGAGAGCACCGTCTACATCGGAAAGAAGCCAACAATGAACTACGTCCTCGCCGTGGTCTCACAGATGAACAAGGGCTGCGACGCAGTGTGCATCAAGGCAAGGGGACGAGCAATAAGCAGGGCTGTTGACGTGGCGGAGATCGTCCGGAACAGATTCGTTCAGGGGCTGCAATACGACGATGTCAAGATAACGACCGAGTCCCTGACGGGTCAGGACGGAGCTAGCGCGAACGTCTCCTCAATCGAGATCTACCTTAAGCGGTAGGCTGACTGCAACGATTGTGAACAAGTCCGGGCTGAGTCGACCATAGTGCCCACGCTAGGTTCCATCCACGAGTTTTATCATAGACTACATCCATCGGCCAAACGATAGCCATTGGTGACCTGATGATACTTGTCAAACTGGGCGGAAGCGTCATAACTGACAAGTCCAAGCTCAGGACTTTCAAGAGAGCTTCGTGCGAGAGGCTTGCGCGCGAGCTGTCAACTGCACGAGGCTCGATGCTCCTCGTACATGGCGCCGGCTCTTTCGGCCATATCGAGGCGAAGAAGCACGAGCTTCACAAAGGCTTCAAGAAGGATTCCCAACTCGAGCATGTAGCCGCTGTCCAGAGGGATGTGCGCGAGCTGAATCTCAAGGTCCTGGAGACGCTGATAGACGAGGGTGTGCGCGCAGTCTCTGTGCCTCCCGCTGCGGCCGCGACCTTCGAGGACGGCGCAATTACTTCATTCGAACCTGACGTGTTCAGGCGCGTGCTCGACATCGGCTTCGTTCCCGTGTCCTTCGGCGATGTGGTCCCCGACGAGTCGATGGGATTCTCAATATGCTCAGGAGACCTGATGATGGAAGCCCTCGCGAAGTCTTTCAGACCCGAACTGGTCGTGTTCTGCGCAGATGTCGACGGGGTCTTTGACAGGGATCCGAAGCGAGACAAGGGCGCGAAACTGATCCCTCGGCTCGACTCTACCTCGCTGCGCGCATTGAAGAAGACCGAGTCGAGGCTCGCGGACGTCACGGGCAGCATCTACGGCAAGCTCGAGCGTATGCTGGCCATTTCCCGCAACTGCGAAAAGTGTATGATAGTGAACGGCAATGTGCCAGGAAGGCTGGGGAAGGCTATCCGGGGAGAGGCCGTCGTGTCGACCGAGGTCGTCCCCAGGTAGGTGTGCTGAGATGCCAGGCGAAGACGATGCTACGAACAGGCTGATAGAGAAAAGAAAGCACGAACATATAGAGATCGTCGCGAGAGAGGACCTCAGCCAGGACTATTTCTACTGGGAGGACGTCAAGCTAATTCACAATCCGCTCCCAGAGATAGACCTCGACGAGATCGACACATCCACGACCCTGTTTGGCCGCAAGCTCAAGGTTCCGATAATCATAAGCGCGATGACCGGAGGCTACGGCAAGGCCGAGGAGATCAACAAGAACCTCGCGGCCGTGGCCGAGGAGTTCGGTGTCGGCATGGGGGTCGGAAGCCAAAGGGCGGCCCTCGAGCATCCCGAACTCGATCGCACTTATTCCGTCATCAAGGATTTCGACATACCCCTGAGGATTGCCAACCTGGGCGTTCCGCAGCTGATCAAGCAAGGCCTCTCGACCCCGCTCAGGGTCGAAGACGGCAAGGCCGCGATGGATATGATAGGCGCGCACATGCTCGCGATACATCTCAACTACCTCCAGGAAGTTGTCCAGCCCGAGGGCGACACGAAGACCAGGGGAGGGCTGAAGGCGATCGAGTCGTTCGCGGACGCCCTGCCGATAATCGCCAAGGAGACGGGCGCGGGCATGCCTCGTGAGGTCGCGCTCAAGCTCAAGAATGCGAAGGTCAAGGGAATCGATGTTGGTGGGCTTGGCGGGACGAGCTTCTCCGCGGTGGAGCACTTCCGAGCAAGGTCCGTGGGGGACAAGACTAGGACGAACATCGGCCAGACCTTCTGGAACTGGGGCATACCCACTCCTGTCTCGGTCGTGCTCGCGAACGTCGGTATCCCTGTCATCGCGACCGGCGGCCTGAGGAGCGGGCTCGACATCGCGCGCGCGATCAGCATAGGCGCGGGATGTGGAGGCATGGCCGGAAGGCTTCTGCCCGCGGCCCTCGAAGGCAAGGAAGTGCTCTCGAACGACCTCGGGACAATCGTGCAGGAGCTTCAGGCCGCGATGTTCCTCGTGGGCGCGAAGAACATCAAGGAGCTGGCGGGCTCGAAGGCGCTGATCACCGGCCGGTCGAAGGACTGGCTCGACCAGCTGTCAGGGTGATGCTCATGGGTTTCCCGGAAGACTACAACGACAGGGTCAAGAGGATCAACGAGTACCTGATGCGTACTCTGGATGTCATCGAAGACAAGAGGCTCAAGGCGGCGATGGCCCACTACCCCGCGGCTGGCGGCAAGAGGCTCAGGCCTTTGCTCGCGACGATCGTGAGTGAAGCGGTCGGCGGGAAACAGGAGAAGGCCATCCCTTTCGGGGTTGCGCTCGAGATCGTCCACAACTTCACTCTCGTCCATGACGATGTCATGGACGAGGATGACACGAGGCGCGGGATCAAGACCGTGCATGCGCAGTACGGCGTGCCCGAAGCGATCCTTGCGGGCGACGCTCTGTTCGCGCGTGCCTTCGAGATCGTATCAGACACCGATGCGGAAGCCGAGGACGTCGTCAAGCTCGTGGAGATCATGGCGAAGGCGGTCCGCCTGCTCGCGGAAGGCCAACAGATGGACATGGACTTCGAGGACGCGAAGAGGATATCTTCCGACGACTACCTCAAGATGATTGAGCGCAAGACGGCAGTGCTCTACTCAGCCGCTGCCCAGGGAGGTGTCATCATCGGCGGAGGGACCGAGGCCCAGGAGGAGGCCATGTTCGAGTGCGGCAGGCTGATCGGGCTCGGGTTCCAGATTTGGGACGATGTGCTGGACCTGCGCTCGAACCAGGAGACCTTCGGCAAGCCCGTGCTGAACGACATCAGGAACGGCAAGAAGACCCTGATCGTTGTGAACGGCCTTGAGGATATGAATGCCTTGGAGCGGAAGCAGTTCTTGAAGGTCCTGGGGAACAGGAAGGCTACCCAGAATCAGCTGAAGATGGCTAGAGACCTGCTGGAAGATGTCGGAGCAGTCGATCATGCTGTCATGGTGGCGAGCGGCCTTGTGGCGAAGGCCAAGGACCGGTTGAGCGTGCTCAAGGAGTCGAAGCACAAGGAAGCCCTGAAGGCGTTCGCGGACTACATGGTCACAAGGAAGACCTAGGACACGCCGTTCTTCGTTATCTTGAAGTCCGTTCTCCGGCCCTCTTCCAGGTGGCGGTGCTTGATTATGACGGCCCTTCTGGTGTTCGTCCCGACCTTGTCCAGGCGAATGATGGCCTTTGCGTTGTGCAGCAGGACATGCCCGCCGAGCGGTTCGAAGGTGCCCTTCTCGATGTCGGTGTAGACCTGCGATGTGAGGATGATCGGGATGTCCTTGCTCCGCGCAGCGGCTAGGAGCTTGGCAAGCTGTGGACTCAGGGACTTGCGGACGCCCTTCTCCTCGTCGTTCCTCGTGAGCCGGTAATGGATTGTCGCGGAATCGAGCATTATCGCCCCAACTTCGAGAGAGCTCTCGGCGAGCCTGACGGCCTTCTCCACGAACTTCTCCTGGTCCTCGAAGTTGTGAGGCTCGAAGAACAGTATGTTCTTCATGACCTCCTCATATCCCTCTCCGGCGATCTGTTTCAGGCGTTCGAGGGAAACACCTTCGGTGTCAATGTACACGACCTTCTTGCCCGACGACGCGACCATGCTCGCGACCTGCAGGCAGACGTTCGTTTTGCCGGAACCCGCTTCGCCGAATAGAAGCGTGATGGCGCCGCCTTCGAACCCGCCTTCGAGAAGGTCGTCGAGTGCCTTCGACCCCGTGGATAGATGCGCCACGCGACTCGATTGAGGTAGTTGGTGATAAGGGTTTTGAGTACATGGTGGCCGTGTGGGGTCATGTCCTCAGGAGACTGGTGACGGAGCGCGCTCTCCCGAGGTCGTTTCAAGCATCCTTATAATTGTTCAGGACTTTGTCCCTCTCGTGGCTGTCCACAGGGTCGGCGCAGAGGCAAGGCTCGACTCCGCTGTATGGATGAACCGAGAGGTAGTGTTCAAGCAGCGGGTGGTGAAAGGGTACAGGCACCCCACCCTGGACAAATCGCTCCAGACATTCAGGATCAAGAATGAGGTCCGGCTGATGCTCGAGGCAAGAAAGGCGGGCATACCCGTCCCCGTCATCTACTCCGTCGATCTCTCCGAGAACAGGATTGTAATGGAAGAGATACCCGGGATGCGTGTCAAGGACGCTCTCGAGAAAATGCCGGAAGACAAGGCAAGAGATGTCTGTTTCAAGATCGGGGAGATCGCGGGCAGACTTCACGCGAACGATATCGTCCACGGTGACCTCACGACGAGCAACATGCTCCTGGACGGCGACAGGATCGTGGTGATCGACTTTTCGCTGGGTTCGAAATCATCCGAGCTCGAGGACAAAGGCGTCGATATGCACCTGCTCGAGGAAGCGTTCCACTCGGCCCATTATCGGAGGAGCGAGCTGTACGAGGCAGTCAAGGATTCATACGTTAAGACCTATCCTGGCGGAGCGGAAGTGCTGAGGAAGGTCAAGGAGATCGAGAAGAGGGGTCGGTACACACGAAAAGAATAGCCTTCGTCACGTCAAACGACGGGAAGTTCAGGGAGATCTCCCAGCAAATGGCCGAGCACGGGTACGAGCTTACGCATCTCAAGACCACCTATCCAGAGATTCAGGCCGACACTATCGAGGAGACTATCGTGCCGGGGCTCAGATGGCTGATGGAGCGGTACCCGAGACCGCTGATGCTCGACGATTCCGGCCTTTTCATAGACGCGCTCAAAGGGTTCCCTGGCGTGTACTCGGCTTATGTGTTCAAGACTGTCGGATGCGACGGCATTCTGAGACTTATGGAAGGAGTCAACGACAGGAGTGCGAGGTTCGAGTGCTGCATCGGATTCATGATGCCGGGCGGGAAGCCTTCCATCTCGAAGGGCACATCGAGAGGGAGCATCTCGAGGGAGAAGGCGGGGACGGGAGGTTTCGGATACGACCCCGTGTTCGTCCCCGAGGGATACTCTAAGACGTTCGCTCAGTTTGAGGTATCTGAGAAGAACAAGATCTCGCATAGGGGAAGGGCCATCGAGGCATTCCTCAATGAGCTTCCGAGGCTCCTGCCACCATCATAATCCTTTTATTGCCGAGGACGTTAATCCAGCCTCAGGACCAGGCCTTCCACGGGGTAGTGGTCTAGCTTGGTATGATACGTGCTTTGGGAGCATGAGGTCATCGGTTCAAATCCGATCTACCCCACTTTCGACTTTCTGGCTCTTTTCTAATCAGCGAGGATTGGAATTCGAGGAGAATGCACCAAACCTCTATGTTGAAGAGGCGGGTCCGGCCTCTTC
>Ga0315296_10004373_pt1 | contig 11547 bp, 7 predicted proteins | sample YL17G14_18_MG_FD_203921 | JGI IMG/M metagenome (GOLD analysis project Ga0315296, IMG submission 203921) | Sediment microbial communities from Yellowstone Lake, YNP, Wyoming, USA - YL17G14_18 | ecosystem: Environmental > Aquatic > Freshwater > Lake > Sediment | place: USA: Wyoming | collected...
TAACCCTGCTTCCCAGTAATGTAAGATTATTCCATGTGGCAGAAGAAGAATTAGCATCAAAAACTCTTGATGTGTAGATTCCTGAGGTTTGGTTCTCTGCAAGAACAACAGCACTTCCGCTCCAGGTCACATTTTCATAAGAGGTATAATTTCCTGCTCCAAAAAAAGAAGCATCATCTGCCTGAGAAAAAACGACAAATCCAGTCGGACCTACATTAAGATAATAAACAGTAAGAATTGCTGCAACAATGATAAGGACAGCAAAAATCGAAATGCTTACCTCTCTTCTCATCCCTTTTTTAAGGATTTCAGGTTTAAAAACTTTTTTAGGGTTTAATATAGTCTTCTAAGAGAGCTATTTTACCTATAAATAAGTTTAAAAAAATTCTAAAATCTCAGGAATCTTTTCTGTCTCATTAAAGTGCCCTTCACCATGTTTAACAATTATTTTTGCACCCAAGTTTTTTCTGAATTTTTTAACTTCGTCAAGATGAACATAGGGGTCATTGTCTGAAAAAATAGCCAGGAAATTGTTGCAGTGATCTAAAATCCTAATAAAATCAATTTTTGTATTTGTCCAGGGATGTGCAATCTTAATCTCTTCTGGTTCCTGATTAATCAAATCAAACCAGCCAGCGACAAAAATGCAGCCTCCGATTTTTTTGTGTTTATGTAGCTTTTCCAAAAAACGCAGGATGGTCTGGCATCCTATGCTGTGCCCAATAAAATAAGTTTCTTCATTAACATCGTTAATTTTTTTTCTTAAATATCCCACCCATGCCTCTATTTTTGGATTGTCTGTATTAGGCATATCAAAAGCTGTGACCTTGTATTTCTTTTTTCTTAACTCTTCTTTCAGCCATTTGAACCACGATTCGCTTGAAGAATTTCCTCCCCATCCGTGTATTAAGTATACTTTTTTCATTTTAAGCATAAGCGGAGGCCGGGACTCGAACCCGGGAAAAGTCGGGCTGCAACCGACTGCAGTAGCCACTGTGCCACCTCCGCATGCCCCCGACAGGATTCGAACCTGCGACCCCTTGCTTTCCTCTTTTCCTCGAGAAGAGAATGGAAAGGTTTTTTTCCTTCACTTAGAAGGCAAGTGCTCTATCCAGGCTGAGCTACAGGGGCATATAAAATTGAAGAAGTAATTGTATTTAAAAGTTTTCGGTTATATCCCAACAGAATCAAAATCTTGGGGGATAAAGGAATTTCTAAAGATTTTTTTTGCCTCATTTAAAATCTTTCCGAGATTTTTTTCATATCTCTGGCTTATATGAATAAGGAACAATTTCCCGACTTTAGCATTTTTTGATGTCTGGGCTGCCTGGGTTGCAGTTAAATGGTGATGTCGCTTTGCAAGATCCCTCAGTTCATCTATATAAGAGGATTCACACACAAAGACATCTGAATTTTTAACAAACTTGACTATTTTTTCATTTACCGATGTATCCAGAACAAAAGAAACTTTTCTGGAATTTTCCATATATGTTAAATTTTTAGCAAGATATTTTTTTCCATTGTAAGCAATATTTTTTCCGCTCTTGAGTCTTTTTAGATGAGGTCCTTCTCTTATCTTGTGGATTTTAAGTTTATGCTTGTCTATCTTTATCTGCCCTTTTTTGACAAAAGAATATGCATTGCACGGAATTCCATGATGCATGGTTTCTGCTTCCAGATAAAAATCTTTATTCTCAAAAAATTTTCCAGACACTTCCTGAATCTCAATGGGAAAGGTTTTATTAAAAGCAAAAAGTTTTAGTAATGCCCTCATCAAAAATCCTGTTCCTCTTGGTCCATAGATATGAAGGGTTTTGTTATAACCGCTGAGAGCAAGTGTTTTCAAAAGCCCGGGAATTCCTAGAATATGGTCTGCATGCCAGTGGGTTATTAAAATCCTTGTAAGTTTTCCTGGATTTAATCCTGCCTTTCTGAATTGTCTCTGCGTTCCTTCCCCACAATCCACCAAGATATTTTCTCCTTGATAAATAATTAAAAATGCTGGATGGTTCCTTTTAGCACTTGGAATAGCATCGCTTGTCCCCAAGAAAATAATTTTTATTTCCATACATACATAAAAGAACAGCTCATTTAAAAGGGCTTCTAAAATCAATCTTTTTTTAGGGCTGTGGAAGCCGGAGATATGAAGATTATCGTGTCTCCCCTTAGGAAAGTAAGACCAAGATTTCTTTTTATCTCATTATGCTCCATCTCCTTTATGTTGTCGAGAACAAGATTGATGTGTATATCAAAAGCCAATAAAGTTCCGACGAATTGCTTGTCTCCCTTCAGATGAACGAGCACTTCTTTCCCTTTAGAATTGTTCAACAAATCCAAAGGCCTTTCAATTCCGTTAACCATTTTTTGTTTTAATAAGCAATCGCGTGAGAATTCATCACGCCAGCTTGATTATATTTATTTTCTGCGAAGTTTGTTTATAAACATTTCTATAAAAGAATCATAAAATACAGAAAGGTATTTAAATAAAAAGGGGGCTTTTGATATTATGAAAGCGGGAAGAAAAGTTTCTGGTGGTAAATACAGAAAAAGAAAAAAGAAGAAAAGGTATGAACTTCCAGGACAAAGAAGAGAAGTAAAACTTGGTGAAATAAAAAGAAAAGAGAAAAAAGTCATGGGTGGGGGGAAAAAAACATTTTTATTAAAGGCGAATATGGTCAATGTAAGAGTAGGAAATAAAATCCAAAAACTGGAAATAAGAAACGTGCTTGAAACTCCTTCCAACAGATTTCTTGCAAGGCAGAACATCCTCGGCAAAGGAACCGTAGTTCAGACAGAAAAGGGAAAGGTAAGAATCACAAACAGGCCTTCTCAGGAAGGCATGGTGAATGGTATTCTGATAGAATAAAACAATTTTTCCGACGAGGAGTGCCGAAAGATTTATAAAACCGAAAACTTTATAAATATTGTCTAAATTAGCTTCCAAAATTCTAAAATGGCCTTCATAAAAAAATGCCCTGAGTGTGGAAGTATTCATCTCACTTACGACCCTCATCTAGGAGAGATAATCTGTAATGATTGCGGCCTGGTTATCGAGGAGAAGATGGTGGATACCGGAGTCGATTTGCAGGGAAAGTTCGACAAGAGCGAGAAAAAAGGCAGAGGGGGTGCACCAACCAGTATTCAGAAGTTCGATAAAGGCCTGACTACAAATGTAGGGGAGATATCTGACATTTACAGGCTGGAACCAAAGCAGACAAGGAAATTCTTGAGGCTGAAAAAATGGCAGGAGCGTGTTTCCACGAGCATAGAGCGTAATTTACGACTCGCGATGGCTGAATTAAGGGTCATTGCATCTTACCTCAATTTGCCGAATGTCATAAGAGATGATGCTGCGAGGATCTATAATTATGTTCTCCAGAGAGGACTTGTAAGGGGGAGATCGATGGAATCTGTGATAGCTGCTTGCCTTTATTCTGCTTGCAGGAGTTACAACATACCAAGAACTCTTGATGAAATGGCAACAGCATCTGATGTTGAAAGAAAAGAAATCGGTCGTACATATAGGTTCATAATAAGAAAACTTGGCATCAAGGTCAACCAGAGCTCTCCGAAAGATTACATCTCTAGATTTTCTTCTGTTCTGAAACTCTCGCCAAAAACACAGAACGATGCCCTTAAGGTCTTGAAGAGAGCAGAGGAAGTTGAACTTACTTCTGGCAGAGGACCGGCAGGAATAGCTGCGGCTGCCCTTTACGTCGCTGCCCTGATGAACGATGAAAAAAAGACACAGAGAGAGGTTGCAGATATTGCAGGAATAACAGAGGTAACGATAAGAAACCGTTATAAAGAACTCATAGAGAAACTTGATCTCGAGGATAAAATCAAGCAGAAAGAGAACGAGGCAAGAGTAAAAGAGAAATAAAATTCCTAAATGAAAAAAATTTGTTAATAAATAAGAAAAATTATTAATGATAAATACTCTTCTTGATCTAATCAACCCAATTCTTATATTAAAATCAATTTCTTTCTTTCATCTACAAAAATAACAAACTTTATTAAACAAAATAATTCTCTTTTTTAGACGCGGGAGTGCCGGAGTGGTCAAACGGGTCAGGCTTAGGGAGAAATAAAAATTCTTAAGACACCTGATAGCTTAGTGCTTGCATAGGTTCGAATCCTATCTCCCGCATGTCAATTTCCCTTGGCTACGTAATAACTATGCAGTAAATACAAATAAAAGGATTTATATATTTCTTGTACTCTACAAAAGTATGAAAAAAGCATTAATCACAGGACTTGCAGGAATTCTTTTAACCAACCTAACTTTAAATGGATGTGGGAGGGAAAATACAGAAAAAACACCCTCTATGAGATATAAAGAAAAACAAGAAAGAGAAGAAAAAATGACGGAGCAGGGATTACAAGAGAAAAAATACACCCTTGAAAAAAGGACAATTGAAGATACTTGTTATTATATTATAAAACCAAAAGATAAAGGATATTGGTATATTGCTGAAAGAGAATTAGGCGATGAAAAAAGATGGAAGCAGATTGAAAAATTAAATAAAGGATTAAAATCAGAAGATTTAAAAGTTGGGCAAAAGATTTTAATTCCTTGTAAATAGTTAATCACAAAGTGGGTTTTCCAACAGCATAAACAGTCCAATCTTCTGATTGTTCATTAAATTTCAAATCAACTTCAAAAGACCGAAATGCTCTCGTTGATCCTGCCCATCCACTTGGGAATTTAGATTTATCTGCTTGAGCAATCCAATCAAAAACCTCTGCTCGACCAGAATTCTTATCTATCCATCTAAGGAAAATTATATTATGAATAGTGCCAGAATATCTTATAGACAAGATATCCCCCTGTTCAACGTTATCTTTTGTTATGTCGTCATTTTTTTCACATGAATCCTTATCTACATCTACAATTCCATCATTTAAGCAATATTTAAATCCAGCAAATCTTACTCCAGCCTTGATATACAAATGCATGACACTATCAAAACAATTAATACTTCCGTCACTATCATTATCTCTAATGATTTGGATACCTCCCCAAGTCCAGATGGTTTGACTTTGATCTATTTCATTTTTTTGCATAGTGCTAAGCTGATCATATCTAATAAAAGGAGTTCCAACTAAATTTCTGGTTGTACTAACAATTTTTTCTCTTGTTTCATAAGTAGTAATAGTTTCTGTTATAGGAATAGTTTCTTCTGTGCATGAATTAGGAACATATACAGCACCAGAAAAACCACCCTGTTTAAAAACACATTTTTTTCCAGTTCCAGGGTTAATATTAGTACATTCATCCCTATCACAAAGATCAAATACACCCCAAAAATTAGAGATACCCTTACTCCCACCACAATCTTCACATTTTTTTTCTTCTATTATTGCAGTTGCAGTTGGCTCTTTTATAATTGGTGTTGTTGCTTTTTCTCCTGTTGTTGTAGCTGGCTCTTTTTTTGTATTTTTAAAATCAGTATGTGCTTTTTCGGCAAGATTTCCGTAAGCGTTTCCTCTCTTGAGATAAAGGTAAGCTTTCTGGTTGTTGAGATATACCTTTCCTATGATATTATTTATTTCAGTTATTTTTCCTGGCTGATTTGTATCAGAAATATCATTTATAGTTTTTAATCGTGCTTCAAACCCTTCGCTATTAAGATATGTTGTGCCCTGTCCCTGTAATGCACTTGTAACTTGGCTTTGAACTGCTTGCAGTGTCTGGTTCTCTATGTTTGCATTTTTTATGACATCTTTTACGCTGTCTGCATCAAGCCAGCACTTTAGATTCTGGCTTCCACAATAACCAACCTCTTTCCATCTTTGATTTGCTGTTCCTATGGCTGGGTCGCTGGTTTTTCCTGGATTGTCTGTAGAACAAACTCTTATTATTCCTCTGTTGTATATTGCAGGATTCAGGGCCTCTGTTGCACCAGCCTGTAAATTAAGATTCAACAAACTGTAGGCACTAGGATCTCCAGAAACACATTCTGCCTCTGTTTTTATATCTTTTTGGCTTGCTTGCTCTTGAACATACTTTTCTGACAAGTAATCTAATCCAAATTCTGTGGTGACTTGTTTAAAGCCGCATTCTTCCTGACCATTGACAACTATGCACAATTCCTTGTATCCAGATGGAGCAGTAAAGTCTATTGTCTCTGATTTAAAATCTCCTGTCTTGATGAATCCTGATGCAACCGGCCTCATTGAGGCTGTGTCCTGATAAAATGAACTACCTGTTCCTCGCAAATAAACCTGATAGTAAGCTGGCAAATCTTTTCCAGCATATATGTGATAGAACACTTTGTATTGGGATGCAGGAGGAGTTGTCGCTGTTGTATACTCAATCTCCTCAAATCTTCCGTAGAATTGCGCGGGCGAATCTGGCGCTATGAGCGAATCAAATAAATTTCCCTTTGGTCCTGTAAGTGAGACCCAGTTCTTGCATATCTCTTCTCCAACTCCCTCTACAGAACGCGCCTTGAATGCTTTGAAAGAATTTGCGGCATAATACTGGCTGAAATAATCTATGGATTTTCCGGCATTTGACCAAGCATCTGCAACTCCTAAGTATTCCCCGCCCCCGCGAACATTCTGCCCGAGAACACTCCCTATTACTTTAGGTATTGCATATTTTATTAGAGGAAGCCCTTGTTTCCAGAAAAATTCGCACATGTAAATGCTGTTTATCTCATCACAAATACCTACTGTTTGCCCTGTATCTAAACTCGTTTGTAGACATTGCTGGTAAGAACTAAGAACACTGGTATATGCCTCAAGCCCTGCATGCACTCCTGAAACACAGATAGGGACTTTCACCTCAGGCCAATTTGGAAGACAGAGTGCAATGCTTCCTGCTATTCCTGATTGTATAACGTCTTTGACAGGATAAGCTCCCCCTAAATCGCATCTGCTTGAAGGGCATATCACTGGATCACAAACATTGAACATGATATTGCAATCAGTGGGCGACATGAAATCTGTACATTCTATATCAGGGATATTTGCAGCAGGCTTTCCTACTTTAATTCTTTGGTTATTTATCGTTATATCTTTTACTCCTGCCTTATACATTTTTTGGGCTTGGCTTATTGCACTGACTGCATCATTCATCTTTTTAGCTGATTCCTCTTTAGTTAAACCTGGGAAATCTGGAGCCTGGCCAGTTTCAGGAACAAATCCTCTGCAGATATCATCATCTCCTATGAAATCTTCTTGTTCATCTGGTCCGACATTGCATACATAAAAACTGGAGACTCTGCCTGAAGCATCATATGACTTCAATCCTCCTAAAAGAGGAAGTGTGGATTTCACTGCAGCATACCACCCATTTTTTGTATCAAACGGAACAACAGCAGGGAATCCCTTGTAAGGATCTGTTTCGTAATATCTTACCTCTGGGTTTTGGTAAAGGTTGTGATAAGAAGATGAGTCATATTTTTTAAGACTTATTCCAAGGGGATTTACATTTTTTGAGGTTGGATCGGCAACACTTAATACGCCATCGGTTATTAGATATGTTTGGCTTATAACATTCCCCTCTTTTAATGTAAAAAGATATTCTTTTGCAGTGGCTTGATCAACAAAAGTAGTTACGTATGTCTCAGGTGAAATAGTTACACCACTAAATTTATTAGATACCTGACTAAACATTTTTACATCTGTTAGGGGGAATTCTTTAAGATTTCTAGATGCGCCAATTATTGGAGAAATCCCATATTTTGAAGTAAAAGTCTCTTTTGCTACTTCTGTCCTTGAATTGCTATAAATTTCTCCAAGAGTTTTTTCTACCTGTTTTTTTGCTATAGCTGCAACAGTTGGATCATTCGAATTCTGAAGTTTACAATTTAACTGAAGAGATCTTGCCTGTGTTAAACTTGTTGTATCAACTTTAATTTGCGAGGCAATTTTTGTAGCAATATCTACATCCTTCTCCCCCCCAACATCTATCTTTCCACTGCTTATGCACGGAGAAATATCGTCTTTAAAATTCTGATCCTTGATTAATTCTGCTGTAAGTTTGTCTGTATTCACAACTTTTTCTCCGAGGAAACTAGTGTGAGAAATTCCTTCTTCAAGTCTCTTCATTTCCTGATTTTGCTGCTCCATTGCAGTATATACATTATTTACAGAATTATCTATGGCATCAGAATTGGCTAACAAGCAAGCATCTACATCTTTAAACGGTCCTTTACCATCAATCAAAGACTTGTCTCTAACTGCAGATTGGCATTTATCATACCAACCCACGCCAGCAGCCCTCATGACTGCCTGCCTGGCAATTCCTTTTCCACCCAAATTTAAGAAGAAGTTCTTTACCATTAGAGCACCTGTCGTAGCAAGACATGCTACTTTTCCTGTCTCAACGACTTTTCCAAGACCATCTGAAATTTTTGTTATTTTTTCAATCGTTTCATTAAGGCTTTTTATTCTTTCCTTTGTTTTTTCAGGGCTTAGTTGTATAGCACGTTTTTCTATTCCAATATTAAAGTTAATAGTGGTATTTGCCCTCGCATAATCTACTCTTGGATTTATAGAAACCTTTGCTACCTTTTGCAGCTTTATTTCCTGAATTGAAAAAGAATAACTACTTCCGAAGGTTTCTGGAACTCCATATATTAACTTTTGTTGTTGTGTTAAGGGGTTTGTTATTGTTCCTCCTACAGTTGTCTTAAGGCTTGTTCTAAGGGTTGCATAAGATTTTTCCAATTGTGTTGTGTCTTTTTCCAGCCCTATAAGTTGTATGTACTCGGTATTAGAATTATCAAGATAAACTATTTCATTCTTAGATAAGCTATAAGTTTTAGATTTCCCATCAGGGTATGATACAGTAATCTCTAAACCAAATTCATCAAAGCTTGGTTCTCTTGCTCTTTCAAAAGAGATTACATGCGTTTTTCTATTGATAACAACACTCTGGCTGGAAATTTGTGTATTTGACAAAAGAAGCTCATCTTCACATGTTGGTAAGACATAACTGTATTTCTTTGTAAATTCTCCGCACAATTCCAATGTTGTGCTTTTCTGTCCAAGATTAGCTGAAAGTTCTATGGCTTCCTCAAGTGCTTTCTGTCCGAGGGTTTTTGCCTCGTTAGGAGGATAAATCTCTCCTGAGAAAGCTTCATTATCTTTTATTGTCTTATAATCTTCCATCGCTTCTGTATAATTATTTTTGACAGCTTCTGGCATTTGAGATAAATCAGCATCGTAAATTCCTGAATATCCAAGGATACTTATTTTGTAAGGGGATTGTTCGAATACTCCTTTTTCTATATCAGAGTAAAGTAAAGGCTCAACTTTATTTCCTTTGATATAGTTCCTTGCTACTGCAGTAATTTTTTCAAGTACTCCAAGCACACCGCCACTTTTATCATAATCAGCTATGTAAGATAACTCGGTTTCACTTAAACTATTTGCATATGTTGTTTTAGTACCTCTAGGTATTGAAATTAATCTTATGTATAAATCTTTAGCAGAATTAGTTGTTCTACTGTTTCCTATAAATCCAAGATAAACATCTCTGGTTTCTTTTTCAGGTTTGCCCCCAGCTCGTTCCAGAGGAGTAAATGTATATGTATAAGTGTATAAATAGTCCCCAACACCGTATTCTTTTGCTAATGTATTTTTTTCCTCAATGCTGTATCCTTTATTTACATCCCCTATAAAAAGTTGGATTTTCGGATTTATTCTCAGAAGAAAACTGCTTCTTTTTTCGTCTTCTTGGCAGGAGATTTGAACCTTCTGGTTTATTCCTTGTTTTATTATTTCATTTACAGTGCATTTATTTTCCAGAAATTTTTCTCCTTGTGCAACTTCAATGACTTCCGAATCAACCCTTATTCTTGCCCTTGTATCTGGGTTCTCCAAGCCATTTAATTGCACCTGAATATCACCCATGCAGTAATTGAATCCTGGAAGCCATACTTCTTGAGATGTTTCTCCTTTCTTAAGATGCAAAGTTGCTATCTTGGTTTTTTCTCCAAGTCTTCCTGAACCAGTAATATCTCTGTCAGAATATACTCCTATGGTTGCACCCTCGTTATCTGAGCCGTCTAATCGTAGATATCCTCTTCCATCCCAGAAACCATATGCAGTATAGTCTCTGTTCCACTCATCCTCAGTAAGCTGTGGAAGATAATAAAGTGCCCTGCCTGTTCCTAATGCATTATCTATATCATAAACCATTCTTGCTGTCAGATTTCCTCTCACAAAATTAGGCATAGCAGATTCATTCGGCTGTCTTCGAAGAACAATGGTTGCATATCCAATATTTCCAAAATAATTAGTCGTGATATCAGGATCCCATTTTCCAAGAGCAGCATTAGCAGGATAATAACCGACTGTTAAAACATCCTTTGGAACATCTTTTGGGGTTATAACCAGGTAGTCTATATCTTTTATTTTGATCATGGGATTCAACTGTGTTGCAGAGATAGGACAAAAAACCGCGACTTCCTGCTCTTCGAGCAAATCGCTTCTGACAACAGAGGGGGTACATCCCAAAGGGTCTACCTGAAGAATAAAATCCTGACCTGCCTGGCACATGCTCCGGTCAAAAACAGGAAACAATTGTGCCCCGGTATAAGGAGCAATCTGTTGCCCGTAAGTATATGCCGGAGCGCTCCTTACATAAGAAGATACTGCAGCTGTTAATGGCAGCAATAATAATGCTAAAACCAAAAAACCAAACGTTAATAAGATAACCAAAATGTTTTCTTTCTGCATTAAAATATTTTTTTCTTCTAGCATTTTATTTAAATCCAACTCCCAGCTCATTCTCTTCGAATAATTGATAATTGTCCTGGACCTGTTCTATGGTATTAGGAACAGGGAGGCTTCCCGCATTTATTTTTAAAGTTTTTCCATTTACCAATTCAGATTCAAGAACATAAAAGAATTGCTTTCCGCCACCTGAAAGCGCATTCGAGACTACCTGCTCTGGAACCTGAATCTCAAAACATTTTTCTTTTGTGAGCCCGAAAATTCCTAAAATTTCTCTAGGAACTTCAACACACTGCTCTTTCGTTGTTGCTCCTATAGTTATTGAAGAATTTCTAAAGATTTGAACCTGAATTTCATGCTGCCCTTCTCCCAAATCTGCTATTTTCTGGTTTGGGTAAATAATAGTTTCTGTTGCGTAATCTGATACAAAGGTAATTACCGCATTTCCTTCATAAGGCCTTCCATCAAGCAGCAGTTCAATGTTTGTCGGATAGATCCTTTCAAGAATCATATCAAGTGACCCTGATTGTACTGTCGAGAAAAGATATCTTGTATCCTTGAATCCGGGAGCTTTGGCAGAAACAAATCCATTAACACATTGAGGGAAGTTTTTTGTCAGTGTCCCTGATTCTGTGGTTCCAATATCGCACTCTTCTCCGAAACACTCGTAAGATATCTCTGCATCAATATGTCTAAGAGAGGTATCATAAGTATTTATCTGAACTTGTGTATTCTTATATCTGCAGAGCTCTGGAACAATGTCTTCAGAAGCACTTGTATCAAGGAATTCCCTCGGATTGTTTCCCTGTATGACAATTGCAAGAGGAAACTGGAAGATTTCTTCTCCCTTGT
>Ga0315296_10004374_pt1 | contig 11543 bp, 10 predicted proteins | sample YL17G14_18_MG_FD_203921 | JGI IMG/M metagenome (GOLD analysis project Ga0315296, IMG submission 203921) | Sediment microbial communities from Yellowstone Lake, YNP, Wyoming, USA - YL17G14_18 | ecosystem: Environmental > Aquatic > Freshwater > Lake > Sediment | place: USA: Wyoming | collected...
TCCCGTTCCTTGATCTCCTTCTCAACTTCAGGAGCCAGTGGACCGCTGTTGCCAATGCACGTTGTACATCCATAACCTACAATGTTGAAGCCCAATTGCTCAAGATAATGTAGGAGATTAGATTTCGTGAGGTATTCTGTCACTACCGCGGAACCAGGGGCCAAACTTCTCTTTACAAATATCTTGGGTCTCAGTCCCAGAGACACAGCCTTCTTCGCCAGCAACCCCGCCCCGACCATGACTGTTGGGTTCGAAGTGTTGGTGCAACTGGTTATTGCGGCAATGACTATCGAACCGTCATGCAATGAATCATGATCCCGCTTTGCAATGCCGTTACCCATTGCGGGATTGCCGGTATTCAGTAACTGGTAGCCATCGTCGGCGATTTGGGTAGCGCTCATCGTTGTCTGTTTTGATTTCTTCGCGTACTGGGCAATGAGATTGAGAACAGCTGAGGGGGCTGTTTTGAGTGGGAAGCGTTCGTCGGGGTTTCGTGGTCCCGCGATTGAGGGTTCTATCTGGGCGAGATCTATCTCAATTATCTTAGAGTATTTCGCATGAGGGCTGTCCCGCTGCAAGTACAATCCTTGCTGCACGCAGTAGCCCTTTACGAATTCGACGTGCTCCCTTGGTCTTCCCGTTCCAAGAAGATACTCAATGGTGGTATCGTCAACTGGCGAAAAGCCGACGGTGGTTCCGTATTCAGGTGACATGTTTCCTATCGTAGCTCTATCTGGCACGCTGAGTTGGCTGTAAGCGTCACCGAAATATTCCACAAAAGCGCCTACTACATCCTCCTTCCTCAAGGCCTCAGTTACTGTCAAAACCAAGTCTGTAGGTGTTGCACCTTCCTGCAGTTGACCTGTGAACTTTACGCCGATGACTTTCGGTACTGGCATGTAGTAGGGCTCGCCTAACATCACAGCCTCCGCTTCTATGCCACCAACGCCCCACCCAAGAACGCCGAGACCGTTCACCATGGTTGTGTGAGAGTCCGTTCCGAGGAGGGTGTCGGGAAAAGCGATCAAATCTCCATCAGCTTTAGACAACGCTACGACATTAGCCAAATACTCCAAGTTGACCTGATGACAGATTCCTTTACCCGGTGGAAAGATTCTCATTCCGTCAAAGGACGATTGCGCCCATTTCAGTAGTGAGTATCGCTCACTGTTTCTCTCGTACTCTTTCTCCAAGTTCAGGAGGAGAGCGTTCAGGGATCCCCAACTGTCCACTTGGACTGAATGATCGATTATGAGATCAACAGGCACTTTGGAATTGACGACTTTCGGGTTCCGACCCATCCTAGCCAAGGCGCTTCGAATAGCAGCAAGATCAACAATCAGGGGAACACCTGTGTAATCCTGGAGGAGAACCCTGTACGGCATGAATGGAAGTTCTGACCCTATGCTCTCCGGCCAGTTCGCAAGAAGGCGCACAGCTTCAACAGCCCCCGGAACCTTTCCCGCCGATCGCAGAGTGTTCTCAAGGAGAACCTTGATAGAGTAGGAAAGAACGTCTAACTCATAGCCGAACTCGTTCAGCTTTCCAATGTCGTAGTAGTCTGCACTCCCTTTGTATGTATGGATTGTTGTCCTAGCAAAATCAAATTTCTCTGTCACGTCAAGTCGGCCGCAGTCTCAACTGATTCCTCTATTTGTAGTTTCGTCTGAAGGCCTGAACTACTCCATTTTGAGGAATTCGACCAAGCTCCCACCTGTTGCAGAGGCTCAGAGATCGCGTAAGCTATTTGGAAGTGTACTCCACGAATTCCTTTGTGACCAGCATAATGAATCGGCCGTTCTTTTGGAACCAGTCGATAACGTGGTATGGCTCAGTGTCAAGTTTTGCCATGGACAAGAGGGACATGAGGCCATTATGAACCGTTAAGTCATACTGCGTGTGCCTCAGATACCAATATCCAGTAAGCCCCATCAACAGGACTCCAAGCACGTTCATCTTGCCCATGAAGAGCAGTCTGCGGCGATATCGTCTGAAGAAGCGCAGGTACTGTCTAGTCTTCACTCGCTCAAAGATGAGAACCGGCATACGCTTATGGAAGCTGGCCAGCTGCTCCAGGGTCGGCGACTTTTCTCCTCTCGTAAATGCGAAATTCACTTTCGAAAATAGATAAAGATACTCCCAAATGCTTGCCTCATTGAAGACTGGGGACCTAACGCGGGACATTTAGCTCTGTAAGGGAGCTCATAGTTCTACCATTGGAGCTGTTCCACTATGTCGCGCTTGTCAGGTAAAGTTGCAATTGTTACGGGTTCAAGTGGAGGAATAGGACGAGCAACCGCCTTGGAATTCGCCAGGGAGGGCGCAGATGTGGTCGTGCACTATCGACTGCGACAGTCTGGGGCAAAAGAGGTTGCGGACAGAATTTCGGCTCTGGGACGGAAGGCAATGATTTCCCAAGTTGACTTTACAAACGTGAAGCAGGCACCGGAGGAGGTCCGGAAGATGGTTGACGAGACCGTAAAGAGGTTCGGGAGCGTTGATGTGTTAGTGAACTTGGCGGGTTACCCGGCTAAAGGCGAGTGGAACAAACGTTTTCTGGATTTGACACCTGAAGACTTCTTCAAACCAATCAATGTCGATCTCTACGGATCGTTTCTCTGCGCTCATGCTGTCGCACCACACATGATTAAGCAAAAGAACGGTGTAATCGTGAACGTGAGCTCAACCCCGGCCCTTGGTGGACATAACAAGGGATTTGCATTCACCGTGGCAAAAGCTGGGGTAATCGGTCTAACCAAGGCCTTGGCGGTTGAACTTGCTCCCCACATACGGGTCAACACTGTGGCCTTAGGCAACATTGAGACCGAGTGGGTGAGTGAGCTGACGAATGAATTGTTGGAGAAAGAGCGGCAGGAGAATCTCATCAGACGGTTTGGAAAACCCGAAGAGGTCGCAAGAAGCATCGTCTTTCTCTGTTCTGAAGATTCTTCTTTCCTGAACGGACAAACGATCGTGCTCGACGGTGGCAGCACATTACACTAGCAATGAATTTCGGCGCACCAAAATCCCAGCATGCGATCCCATAGCGGCCGTAAGGAAATACCGAGTTAGGTTCAAATTCGCTTGGACCATGTTAATTGTGGGTGAGATGGTGACAGCACCAGAGTCTCAAATCGCGCAGGAGAGCACGAAGCTACGAATAGGTCTAATCGGAGTAACAGTTGTCATAGTTGGCGTTTTCGCGGTTCTAACGATTCTACTCTATGCTCTTCAAAAGATCCTCGGCATACCGATTCCCTACCCTGAGATCACCATCACCGTCACTTGGGCGCTCATCGCGCTCGTGGGCGTTTGGATACTTGGGCACACGATTCAGACCACGGTTTCGCCTGTAATCGGACGAGCAGGTGCGACGACCGTACGCAAGATCGTTACCGTGACTTTGGTGTTTGTGATCATTTTCGCAACTCTGGACAAGGTGGGCATTGATCTTTCCGCTTATCTGGTAAGCTTGGGGGTGACCGCCGTTGTAATCGGGTTAGCGGCTCAAACAACGATTGGTAATCTAATCGCGGGAATGCTGGTTCTCATTAGCAAGCCGTTTCGAAAAGGCGACTACATCAAAGTGAACATCACAGGTGCACCGATCGAAGGCAGACTTGATGAAATTTCCTTCCTGCGAAGTCGAATAGTAACCAATGATGGTGTCTCCATTTCAGTTCCAAACACCGTAATGCTCGCCGTTCCAATCAGCAACTTCACAGTCTTCGAAAAACGACCAATAATACTGGCCCTCTCCGTGGATAGAAATATCTCAATTGAAACCTTCCGCAGCAAGATACAAGCAGCTGTGCTCAATAACGGAGAGGGTGACAGCAAGATTCGGCTTTACGTGAAAGGTTTCGATGAAGATTCGATTACACTAGACCTTCGGGTCCAAGTTGCAACACAGAATTTTCTAAAGGAACGAAGTCAGTTGGTACATACGATCAAGAAGCTCTGCGACCAAGAAAGCATTCTTTTGAAGAGAATTGATTTGCAGCCCTAGAGAGTTACCGTAACTCCAAGTCGACCAAACCATGCCAGAGCAAGTCTTATCATCACTCGACAGACCGAATGCCGGCTGATTCAATTGGTCACCTACATCCCATTGGCAACTACCCTGATCTCCGCGGGGTTTACTGTGTTGCTCTGGTGGCAATTCGCAACGCGAGGCAAATTGCATCAGCTGGTTTGGGCCATTTCAATGGCTCTGTTCACTTTGGGGGCTTTCTTGGAATTTGTCATGAATCCAGGCATAATTGGACCGAACGAGTTCTTGGTAAAACTGTACTACCTAACCGTTGCCCCTCAAGTCAGCCTACTAGGAACGGGCGTACTACTTCTTATTTCCCCGAGGTGGGGGCGGCGAATTCTAGCGGTTGTCCTTACTCTTTCAGCCATGCTTGTCATATTGGGGAGTGTTGCGCCGATCGATATTTCACAGACAACGCAGAGCTTTCAGAAGTCGGTGGTTTTCGGTATTAGCGATGCGGCTCGTGCTTTTTCGCGACCTGTGAGGTTGCTTACCGTAGGTTTGAACATCTACGGAGCTATCGCGCTAATCGGCGGTTCGCTCTTCTCGTTCCTTCGAGACAGACATAGAACTTTCGCCTTACTGATAGCGGTTGGAGGATTGTTGAACGCCATCGGTGGGACACTGCTCGGCATACTCGGCGATCCAGAGATATTCCTGGAATTCGAACTGCTTGGTGCGGTTGCATTGTTCGCAGGATTCCTCATGAGCTATCGGATCACGAAGATCGCTAGGACAGGAAAAACCATCACTTCAACGGGAAAGGGGCCCGTTAGTCTACCTTCATCGCGCCGTTACACCCTGGCCGCGGTCTTCGGCGCAATCATCTTCGCATCTAAGGCCTTCGCACCGACTCCCATGAAGGATTCTATTATTGTGATCCAAGCGCTACTGCTAGGTCTAGGGGCGCTGCTCCTAATGCCTCTCGGAGCAACGTTGGTCGCCAGAATTGGAGGATTGCTAACCGCCAGCTACACATCCCAGCTAGGCCTTTTCACCATCACATTCGCAGTGCTCTATGGTCTGCTTATCGATGGACTCGTTCGAATCCTAAAAGCAAGAACCAGCGAAACCGAAATCAGTGCCCACAGATTTGCCCTAGCAATTACGCTTAGCACCGCTGTAATCGGATTCATCGCCTATGGAACGACAATCGCTTTGGGCCTGCTTCCGCGAAACCCTCCGGCTGAAATGTTCATTCTAGTTGGAGGCGTCCTGAGCGGACTGATGGGCGGCTACTTGGATGTGGTCATCTGGCGACGCGCTGCAAGATACTTCGCGTAGATTGTCATCGTTCTTACTCCATGTTCTAAGAGGAGCACCGCTGCTCTAGGTTTTACTCCTCAAGCTCTTAATGATCTCTCCATAGTGATTGAGACGGTGGCGAGTTTGAGTAAACGTCACATAGCTGGAAGTGGGCACGATTTCTTCGATCTTCATCGTTCAAACGGTATGAGAGAACTTGTTGTTGTAGGCATGGCCTGGGACGTGACGTCATCTTATCGGCGTGGGGCTGCTGCGGGCCCAGACGCCATCAGGTCAGCAACGAGTGGGCGTCTCTATAATCAGTTCACTGAGCAGGGCTTGGACCTTGCTGTTCATTGGAGAGTATGTGACCACGGGAATATCAGAGCAAAGAGTATGTCCAAACTGAAGCAGATCTTAGACGTCAAGGTTAGCTTGCATAATCATCAGCATCCTTCGATGCTGTTCTTGGGAGGAGACCATTTCATCACATACCCTACCTTCAGGGCAACAGCCGAAGCACAGAAACGCTCACTTTCTTTACTCTACTTTGACGCGCATCCTGACTTGTATGAGCAGTACGAGAACAAATCCTTCTCACACGCTACCGTTGTCTCTCGAATTCTCGAAGACCGCAGACTCAGTTCAGGTAGTGTTTGCTATGTGGGAATCAGAGCTTCCACAATGGAACAGGATCACAGAATCAAAGACTTGGGCTTAGCTGCCCACACAACAGAGGATGTATACGCTAAGGGCTGCGAGGCGATTGCTTCCTCAGTCATGGTGACGCTTCAGGACGCACCTGTCTACCTCTCATTGGACCTTGACTGTCTAGACCCCGCCTTTGCTCCCGGTGTTGGCAATCCACAACCCGGCGGTCTAAGCACGAGGCAGATAACCGGGATTCTGCATGGCCTTCAAGGTCTCAACATAGTCGCCGCTGACATTGTTGAATACTGCCCCAAGTACGATTCTGACTCCAAAACAACCGCTTTCACAACAGCAATTCTGATCAAAGAGCTAATGGGACTAATGGCAAAGTCCTCTATTCGATAGAAGTTGTGTCAAGGTATTCGCGGCAAGACACGGAACGCTTAAAGGCACAGTCATTTTCCCCGTAGATTGACTAAGCTTGTCAGGGCCTTCCCAAACGGAGCCGAACATTTTCTCAGGGAATTGGACAATCAGAACGCAACAACTGCTCCGCACTTACGAGCAGTCTTTTGTGCAGCATTGGAATCCGGTGAACCTTGCCTGGGACAGCTTGGATCCTACGGGTTTGGATTTGAAGGAGCGAGTGGCTCAAGCGTATTGGATGGCTAAGCTAGCTTTGTTCGAGAAATCGGGAATTGGAGCTTTGGGACGGCGATGATTAAGGCCGCTGTTCACGACATGGAGGATCCGACGAAGAAATTTCTCGCTTCAGTTACGTTCGATGAGTGCAGGCATGATGAGGTGCGTCGTCGGGCGTGTAACAAGCTCTGTCCCAACTTCCCCTACGGATACAAAGCCACAACCGACTTCGAGAGGAAGGCGCTGAAGAACACTACAGCGCTCTACGATAATGGCAAACGCTACTGGAAAGGATTCATGAGCGCTTGGGAGAAGTAGCCATTGGAGTTGATCTTTTCAAGCTTTTTCTTCGCCGAGATCGGTGCCCAGCTAATCTTCAAAACGGTTGGCGAGTTCTCAAAAATCCAAGTCTACAAAGAAGCCTTTCAGAATGTGACTGTAGATGAGTCGAGGCATCTTGCTGGGACGCTCTCGCTGCTCGACAATCTGGTTAGGGATTTCCAATCCGACCAGAAGCTCATGATAACCCGCCAAATGAAACATGGCTTCATCTTCCTTTCGCCCTTACTGTACAAGCCCATGTCGCTGTTCTGGCAGTTGCCAAAAAGACTTCGACGAGATAGATAGGGAGAGGGAAGAGATCGCACGCAACTCGGGATTAGGTGTCCCGACCGTGGAGGAGAAGAAGAAGGGTTGGCTTGACGCCATACAAAGGCGAAGGGATCAAATCGAAAAACTCGGTGTTCCGATACCTGCAATCCCAGAAATCAACCTCGAAGGAAAAGAGGTTGACATACGCAAAGACGAACCAGTAGCTACGCCTTTCTAGTGAGCCCTTGATTCCAAGAGGCGCAAGGCGTTGGCCACAGCTCTATTGCCACTAGCTTCCTTTGAAGGTCGGCTTTCGTTTTTCGAAGAAGGCCTTGACTGCCTCTACGTGGTCCGATGTGGCGCCTGCGATCTCTTGTATGTAACTCTCATACTCCAAAACAGTCTCAAGATCGGAAGATACTGATTTGTTGAGAGCTCGCTTTGTCAATCCGATTGCTTTCGTGGGTCCGGTCGCGAGCTTGGTCGCAATTTCCTTTGTCGTGGTCATCAGCTTATTTCCCGGTACAATTTTGGACACCAGTCCAAAGCGTTCCGCATCTTGGCTCGACAGTTCTTCTCCTGTCATACCGAGCTGCATGGCTTTGGAGAAGCCCACTAAGCGTGGGAGAAAGAAGCTCGTTCCTGAATCCGGCGCAAGCCCCACACGAATGAAAGCCTGAATGAACTGCGCTGAGTCCGAAGCTATGCGCAGATCGCAGGAGTAGGCGATACCTGCACCGGCTCCTGCGGCCACGCCGTTCACAGCGGCGATTACTGGCTTTTCCATGTGGCGAATTCGTCTTATGATCGGATTGTACTTGTGCAGGAGGCGTTGGCCGAGCTTAGGGTTCACGCCCCGCTCATAGTCGCCGCGCAAGTCCTGGATGTCTTCCCCTGCGCAGAACGCACGCCCCTTCCCAGTTATGACAACACATCTGACTTCATCATCTCGCTCAGCTGCGCGGAGTGAGTCAAGAAGCTCTTGGCCCATCTTCTCGTTTACGGCGTTAAGCACGTCGGGCCGGTTGAGCGTGATGAATGCGACGCCTTCGGATTTCTCGTAGGTTATTGTTTCATAGTTGGGGCGGACATGTCCGGCGTCCCATTACTTTCCTTTGAATACTGGCTTACGTTTCTCGAGGAAGGCTTTCATGCCTTCTTTGCCATCTTCGGTTGCGAACAGCAAGTAGAAGGCTCTCCGCTCAAACTCCAACCCCACCTCCAGCGTCGTGTCCTGCGCTCGCGCGATTGCTTCCTTGGCTGCACGGACGGAGATGGGAGGTTTGGAGGCGATCTCGCTAGCGATCTTCTTTGCCTCATCCATCAAACTTTCCACCGGGACAATCTTGTTGACAAGGCCGATTCGAAATGCTTCTTCGGCCGAGATTGATCTTCCAGTCAGAATCATTTCCATGGACCTATATTTTCCAACCGCACGAGTCAGTCTCTGCGTCCCACCGGCCCCAGGCATAATCCCTACATTCACTTCGGGTTGGCCGAAGGTTGCGGTTTCTGAGGCGATGATTATGTCGCAGCTCATCACGAGTTCATTTCCTCCACCCAAGCAGTATCCGCTTACGGCAGCGATGATCGGTTTCGATATTTCTCTGATCCTATCCCAGAGTTCGAAGCGTCTTCCGAGCACGAGATCAACAGGGGTCGCCTGAGCCATTTCTTTCAGATCGGCGCCCGCAGCGAAAACGTTCGGACCTCCCGTGAGTATGATTACATTAACGCTCTGATCCTTGTCGAACTCTTCGAAAGCCTTCACGAGCTCGATCATAGTCTCGGAGTTCAGCGCGTTGAGGACCTTTGGGCGATTGAGTTGCACAATTCCAATCAGGCCCTCTTTTGTGACAAGTATGTTCTGATAACTCAAAACGCATCCCAGACCTGCACGTAACGCTCAGGGAACTTAACCTTAACCGAAATTTCCGAATCTTGCATCGGACTAGTAAGGCACAGATATTCGTCTCAGGACATGTAGCGGGCTGATGCCGTTCACGCCTTCGGAGAACACGACTTTACTCGGCCTCAGTATCTTCACTTTTGTACTGATGTTTGCCGTAGGCATCGCAGCCCCAATCATCCCCCTCTATGCGTCAAGTCTCGGGGCGTCTTGGACCGAGATTGGATTGTTGGGGACGAGTTGGGGACTGACGCTCATGTTATTGGCGATTGCGACTGGCAGATTATCTGACAGACTCGGTAGAAAGCCGCTTCTCATAGCAAGCGGAGTTCTGAGCACAACGGCTGCGCTCCTTTACCTGATCTCTTCAACAGTCCCGCAGATTATCCTCATTCGGATACTTGAAGGGGCGGTGTGGGCACTTTTCTGGCCAACTGTGGAAGCTCTCGCAACGGAGATCGTCGATGCAAAGAGAGCAGGCCGAGCAATGGGAATGGTATCTGCTTCTTATGGAATTGCTTTTGCCACCAGCTCAGTGGCTGCAGGGTCAATCACGAGCGTCTTCGGCTACTTGCAAACTTTCATGATCTACCTTGTACTGTCCTTGATTTCGATCTTCTTGGCTGTGTTCCTCCTTCGAGGAACTCCGCACCGTAATAAATCAGCAGTAGCACGCACAGAGAGCAGCAAGCTCGATTCGAGCAGTTTGAGTTCGAGGATGACTATTCTAGCCTACTTCCTTGGAGGTTCGTACACATTTGGGCTTGGAGTCATGCTGACGTTATTCTCGGTTTTCGCAAAATCCCTCAGCGTTGCTGTGTTCTTGATTGGAGTGCTTTTCGGGTTTTTCTGGCTGGGAAGGATCGTTGGCTCAGTTGGAGGTGGACGTGTCTCCGACAAGTACGGGAGGGGGCCCATCGTGATCGTAGCCATGTTGAGTTCGGTGGTCGGTTTCATGTTGGCGGCGTTTTCGACGGGCATCGATATGCTGTTGGGTGCTGTCGTCATTCTTGGTTTCAGCATAGGCACTTCTTTCCCCGTTAGCGTTGCAATTATCTCAGACAACGTCCCCGTATCAAAACGCGGCTACGCAATGGGAATTTACGAAACTGCATGTGCAGTTAGCTTCATGTTGGCTGCGACATTCGGAGGTTTACTTTCAGACCTGTATTCGCCACGAGTACCATACCTGCTGGCAGCGTGCGTAAGCCTTGCGGCTGCGATGATCTTCGCTTTAAAACGAGTGAAGTGATGAAGGAAGGTGTTTCAGAGGGCTTCGACGAGAGGCATTTCTTCCATTACGTCCTTGAGGTCACCTGCGATTGACTTGAATCTCTCTATTGCTCGATTCACATCTTCTTCCGTATGCTGCACTGAGAGCGTCCACTGTTCATCGGGTCCGGTCCCTGTAGGGATAATCCCTCGATTTATCATGGAGAGGTAGAACAGGAACCAGGTCGCCGTATCAGTCTCGAGAAAGCTACGCCAATCCCTCACTGGTTCTTGGGAGAAATGAATCGTGCCGCTGAGACCGATCCATTGAAGCTGGGCTTCCAGCTGGGCGTCGCGGGCTATGTCGTAATATCCCTTCGCAAGTTGTTCTCCGAGTCTCCCCGCAAAATGGAAGCCAGACTCCGTTAGTACATCTCTTAATGTTACGATGGCAGCTCGAACCGAGAGCGGGTTGGAGTTGAATGTCCCAGCGTGTGAAACCTGCCCTGGAACGATTTTTTCCATGACCTTCTTCGACCCCGCAATGACTGAGAGCGGAAAACCACCTGCGATAGCTTTTCCCATCGTGCAGAGATCAGGTTTGACTCCGAAGTGATCCGCAGCACCGCGATAGAACTTTCCACAGGTCTTGATCTCGTCAAAGAATAGCAGGCAGTTGAACTTATCTGCTAATCGTCTCAGTCCCTCTAGGAAGCCCTTCTCGGGTAGAACGAACCCCATGTTCATCGGAATGGGCTCGAGCATGATTGCTGCCAATTCGTCGCGGTGCTTTCGGATTATTGCTTCACAGGCTTCGAGGTCGTTGAAGGGAGCAATGATAGTGTTTGTGACTACCTCTGGTGGGATGCCTCTTGACGCGGGAACTTGATTTGGAGATTTCCTGTCGCCCACTTTTTCTTTTGTTGGCTTCACGCTCACCAACAATGAATCATGTGACCCGTGGTAACATCCTTCGAACTTAAGCAGCTTCTTTCTTCCTGTGTGTGCGCGCGCCAACCGAACAGCATGCATGGTTGCCTCGGCGCCTGTAGTTGAGAATCTCACCATGTCATAGCCAAAGCGGGAAGTTACAATTCTGCCGAGTTCAACGCTGTCTTCCGCCTCGAACCCGTAGAGTACACCTTTGTCAATACAGTTTCCGATTTCCCTCATTAGAATTGGGTGGCTGTGGCCTGTGACTAAGGCTCCGAATCCCATGTTGAAGTCTATGTACTCGTTCCCGTCAGCGTCCCAGAT
>Ga0315296_10004375_pt1 | contig 11543 bp, 10 predicted proteins | sample YL17G14_18_MG_FD_203921 | JGI IMG/M metagenome (GOLD analysis project Ga0315296, IMG submission 203921) | Sediment microbial communities from Yellowstone Lake, YNP, Wyoming, USA - YL17G14_18 | ecosystem: Environmental > Aquatic > Freshwater > Lake > Sediment | place: USA: Wyoming | collected...
AATCCATCCAGGCCTTGAAAGGGGAGGGGCCGAAGGACCTGATGGACCTGGTCTATGCCCTGGGCGCGGAGATGCTGGTCCTGGGCGGGAAGGCCGGGGATTCGGAGCAGGGCAAGGGGAAGCTTCAGGAGGTCATAAAATCAGGGAAAGCCCTGGAGATCTTCAGGCGCTTGATCGAGGCCCAGGGCGGGGATGCCCGGGTGGTGGACAAACCCGACCTGCTCTCCAAGGCGTCCATCCAGCTTCCGGTCCCGGCGCCCAGAGAGGGACTCATCGCGGGCATGAACTGCCTGGAGATCGGCCTGGCCTCGGTGGCCCTCGGGGCCGGGCGCCTGCGCCTGGAGGACAGGATAGACCCCGCGGTCGGAATCGTGTTCGCCAGGAAAGCGGGGGAGAAGGTCAAAGCAGGCGAGCCGATCGCCATCGTCCACGCCAACGACCGGGGCAAGGGTGAGGCCTGCGTCCAGAGGGTCGCGGCGGCAGTCACCATCGCGGATACCTTCAGGCGCCTGCCCTTGGTCTTGGAGCGATTAACCAGTTAGGAGGTCTGTCATGCTGCGAATCAAGTCTTTTGCCCCTGTTCTCATCCTGTCCATCCTGCTGGCCCTGTCCGGGTGTATGGACATCGCGATCAAGGCCAAGATCAAGCCCGACGGAAGCGCGACTGTGACCTACCGCACCACCCTGGATGCGGAGCTCGTGGCCCTGTCTAAGATGGGGGACTCCACCAAGACCGGGAAGAAGGACGGGATGAGCGATCCCTTCGAGAACGTCGCCAAGAAGCCCGGCATCAAACTGGTCAAGAAGTTCACCAAGGACCTGCCCGACGGCCGCCGGATGTCCGAGGCCGTGTTCCAGGCCAGGAACGTCACTGCCTTCGGGGACTCCGACGAGGTCGTCCGCTTCGACAAGTCCGAGGGCAAGCCCCACCTGGTCTGGACCTTCAAAGGCAAGAAATCAGAAAAGGACACCGCTGCAGCCAGGGACTCCACCGAGGCCCAGGCCAAGCAAATGGCCCAGGCGATGTTCGCGGGAAAGTCCTTCGACTTCGAGTTGGAGATGCCGGGAAAGATTTTGACTGCGCCCGGAGCAGACTCCGTGCGGGGCAGCAAGGCCTTCTACCACCGGCCTCTCTCCGAGCTCATGGAGAAGGACCTCACGGTCGAGGCCACCTCAAAGCAGCCTTGACCTGCCCGCGCTGCCGGGCCACGATGCGCGAGGAAAAACGCACCTTCCACAAGCAGCGCAAGTGGATCTGCCCCCGCTGTGGGAAGGTGCGCATGCAAAAGGCCGTCAAGCGGTCGGAACGTTAGCCGTCAAGCCGTTCGGTTCATCCCCATCCCAAAATCTTCAATTCCGCCTGACCGGGGCCTCAGTCTCCGAACGATGTCCCCACCTCCCGGGCGATCCTGACCAGATCCCCGTCCGGGTCCACTTTCCTCAGTTTCCCCACGGCCTCCAGGATGGGCACGGCCACGATGTCAGCTCCTCTCAAGGCCACCATCGTTCCAAAATTTCCAGCCACCACCTGGCGGACAGCCTCTACGCCGAACCTGGTTCCGAGGATGCGGTCGTACGGGGTCGGGGAGCCTCCCCGTTGAAGATGGCCCAACACCGTGGTCCGGGTCTCGATGCCGGTGCATTTCTCGATGTCCTCGCCGACCTTGATTCCGATGCCGCCCAGCCTCAAAGGGTCCGGGCTGTCCTTCACGACCTTGGCCACGACCATCTCTCCGCCCTTGGGCTTGGCCCCCTCGGCCACGACCACGATGCTGGACTTCTTGCCCTGCTTCTTCCGCTCCAGGATGGCCCCGCAGACCTTGTCCATCTCAAAGGGGATCTCCGGGATGAGGATGATGTCGCCTCCGCCGGCGATCCCGGAGTGCAGGGCGATCCATCCGGCGTACCGTCCCATGACCTCCAGGATCATCACGCGGTGATGGGACTCGGCCGTGGTATGAAGCTTGTCGATGGCTTCGGTGGCGGTGGTGATGGCGGTGTCGAAGCCGAAGGTCACGTCCGTGGCCCCGAGGTCATTGTCGATGGTCTTGGGCACTCCGACCACCGGCACTCCCTTTTGGGACAACTCGTAGGCGATGGTCAGGGAGCCGTCCCCGCCGATGGCGACCAGGGCTTCGGCCCCCATCTCGGTGAGGTTGGCGACGGCTTCCTCGGAGCGGTCCACGCCTTGGGGAACCGGGTTCCCCTTGGCGTCCGTGAAATACTTGAAGGGGTTATCCCGGTTGGACGTGCCCAGGATGGTCCCGCCCCGGTACAGGATTCCGGAGACGTCGTCGGGATGGAGCAGCCGGTAGCGCTTCTCGACCAGGCCGGCGTATCCATCCTCGATTCCCACGACCTCGATATCGTGTTCAAAGTGAGCCCCCTTGACCGCGCCGCGGATCACGGCGTTGAGTCCCGGGCAGTCCCCGCCCCCGGTCAGCACCGCGATGCGCCTGATGGTTGCACCCTTCATGATTCCTCCCTCCGCATAGTTTTCTGATATTGTAAGCCCTTTCTTTCGGGAAAGTCAAGCAGGCAGGTCGAAAAGGGGTAGACATTTATCGGGGAATTTGATATACTATTAAAACTTTTCCCCGTACGCGGTGAGTGTAGCTCAGTTGGTTAGAGCACTGGACTGTGGCTCCAGGGGTCGAGGGTTCAAATCCCTTCACTCACCCCACCTGGCCAACGCCGATCGCGCCTGTAGCTCAGCTGGATAGAGCGTCGGACTTCGAATCCGCAGGTCGCCCGTTCGAATCGGGCCAGGCGCGCCAGACAGAAGACGACGTGCGCCATTAGCTCAGTTGGTAGAGCAGCTGACTCTTAATCAGCGGGCCGGAGGTTCGAGTCCTCCATGGCGCACCAAGATTTTTCCTTCCATCCCCTTGACAAAAAGGGGATTTTGGCTTATAATTATATTGTGCAATCGGCTCTTTCCTAAGGGGGCGACCCGGTTTCGACGGAGACGGTTGAGGCGGGGATGGCGCGCCGAGAACGCCAGTAGGCTCGTAAAAGGCCTGGCAAATCACAACTGCCGACTATTCGTTGGCACTGGCTGCTTAATTAAGTAGCCCGTCCGCCCGGAGGCTTTGCCTGCGAGGCTTCGGAGCGGGCGTCGCTTAAAGCAGGCTGGCTTTTCCTCCGCCTCGGAGGGGGAGCGAGAACTTAGAGGCTGGCTGGCCCTTGATCCTGCCTTTCGGAGCCTGGGTCGGCGAGATTCAAACGACAGGCTACGCGCGTAGAAGTCTCTGCTCAAGGTCTCTCGGACGGGGGTTCGATTCCCCCCGCCTCCACCATCTTGCCCTGCCCCGGCTTCCCGGGGCAGGACCTTTTTTAGACCAGGCCTTGACAGCGCCTCCACGTTTAGGGTAAAATGTTAGGTATGTAAAGCACAGGATAAATCCAGAAAGGGGGGAGATTCTCTTAAGAGAAACCAGGTCAGGGTCGTTGTGAACGAACGTTCGAGCAAGAAAACCCTTAAGCAGAAGGAGAAAGGAACGATGAGAGTGCTAACGGTTTTGGCCGTGCTGGCCTTGGCCGCGGGAACGGCCATGGCCGGGTCGTCAGCCAAGGGGCCCGGTCAAGCCCCGGCGGATGCGCTGACGGCCGCGGATTTCATGACCCATAACGCAGGCAACTGCGAATTGACGGTAACCGATCAGGGCTCGGTGGGGTTCATGGCCTCGGACCAGGTTCAGGGCCGGGGCTTCCGGTATCCGAGGGGAGGCGCTAATTTCCTTTTCTACGCCAGCTTCCTCGCCGGCACGGATACTACCTATTTGGTGGACAAGTATTACAATGTCATTGATGGGTCGGTAGGTCCGGATAGCCCGGACTGGCGGTTCCTGACGCAGCTGGATTCCCTGGTTCCTCCGCGCTACCTCAGCCAGGAGTTCCTGGGCAGCTACTGCGACTCCGGCCATACCACGCCCAAGGGCCTGGTCGTCAGTCAGTACAGCCTGGCCGCTGCCCCTGCCCCTTACAACACCTTCGTGTTCGTCATCTTGACTGCGAAGAACAACGGGTCGAGCCCGATCACCGGACTCATCGGAGGGGTGATCTGCGATTTCGATATCTCGACCAACGGCCAGCAGGACATCGGTTCCGCGGACACCCTGCGCCGGGCCGTGTACATCAACGGCCAGAACAGCCGCGTGGGCGGAGTCAAGCTCCTGGACCCCCGGAGCGCCCTGAACACCACCCTGTTCGACAACACGACCTACGTTTATCCAGCGCACGACGATACAATCCGCTGGATGTTCATGAGCAACGCCCTTCGCTTTACGGAAATCACCACCCCCCAGGATATGTCCCTGCTGGTCTCCGCGCCCCCGGTGGATTTGGCCCCGGGTGACAGCGCGATCATGGCCGTGGCCTTCGTCGGAGCGACCAATGTGGCCTCCTGGCAGGCCAATGCGGACACGGCGCAGGCGCTCTACGACCGGCTGTTCATGACCGGCGTGGAGATGGGCGAGCCCCTGGGCATTCCCGGCACTTTCGCCCTGGGCCGCGCCCGCCCGAACCCGGCGAGCGGAAGCTCCCTGATCTCCTTCGCACTGGAGCGTGGGGGTCCGGCGAGCCTGAAGGTCTACGACCTCTCGGGCCGCCTGGTGTCCACCCTGGTGAACGGAAGCCTTCCGGCCGGGTCCCACGAGGTCCGGTTCGACGGGAGAGGCCTTCCCGGCGGGGTGTACTTCTACCGCCTTGAGGCCGGTAACCAGAGCGCCACCCGCAAGCTCGTGCTGGTGCGTTAACATTTTTACCTTCCAAACCTAAGGGCTCCCGTTCGGGGAGCCCTTAGGTTTTTTTGCCATCCACGGCTCCTTGACAGAACGGTTACTTTTAAGGTATGATTATCGAGAGCCTGACGTTATCCCGCATCACTTCGAAAGGAGGGATGGGGTGGAACATAACTTAAGCAGGAGAACGATTTCGATCCTCGGGTGAACCCAATTTAAGGAAGGGAGAAGACAAATGCGAAAGGTTTTTGGGCTGGTGTTGGTTTGTGCTTTCGCTGTGGCCGTGGCTCAGGCCGCGATGAGAAATCCGAACATCAAGGCGGAAGCCAGGAAGCCGGTTCATATCGCCACTCCGCTGCGGCCCGATACCCTTGACTTTTTTGTTCTTGGGTACGGGGATAACGGCAGCGGCTATACCGCGGCCATTACCCTTCAAAACCAGGGTTACGGCGGCATTTTCATCGATGACAGCACCTTCTCCGGCCATCCCTCGATCGCGCCTTACCGCTCGGTATGGGTCTTCGTGCCGGGCATCGGCGGGACGAACACAGGCTATCCCTTGATGCAAACAGGGGGGAGCGACGAGACCATCATGGTCAACTACCTGAACGCCGGCGGACGGATCTATTTCGAGATGGCCGATTGGGGCTGGGCTGTTGATCCAAGTAGCAGCGGAGGCATGCTGCTTGGCAACCTGGGCCCGATGATGGGGACCGATCTGGTGAACTACGGTGATTTCGTGCATGGCTTAGCTCGCGAGACGGGAACCACGGGCTACTGGGCCCAAGGGATGGACTTCGCCTACGACCCGAACGACACGGGCGGCAACGGCAGCTACGGGTGCGACATCGACGAATTGAACCCGACCGGATCCGGGGCGTTTTCCCTGTTCACCCACAGCACTGGGCAAAGCGCTGCCATCGCCTATGACAACGGTACGTACCGGACGGTCGTGTCTCCGTTCCTGTTCCACGGGTTGATGGACGGTCCGCCGCCCTCTACCCAAGCTATCTACGCCGACTCCATCATGCACTTCTTCGGGATTTACGTAGTGGGTGTGGAGGAATCCGGTGAGGCCAAGGCTCTTCCCAAAGCGGTTGAGCTGGGCCAGGCCCGTCCGAACCCGATGTCACGGAGCACGGAGATCCGTTTCGGGCTGCCTTCGGGCAGCCATGTCAGCCTGAAGGTGTACGACCTCTCTGGCCGTCTGGTGTCTACGCTGGTGGATGGCCAGCTTCCCGCGGGTTATCACCAAGCTCGCTGGGACAGCCAGGGCCTTCCCGGCGGGGTGTACTTCTACCGCCTTGAGGCTGGCAATCAGAGCGCCACCCGCAAGCTCGTCCTGGTGCGTTAGCGCTTACTCTATACCTCACACAGAGAGCCCCCCAATTCTTAAGGGGGGCTCTCTTTTTCAAACCTGCGACCTCGCTCTTCTGTTATTCGTCCGGCCGGGCATAAGCCGGGTTCTGTTTTAGACGGTCATCACTCTGGGTCCCCGGTCGCCCGGGAACTCGATGCGGCCTACCCGAGCGTGGTATCGCGCCGGGCCGGCGCTCCGCTCCTATGTGGCCTTGCTCCGGGTGGGGTTTTCCCTGCCCCCGCTGTCGCCAGCGGGGCGGTGGGCTCTTACCCCGCCTTTTCACCCTTGCTCCGTCCCGCTCGCGAGAGCGGAACGGGGCGGTGTGTTTTCTGTGGCACTCGTCCGTCCCCCCGACCCTGTGGCTGAAGGATCGAGAAGCGTTCCCGTTAGGAACCACCCTGCCCTATGGAGCCCGGACTTTCCTTTCCCCCGGGTTAGCGGGGGAACGACCGTCTGCCCGACCGGACAGGATAATTATACCCCGGATTTAAAAGGATGTCAAGGAAGGGGGTGGTTTTTTATCTGCCGGAGGGTTCGCCCCGGGACGCTTCGCGCTCCAGGGCGTTGTTGGCCAGGACGTCGGCCGGGCGGTTCTCTTCGCGGGGGATGTGGAGGATCTCGACTTGGGGGAACTGCTTGAGCAGGGTCTTGGCCCGGTCGAAGAGGGGGATGAGCTTGGGATCCTTGACGCGGTATTTCAGAAGGAGCTGATTGGTGAGGAGCTGGCTGTCGCTTTTGACGGTGAGATGGTCCGGGGAGTGCTCCAGTGCCTTGGCCAGGCCGGCCAGGAGGCCCTGGTACTCGGCGACGTTGTTGGTGGCTCGGCCGAGGAAACCGGAGAGCTCCTCCAGGACCCTTTCGCTGTCGTCCAGCAGGATGGCGCCGAAGGAAGAGGGGCCGGGGTTGCCCCGGGAGGCGCCATCCACGTGGAGGGTCAGGCGTTTTCCCAAATCAGGATCCGGCCGCATTGCTCGCAGGAGACGACTTCCTCGCCCTGGCGGACCTCTACCAATCGTTGAGGCGGGAGGTTCACGTGGCAGCCGCCGCAGGTCCCGTCCCGGACCGGCACGACGGCCAGGCCTTTGCGGGAGCGGTGCACGCGCTCGTAGGCTGGGAGGAGGTCCTTGGGCAGGTTTGGGAGAATCCCGGCCCGCTCCTGGTCGCGCTGCGTGTGCTCGGCCTGGACCGCGGCGAGCTGGGATTCCAACTCCGCCGTGCGCCTGGCATACTCGGTCCGGACCTTGGCGAGTTTGTCCTTCTCGGCCTGGAGGCGCTTGGCGCGGTCCTCGACCTCCTCCATCAGGGCCAGGATGCGGTCCTCGGTCTGGGCATTCTTGGCCTTGTGGGCGCTTATCTCGGCCAGGAGCGCGGTGTATTCCTTGTTGGTTTTGACTTGGAAGAGCTGGGCCTGATACTTGTTGATGTGCTCGTTGGTGCTCTCGAGCTCGACCTCCAGGGTCTTGCGGCTGCCCTGGGCTTTCTCCAGGCCCAGGCGCTCCTCGTCTGCAGCCCTTTCCTCGGATTTGAGGCCCTCCTCGAGGGCCTGGAGCTCCTTGGGGATCTTCTCCTCCTGCTCGGAGAGCTCGGAGAGCCGGCGGTCCACGGCGGATATCTTATGGAGGAGGGCGATGAAGTCGGTCATCAGGCCTTATCTTTCCCGGCCGGGGACGCAGGGAAAAGAAAAAGCGGTGCGCCTGGGAAAAGCGCACCGCAAAGAAAGGGCAACAGCCCTATCCTGTCGAGAGGTTCGCTGGGGGTGATGAAGAAGATTTCGCATCCTTTGGTTGTGTTGTATTCTGCCTGTTCATGGTGGGCAGTACAGGATTTGAACCTGTGACCTCTGGTATGTGAGACCAGCGCTCTAACCACCTGAGCTAACCGCCCACGCCTACACGACGGGTATTATTATAGAGCAAACCCGCGGGGTAAGTCAAGGGGAGGCCTTGACAATTGGGGGTTTTCCGAGTATATTATTAGGATAAATGTCGGTTTTACCAAAGATTTGGAGGAGGGGTTGGGAGAATTAGAGGACCAGCGGGAAGGCAGGATTCATAAGCTGAACGCCTTGAGGGAAAGGGGGATAAACCCCTACCCTTATCGCTACCAGGTGACCCATCGGGCGCAGGATATCCTTTCCCGATGGGAGGCGCTCTCCACCTCCGGGGAACCGGTGGGGGCGGCGGGAAGGATCATGGCCATCCGGGGGCATGGAAAGGCGGCCTTCGCCCATCTTCAGGACGAATCCGGGAAGGTCCAGGTTTACATCCGGGAAGATAAGGTGGAAAAGGAGGCCTATGAGGCTTTCAAGCTCTTTGATGTCGGCGATTTCATCGGGGTCAAGGGAAAGGTCTTTAAGACCCGCACCGGGGAGATCACTATCGAGGTCTCGGAGCTGACCCTTCTGAGCAAGTCCCTGCGCCCACTACCCGAGAAATGGCATGGCCTTAAAGACATAGAAACCCGTTCCCGTCAGCGTTATACGGACCTGTTCATGAATCCGGAAGTCCGCGAGGCCTTCCGGGTGAGGTCCAAGGTCGTCACAGCCATAAGGCGTTTCCTCGACGAAGCCGGTTTCCTGGAGGTGGAGACCCCGGTGCTCCAGCCGCAGTACGGCGGCGGATTCGCACGGCCGTTCGTGGCCCATCACAATTCTTTGAACATGGATCTTTTCTTGCGAATCTCGGATGAGCTTTATCTCAAACGGCTCATCGTGGGCGGCTACGAGAAGGTCTATGAGATCGGTAAAGTCTTGCGTAACGAGGGGGTGGACCGCCAGCACAACCCGGAATTCACGATGTTGGAGGCCTACCAAGCTTATGCCGATTACCACGACATGATGACCCTGGTCGAGGGGCTCTTCGCATCCGTGATCCAAGAGGTCACAGGGGGGATGAAAGTCTCCTATCAGAAGAAGGAGCTGGACTTCAACCCGCCCTGGCCGAGGCTCTCCCTTTTGGGGGCCATCGAGAAAGAGACCGGGCTGTCCATTGGGCCAGCGACGAGCGCTCAAGAGATTGCTTTCGTTTGCCGGAACTATGGAATTGATGTTGAAAAAGCCAAGAATCGGGTAGAGTTGATTGACGAGCTCTTCTCGGGAGTGGTCCGGCCGAAGCTCATCCAGCCCTGCTTCATGATGGACTATCCCTGGGAGATGACGCCTCTGGCAAAAAGAAAGCGCGATGACCCCAACCTGGTTGAGCAGTTTGAACCCTTCGCTGCCGGGATGGAACTGGGCAATGCATTCTCAGAATTGAACGATCCCCTGGACCAGAGGGCAAGGTTCGAGGCCCAGGCCCGGATGCGGGCGGAAGGATACGAGGAGGCCCAGCCCCTTGACGAGGATTATCTCCGGGCCATGGAGTACGGCATGCCCCCGACCGGAGGCGTGGGCATCGGGATCGACCGGCTGGCTATGATCCTCACGGACACGCACTCCATCCGGGACGTGATCCTTTTCCCATTGATGCGCCCAGAAGGGTGATGGGTTACGAGTCTTTCATCGCGTTTCGCCACCTGCGGGGGAGACACCGCTCCGGGTTCATTTCGATCATCACGCTCATCTCGATCGCCGGGGTGTTCGTGGGTGTGGCGGCGACGGATATCGTGATCTCGGTGATGAACGGCTTCCAGGCTGAGCTGAGGAAGCGTCTCTTGGGGGTCAGTGCCCACGTGGTCGTGTTACGGTATTTCGACGAGGGAATCGGAGACTATGAGAAGCTGTCTGAGCGGGTTAAGCGGTTCCCTCATGTGGTGAGCGCAGAGCCGTTCATCTATTCCAAGGCGGTCATCCGGGCCAGGAGCCGGGCGGATGGCATCGTGATCCGGGGACTGGCACCCCAAGCAAGCCCTGACGTGCTGGGACACCTGGTGGAGGGGAACGCGGATTTTGGGAGGGTTCCCAACGGGATCCTGCTGGGCTCTGAGTTGGCCGATCGGTTGCGGGTGGGGGTTGGGGATAGCGTGAGCCTCATCTCGCCTTTCAAGGGAAGCGAGACCCCGCTGGGATTCGTGCCCAAGGTGGGGCGCTTCCCGGTAGTCGGGATCTTCAATCTGGGCTTTTACGAATACGACGCCAGCTTGGCCTTTCTCTCCCTGTCCCAGGCGCAGGATTTCTTCGACCTGGGCAACACCGTAACCGGGATCGAGGTCCGCTTGGATAACCTGGACCTGGCCTCGAAGATGGCCAAGGAGATCGCGGAAGGCTTAGGGTATCCCTACCGGACGAACGACTGGATCCAGCTCAACCAGAACCTGTTCTCGGCCCTGAAGTTGGAGAAGCTCACAATGTTCGTGATCCTATCTCTGATCGTTCTCGTGGCAGCATTCAACATCATTGCGACCCTGATTATGATCGTGGTGGAGAAGACCAAGGACATCGGCATTCTCAAGGCCATGGGAGCCACGGACCGGTCTATCCTCAGGATCTTCATGTGGGAGGGGCTTGCCGTCGGCATCGCAGGGACCCTTTGCGGCACGGGGATAGGCGCGCTCCTGTCCTGGCTGGTGGGAAGATACCGCTTCATCACCATCCCTGGGGAAGTCTATTTTTTGGACAGGCTTCCAGCCAAGCTGGAATGTGGAGACCTCGCGATCGTCGCCCTGGTTGCTCTGTTGATCAGCTTTTTGGCGACGATCTATCCGGCTTGGAGAGCAAGCAAGCTCGAACCCGTGGAAGCGATTCGCTTCGAGTGAGGATGCTTGGACGAAGCTGTTCTCGTCGCCCAGAATCTGCAAAAGGTTTACCGCACAGGGCCCGAAGAGCTGCATGTCCTGCGGGGCTTGAATCTTGAGGTGAGCCGGGGAGAGGTCGTTGCGGTCGTAGGGGCTTCGGGGACGGGGAAAAGCACGCTCCTTCACCTATTGGGTGGCCTGGATCGGCCAACAGAAGGAACCCTTTTCCTGGAAGGGAAAGATTTGCATAGTCTTTCTAATGTGGAATTAGCCGGGGTTCGTAACCGGAAGATTGGCTTCGTATTTCAGTTCCATTATCTTCTTCCGGAGTTCACCGCTATGGAGAACATTAGGATGCCGGCCCTGATCACGGGCCAGGAGATCAAGAGAGCAACTTTAAGGGCGGAATCGTTGTTACAACAGGTGGGATTGGCCGAGAGGAAGAAGCATAAACCCTCTGAGCTTTCAGGGGGGGAGCAGCAAAGGACGGCCATCGCCAGAGCCCTGATGAACGATCCCCTCCTCATTTTGGCCGACGAGCCGACGGGGAATTTGGACCGTTTTACCGCCGAAGGGGTGCATGAGTTGCTTTCTGGAATCGCCAAACAAAGAGGAAAGGCGTTCGTGATTGCAACGCACAACGAGGCCTTTGCTCAAAAAGCGGATCGGATCCTGCGTTTGGTGGACGGGCGAGCGGTGCCGGTAGAATCCTAAAGGAATTCTCGGAAGTCATCGGAAGTCATAGGATGTTCTGCGAGAACTGCCGAAAA
>Ga0315296_10004376_pt1 | contig 11542 bp, 12 predicted proteins | sample YL17G14_18_MG_FD_203921 | JGI IMG/M metagenome (GOLD analysis project Ga0315296, IMG submission 203921) | Sediment microbial communities from Yellowstone Lake, YNP, Wyoming, USA - YL17G14_18 | ecosystem: Environmental > Aquatic > Freshwater > Lake > Sediment | place: USA: Wyoming | collected...
GGAAACTGTCGCGCAACTCCCGATAAGGCAACCCGCGGTCCTCCTCGCGGCCCAGCAGCATACGGGCGTCCTTCTTGAGGTCGGTGACGTTGCCATAGGACAGCGCTTTCTCGCTCACCTCGGTGGTGGCCAGGCGCACAGGATCGAAGCGCCAGCCCAATTTGTTGTCTTCGCCCAGGAACCAGCGCACGGCGTCCCACTCGACGCCAATCTTTTGCTCGCACAACGTCTCCAGGCTGGTTCTGGCGATGTCCTGCAACTTGCGCCTGACCGCTGCGTCGGCCCGGCCTTTGTCCCCCAGCAGCAGCCGGGCGGCCTTCACCTTGCGGGCCAGGAGTTCCCCTTCGGCATCCAGCGCGCGGTCCTGGCGCAGCTTGGGCATGAGGACGAGCAGCGCATTCTGATACTGGCGTCCGGTGAAGAAGGCCTCCAACTCGCCGTTGGTCTGGCGCTCCAGGAAGACGGCGATCTTGAAACTGGCGGTGTCGGGAAGCGTGTCCGGTGGGTTCACGTAGACGCCGTAGGCCAGCCCTTTCAGTTGGGCTTTGATCGCTTCTTTGGCGATCTCCTGTACCTCCGCCGGCTCGACGCGCGTGGCCTGGCGGTAGACCAGCGCGTCCACGTTCTCCTCCAGTTTGACCACCCAGCGCCCGTTCTCACGGTGCAGGTGCTCCACGGTGGCCGTCATCTCGCGCAGGGCCCCATCCACGTCCAGCGCCGAGACCTGCTCCGGGCGCAGTGTGCCGAGGAAAATCTCGCCGTCGGTTGCGCCTGGCTGTTTCACCTCGCCCAGCGAGTACAAGAAGGCTGTGCGCAGGATGCGCTCTTTGACGGCGGCGTCCTCGTCCTCGGCCAGCGACTCCAGGTCGTCCAGCACGCGCCGGGTCAGTTCAAAGTTCACCCGCGACAGCCATTCGTAATAGGTGTCGGGCGAGACGTCGGCCGGCAGGAGCAGGTCGGTCTGCGCCTGCTCGCGCACCACCAGTTCGGCCAGCAGGCTGAGCGCTCCACGGGCCGCCTGGGTCTGGGAGAGCGTGGCGTAGCGGTCGAATACCACGTCCAGCAGGTCGGGATGGAACGGATAACTTTCTGCCAGGCGGGTGCGCAACTGAGCCAGGTCCCAATCGAAGCCCAGTTGATCGCGCAGGTCGCCGTAACTTTGCACGTAGCGCTCGATCGCCGGCGCCGCGTGGATGCGGTCCACGTTCTCGAACAAGCGAAAGAACACAATGTGCAGCCGGTCGTCGCGGCGGGTGAGCGGTTCGCTGTAGAAGGCGGGCCGCGTCAGGCGGCTCTTGAGCGCGTCGGTGTCGGCCTGTTCGGCGGCCAGGCCGGTGAGGAGGCTGACGAACAGAAAGACGTCGGGGCGGCGCAGCGCCTCCTCGGCCAGGTTCTGCAGAAAGTTGCGCGTGGCGGTCTTGAGCGTGCCGGGCAGCGTGCCGTACCACCCCACGGCCTCGTCAATGAGCAACACGGTTGGGCGGCTGCCGAGCGCCTGGCGGATGGCCTCGCTCGTGGGAGCGCTGGTGGACCTGGCCAGGAGCAGGTCGGGCCGGCCCAGTTGCTGGAATATGGGCACCCACAGCGGCTGGTCGGGAAATTCCAGGAGGGGCAGCACAACCACCGCGGCGTCGCGGGGAACCGCCAATCGAGCGCCCATGGCATTGTCTGCCAACCACGTTTGGGCTCGCTCCGGCGCGGCGAAGAGGTGGTAGAAGAAAGCCAGCAGATGGGACTTCCCGGAGCCCAGACCACCCTCCAGGAGAAACGCGCCGATGGCCGATTTGCCGGCAAGTTTGGCATGGAGCTCTTGCAGGATGGCCTGCAGCACCGTGGTGGGATAGGTATGGGAGAAGAGCCACTCGGCATCCTTCTCCAGCGAATCCAGCGGAGAGATCAGATCCTTGAACAGGATGTGGCCGCGGATACGCTCCCAATCGAGCGCGGCCACCTCAGGGCGCAGGCGGATGAATTGGGACAAGGGCAACACGTGCAGCCTCCTCGAACAGCGTACCGGGTGGACGAGGCCTTGGCCGCCTCAGTCTGCAACCCGCTTTGTGTCTTATTGTAGCACAACGGCGCTAAAGGGGCAAGTGGCCTGGGATGGGGAAAACCACGGATGGGGAAATACACGATGGCGCATCGCTATAGCCAGCCCGCTGGCATAGGTAGAGCCCGGTGTTCAGAAAGACACCGGGCTCTCGATGTAGCAATCGTCGTTGGGTGTCACGTACCTATGCTGCCTCGTGGGCGATCCGTTCCTCCAGCCACTGACGCGCTAGTTGGTCCAGCGACAGGCCTCGCTGTCCGGCCAGTTGGTTCAGGCGCTCCCATATATACCAGTCCAGCACGACCCGCAACGCCGGCTGTTTCTGCCCAGGCAGGCCCTCCTCTCCCACTTCTTCCATTTCATCCACATAGTCGGTGAAGTCGTGGTCGTCCCAGAAGGCGACCAACTCATCCAGTGTCTGAAACTGGGGTAGTTTGTCCATCATATATTTCACTTTCTCCCAAACCTTCGGCGCTCTTTGGCGGTCGTATCTCGTGCTGAAAGAGTCAACAGTTGCCCGCTCTGCTTCTTGATATACACGACGAAAAGATAGCGCCCCTCGTCTGTCTGACCGAGCGCGTAGTAAACATTTTCGCCTGTGTAGTGTCCCTTGGGGCCGCGGAAGATACGCGGCCGGTTATCGAATATCTCTTCAACTTCCTCTGGCTCCACTTGATGTTTGCGCCACATCTTGTCTACAATGGCCGGAATCCAGATGAAGTCGTCGCGCTGATGCATGGCTGTGTCCCTGCAACGGTGAATCTCTTACGTACAGTTCCATTATATCGCATGCCCCGCTGAGGTCAAGCGATCAAGAGCTTTAGTTGATGTCTTGCATACCATAGGTGGCCCAGAAGCTGCTGCAAGAGATCCAATCGCCCTACACAGGCAAAGTTAGAGAGTACAGTGGTGTTAGCGATTGTCTCCACCGATGATTCTCCGCATAGCCTCGATTTCTTCTCTGGCTTCTTCCTCAGTCTCCGGCCCTAAGCGGGGTTGTACACCCCGGCTGACCAGTATCTCTCGCATGCGGTCGAAACAGACGCCGGCCAGGCTGGCCGCTTTGGCTACCGAGATATCCTCAGTCCGGTAACGGTGGATTGCCAACTCGATCCGCATCTGGGGTTTCTCGGAGAGCAATGACCGCAAGGCGTCGCGCATGACAGCTTGCTCATTGGGGTATAGTCTGGCGTCTACAAACTCCCTGGTGCTCAACATTTGCAGTCCCTCACTCACAGTTTGCTACTTGCCATTCGCTTCCACATTATACCACACATTTAAGAGTGCGTCATTTGCTGTGGCTTTGTGCACTCCAACCCCATGCACGTTCCTCAGGCGAATCTTAACGTGTTTGTGCTTCATTTCGAACCGACTTCCGGTGTTTGCGTCCTGCCCACGAGAAAATCTTCAATCTGAGAGGCGTATCGGACCATAGTTGTGAGATCTGCGCTGTTAATCGCGAAGTGATTGCACAGCCTATCGAGCTGGCGACGATAAGGCTCACGAGCACCATGGTCTGGAACAGATGCAATGTCAGCGGCTACGACAGCCAGCAGAGCAGCGCGCACAACTTGGCGGGGGTGGTCTGATATGGATGTATGGAATATTCTGTCTTCAGCATGGTCCTCTGACCAAGAGCGGATCCTTTCAAAGAGATCCAGGTTCTGTGCTGTCAAGAGTTCAATGGTGCGAATTTGCTCTTGGAAGGGTTTGGATTTGAGTGTATATAGTGCGGACAACACAACACACTTTCCTTTTAGTACCCGTGAGTTGGTGGCCATGTATTCTGTGACGTCTTGGAAATCGGCTGCACATTGCACCTGGCGACAATCGCCCCAAGATCAATGAACTGCATCTAAAGTCGGAAGTTTAAGTTGGCTCCATGGCTCTCTGGATTCAGAGACTTGAGCTTCTACATCGCTCCATTGCAGGTTGCGGTACGTCTCGTTGATGTAATGGGAAATAGCAATGTGTGTGGGTTCGAAGAGCGGGACAGGCAACTTGTCCAGGTCAAACCATTGCCATTCTGTGTTCTGATCTGGCTCACGACGTTTTGGTTCGCCTTCGTAATCCTCTGCAAGCACGCCCACCGATAGAACTCTGGGCTTGCCCGGCAGTCGAGTGCTGTGCAGTGAAACTGGCCGGCCTTCCCGGATACGTATGCCGGTCTCTTCCCACAGTTCCCGTGCTGCGCACGCTTGCAATGACTCGTCGGGACGCAGTTTTCCTCCAGGGAGTATGTACGTTCCCTTTCCGTAACCAGCCAGGCGGCGACTCAACAGTACTTGTCGTCGGTCTTCGTGTTCACGGATGATCAAGACGCTGCATGCTGTATAGGGTCTAAAGGAGGCCGGACCGACACTCGTCAGGGTATCAGATTGCTCTGTCTGGGAGCCCAACCAATCCGGTTTATCAATCCCAAAGTACACGGATTGGCCATCATGGAGTTCTGCTCTGACCTCAGCCGGCAGACCTAGCCTGCTGGCCAATCCTTTCTTTCGAGAGCCTCCTTGTCGCTTGCGTACTTCAAACTCCCGCAACTCGCGATGTAGTTCTGCCATAGTCTTCCCGGCCGTAGCAGCCAAGGGCCCTATTCCAGTTTCTGGAACGGTCGTCCACACTTCAACCGAGATATGTATGTCCAATTGGAACTTTGAGCAGCGGCCATTGGGAACCCCTTCAGTTTGAGGAATCGGTGTGACAAAGGGCAGTGTGAGGTTAGGTTCTGGCCCGCTCAGTACCAGAGCAATCAACACGCGCAGCATCGACTCAGGATATATGTCTGAATACTTGTTTCGAAAGTGCCACAATGTAGCGCGCGTCGGTATCTTTCCATCCGAAAAACCGCATAAGACTTGTAACGATTCTCGCTCCTTCAACTCCCTGAACAATGCTCGTTCAGAAGGAATAGTTACCAGGTATGGCAGCGCCAGAGCCTTGAAAAGATTGACAGTAAGAAAATCCTGATAAGTTTCTCCTATGCGCTTATCAAACAGGATGACGCGCCAGTTCATGAGCGCGTAAAGGCGTACCAATTCTCGATCTGTGAGAGCCCCACGCTTCAGCTTATCGAAGTGCGGTAAGAACCCAGTACTATGGTTGAGTACATCTTGTTGTGACATACTACCCACCCGCGATCCCTGACACCACAAGGGAGCCGCTGCCAGCATTTCTAAGATCTCCTATGAAGAGCTATTGATATTCCACCCGACAATGCACCGACCAGTGCGAGGAGGCCCGATGTGATGTCCGCGATATTTGCCAGATTATCTAGAAGTTGATTGCTTCGATCCAATGGGGAAACCATGTAGATTACAAGACGAATCAATAGTGCTAGGGCAAGCAGGATCCCTGCCAAGGCAAGAAGTTGGTTCTTGGTAACACGATAGCTAAGATAACTCAGTATGTTGAGGTCACCGGTAGGGTGATGTACATCATCCGCACTCACCACTGGAATAGCACCAAGATCTTCCTGCTTCATAACGGTCGCTATGCTGAACATGATCGGTTCACCTTGTTCACTCTTTCGTTCTTTCATCTCCTCCCAGGTAAACCAGCGGAACCAATCCCGGTCAAATTTGTTCTCCTTAATCAGTCTCTGCAGCCTGGGTTTTATCAGCACCTCTTTGACTACCCTGAGACAATATGTATATTCTGTCAGGGCACCACTGGTGGCTGATATGCGCTTGTCTGTTACCTCCGGCGGGTTAAAAGCAGGGTCCAGAACGTATTGATCGGGCTCAAGTCCAACCTGCTTTTCTAGCGCCAGTTGAGCAATTTCTTCATCTGTCTTTGAATCGTCCTTATAACTGAGACCGACCAGATGATACTCCTTCCATTGGCGATGGTAGACATGGAGATAGACATCCTGGGGCATCCAGTGCCGTATCTGGCGACTCTTGATAAGCACATTCACGATCCTTCTGGAGTGTAGGGGTTCATGGTCAACCTGTACGTTCTCCATACGGGCAGACTCCAAGGCTTTGGTCAGGCTTATTAGATAGTCTCGTTCTTTGTCACACACGACTTCATCAGCGGCTGGGACTGATGCGCTCAGGAACTTACCGAGACTGCCCAGTACATAGCAAGCATGCCTGGAAATGCCCTTGACCCTCCCGTTCGTATCTATATATATCAATCCCATACCACGAAGAATAGCGAATGCTCCCATTAATATGCATTCTTGTGTATAAGGATCGCCAAACATTCCCAGTAGCAATCTGTGGTAGGGAACCTCTTCTGGTCTCTTTTTTTGTTCCTCCTTGAAGAGGGCTTGTAGAACAGGGCCTAGTTTAGGTAAGACAGTATCCACAGAGTATTTGAGTGAATGTTCATCTAATACCACTTTTGCCTCCCCTGAATCCCAAAAACTTTCCCTGTCATCCCCCCAAGAGACTTGCAACAACTCCCCAGGTGCATCCTGCGACATCTTCAATGGTCCGGGATGCATCGATTACTTCCAATCGAGACTGAAACAACCGGCTGCATATATCCCGATAGCATATCTGATGCTTCATAAGCAACTCTCTCGTCTCGTAGATGCCTTTGGTCTCACGGTCCTTGATTCTAGTCCAGGCAACATCCGGGTCCAAATCAAGCAACAAGAGCGAGTCAGGCAATGGTACGAAGCGATGGGCAAAGGCTGTAGCGTCTACATCGCACGTACTATTGCACTGGTAGACAAGCGTGCTGACGAAGCTTCGAACCGAAATGACTATGTGCCCCTTCTCCAAAGCTGGCCAAACTTTCCCCTGAATCAGTTCGTATCGGTCAGCCATCAGAAGAAACTTCATGATCGAGGGATCGTCCAACTGTTTGTTGTGCTTTGCCTTCCAGGCATCACGTAACTCTCTATACACATCAGCGGGTTCATGTACTCTGACGGTGGTATAACCGCACCCTTCCAGGCGTTTCTGCAGAAGGTCAGCCTGGGTATCTTTGCCTGATCCGCTGATGCCTTCCAACGCAATGTACTTTCCCTTTCGGGGACGTGTTGGCAGCCTCGGGGACTGTTTGAGGAGTGACAAGAACAGGTGCGCAAATCCCATCTCTTCCATTGCCAGCCGCTCACTCTCGGCAAATTCCAGGTTCGCCAGGCGCATCGGCATACGGTGTTCAAGACGGTCAATGACCTGGCTAACGCCGCCACCTGTCTCGCCCGCCCACATGCAAATGCGCAGAATCCCCCAGGCGCCAAAGCCGCCCAAAAAATCGGCGTCCTTGAGAATTCTGCCCTCAATTGTGCTGGGCCTTCTGTCCGGTTGATCATGTTCGTCAATGGCTGTAATAACTCGATCACCTTTATCTAGAGGGAAATCAATCCGGCCAAGAATCTCGCGAGCGTGAATAATGGATTTCTTGATACTGTCCGGTCCGTGGATGTCAGGATCTTCCCGGCCCAAATCATGCAAGATCACGGCAGCACTAATAACGTCGAGATCGCCACCGTATATGGACTGCAATTGGCAGGCAAAGCTCAAAACCCGATCAATGTGCCAGTGATCGTGGCTGACACTCAGGTTCTCGCCAGCTATCTCTTTCCAAATGGCTAATTCAACGTGCTCTCTTTGATTCGAACTCACGGAAATCTCTCCTTCCTCTGGAACCGAGAACGCTCCAATCGCGATAGAAGAAATACTGGAAATTGTCTTCCGTCACGGGAATTGATGTTGGGTACAACTCGAACGGGAAATCGGGCAAAGCCTGGTAGCGAAAATAACGCTTCATACAACTTGGAGGTGGGTTGCAGTCGTCATACGTTCGAATATCCCTCCAGTGGACTGGCAGTGGTACCAGAGGATAAGGCACATCTGACGCCACAACGGCCCGCACTCTGGATAGTCCCACGTTGCGTGCTGCGATACAGCGATGCAACCCATCCACCAATCCCATCAATCTAGGATTACCAGGCCAGGCAGTCTCAACGTATTCTTCGACTACAGGAGGTGCAAGCCTCTGCACTTCCTCAGAGTTGTATCGGAACTCAAGTAAGCCCGGTACATCCCATATACCCAAGCAGTACGTCACCATCATGACATCGTGCAGTTCCAGAACCTCCTCCAATCTGCCGCGCAAGACATAAAGCGCCATAGGCGATAGCGCGTCAAGGTCAACCAATCCAAGTTGAATCCTGGCATGCTGATAAGGATGTGTGGTTCTGTCGTATAGAAGGGGGGTAGCTCTCAGAGTATGTTCCAATTCATCCCAGGCGTGAAAAGCCACAATCTGCAGATCAAATGACTTGTCAGCCACTCTGACAATTGACGCCTCCCGCATCGTTGGAGGGCATGCCTCTACTTTATAAGCAATACCCGCTATATCACATTGCTTCCTCAAGTAATCTTCCAGTTGCCAATATGCCTCGATCGCTGCATAGTGTCCACCTGAAGTGCGAGCATCCAGGACAGCCCGCCTGGCTGCAAGGCGAACATTTCCGATGACGGAATCCATCCATCTCCAGGTTTCCAGGGGAGCGCTACCGGCGGCAAACAGGGGCACGCCTCGCTCTTGCCATTCTTGTGCTATCTCTGGAATGCAATTGACCATTGCGTGAATGCGCGAGTCGGCCTCTTGTAATATGGCCAGGGAAGTATTCAAGTGACATCGCTGTTGAGCAGGGTTAGACAAGACAGGCCGGCCATCGCACGTTGACGTCGGAAACGAATAGGTCGTATCATCGTGGTGTTCGATCAAATGCAAGACTTGAGCAATACGATCAGGACTATCTCGGAACAGGATGTTCCGAGATAGAATCTCTGAAGCCAAACGCTTGCCAGATTCTATGTGCTCCAAGCAATCTATAGACCATCTTTCAGTCCGTTGCGCAAAGCCTACATCGTGGAGCAGTGCTGCACATCGTAGCGCGGGTATGTCTATTCCACTTGTAGATTCATACTCTGGGGCATCAAGTATATCTAATACAGCTCCCTCAACAGCTCGTGCATGACCAGAGCCATAAAGGGTAGTCCCTCTTGGGACCTCAAAGAGAAGGCTCAGGCTTTCAAGGACTTGCTCACGCCAATCTCCGCTCTGCAAGCGGTGCCCCCCATTCTTTCTCAACTGCACCCGATCAAATCAGTACTCAAGCTCTGTAAATACAGTCATGTTTTGGCAAACGAGTTTCCGGGCCTTTCCATTGGGAAGCTATATAGACACGCTTTTTGGATCATAGTTCGTGATAATTACTTCCTGATTACGGCGTTGGTTACGACTGGGCATGCCAGAAGGGAAATTCACCGGTGTTGCATAGAAGTCTGCAAAGAGCTCTCGTAATTCTGGCAGATCATACGTTGTCAAGAGACATTTTGCCTTTGCTTTTTTCATCCATGCAGCTATTTCCTGGTGCTCGTGCCACTCCCGCAGGTTAAACCGATAATTACAGTTGTTTCCCGGATAGGGTGGATCCAGGTACATGACTACCAGCTCCTTATCGTAACGATCTACACATTCCTGCCAGCCAAGGTGTTCAATAATCACAGTCTGCAGTCTGGCGTACACGGGCATTACTCGTTCGCGCAAATGTCCCATAGCGCCAATGAGCCGGTTGCCGTGTCCCCTGTCATTTACACTGGTTTGAAATCTCGGTTTGTGCAGTTCGCCGCCCCACCCAGCCATTATTAGGTAGTAAAAGCGGTGGGCACGGGCCACCGGGTCCAGCGACTCTGGGTCTATGTCTCTTAGTCTCTCGAATTCTTCCCTGCTGACCAGGTCCCATTCGAACGAAGTTATGAACTCTTCAGGTCGTTCCTTTACCACTCGGAAAAAGTTTATAACTTCACCGTCGAGGTCGTTCAGTATCTCAACGCTACTTGGCTGTTTGCCAAATAATACCCAGGCAGCACCAGCAAACACCTCCACATAACACTCATGGTACGGCAACATGGCAATGATCGTTTCGCGCAACCTGGACTTCCCACCAACCCATTTGAACGGACTTCGGACCATGTCGTCACCCCTACATGCCTTCTAGAGACCAGACACCATAACGTGATTCCTCACCGACTTCCTGCAAGAACTCGATGAGCAAACGCACTGGCTCATCGGCGCGCTCGCGCAAGCTGTCCAGGTCCACCAGTTCTTCCAACTGAGCCATCAGGCGTTCATACACCTGGTAGCCCAGGAGGACGGCCTTGGGACGCCCGTACCGGGTGATATAGACAGGTTCATCACTTTCGTGCGTACGTCGGAGCAGGCGAGCGGTATCCCGCCGGAGATTGCTGACTGGCACCGTTATTGCAGCCATTGAAGTATTCCTCTCACTCATCTGGCGCTTGACTTGTATCAATTCAGGCAGACCGAAACAAGTTTCGGACTCCGCTCAAATCGCAGAGGTGCAAAACAAGAACCGAACATCACTGACAGTAATATACTCTTTTATGAGTCGCTTGTCAACGCCAACGCGAAGTGCTCACAAGAACGACTCGGGGCAGCAGGCTGCTTCTTGCTTCTTGACGCGCTTTCTCGCTCTGTTATAATACGAATGACACACGGGGCGGCCTGCCCAGGCCGCCCTACTGGTTGATTTGAGGAGTGTATGTTAGAAAGACTGGACAGAGTCGAAACACGCTACGAGGAACTGATGCGCCTGATGGCCGATCCGGCCGTGGCACAGCACTACGAACGTATCACAGAATATGCCAAGGAGCGCGCTGACCTGGAGGACGTCGTCAGCGCCTATCAGGACTACAAGCGCGTGACCAGGGAACTGGAAGAGGCCAGGACGCTGCTGACCGACGACGCCGACCCCGAACTGCGAGAACTGGCCGAAGGGGAGGTTGCGCACCTGGAGGCCGCGCAGGCCGCGCTGGAAGCCCAACTTCAGCGGCTGCTGCTCCCCAAGGACCCGCGCGACGCCCGGGACGTGATCGTCGAGATTCGCGCGGGCGCCGGCGGCGACGAGGCCGGCCTCTTTGCAGCCAACCTGTACCGCATGTACACCCGCTACGCCGAAGAGCACAGATGGACTACGGAATTGCTGAGCGCTCATGCCACCGGCGTCGGCGGCTTCAAAGAGGTCATCTTTGGCGTGCAGGGACGGGGGGCCTTCCCCCGCCTCAAGTTCGAAAGCGGCGTCCACCGCGTCCAGCGCGTGCCGATCACCGAATCCTCCGGCCGCATCCACACCTCCACCGCCACCGTCGCGGTCCTGCCCGAGGTGGACGAGGTCGAGATTACCATTGACCCCAAGGATCTGGAGATCGAAGTCTACGGCTCCTCCGGCCCGGGCGGGCAGCACATGCAGAAGAACGCCACCGCTGTGCGCATCATCCACCTGCGGCAACGGCTGACCGACGTGCCGCAGGCGGTACGCGAGCAGCGCGAGACCTACGTGGTCGAGACGTTTGGGCGGCCCCAGGTGGCCATCGTCAACTACCATTGATAGAGCCCAGCGCCAGAAAGGGCGCTGGGCTCTCGACCATCGTTCAGCGGTTATACACGTTCCCCCGGCCGGTCACTTGGTCTCGCGGCCGCGCAACAACTGCGCGAGGACGC
>Ga0315296_10004377_pt1 | contig 11540 bp, 13 predicted proteins | sample YL17G14_18_MG_FD_203921 | JGI IMG/M metagenome (GOLD analysis project Ga0315296, IMG submission 203921) | Sediment microbial communities from Yellowstone Lake, YNP, Wyoming, USA - YL17G14_18 | ecosystem: Environmental > Aquatic > Freshwater > Lake > Sediment | place: USA: Wyoming | collected...
TGTTGCACTTGGAGCAGATGCGTGCCGCTGGATCGTTCTTTGTGTGACAGCGCGGACAGATCATAGAGGAAAGCAGCGGTCTCTGTGGAGCTCGCTCCTGGTCAATGCGGAAGACCTTTGCCCTGACCTCGTTGTTCATGTCGTCTGTCGACAGGTGGACGTACACAGCTTCCATGTTGCTCCTGTTTGTCCAACCCATGAGCTTCGAGAGCGACTGTCCCCTCACTCCGAGTCTGACTAACTCAGTTGCCCTGGTGTGCCTGAACATATGCAAGAGTTTTTTCTTCGGGCGCATCAATCCAGCGCGGTCTATGGTCCTCATGGTCAGTTTGTAGAGAAGATGATAGCCTAGTGGCTGATGCGGACGCTTGAGCGCGATCCAAACTTTACCCTGTCCTGTCGGATGGACGTCTATCCATGCTCTCAATGCAGGGACACACTCAAGAACGGGGACCTGTCGCGTCCCGGTCTTTCCCTTCACGGTGAGAGCCGCAGTTCCATCCTCAGCGAAGCTCGTATTCTCAATCGTCATGGAAAGCAGCTCAGACGCCCTGACTGCAGACTCGTAAAGTGTTTCGAACATCGCCCTGTCACGGGTATTCTCACACGCCTCAAAGATTGCGTTCAGCTCGTCCTGAGTATAGAGGTCTTCAATGGTGACGCTTTCTTTTCCCCGGGGGACCTTGACCGTCTGAAGCTCTGCAGTCTCAGTCCCTCGCCATTTGAGAAACCGCTTTGCCAATCCGACCTCTTGTTTGGCTGTTGCAGGTGCTACTCTCTTGATCCTATCCCTGAACCAGTCAGCGGTTAGTTTGTCAGGTTCGGGAAAGCCGCTCAATCGCTCCCTGATCAGATCTAGAGTGCTAGGTCCGACCTGACTCTGTTCTGAGAGGAAGCGCTCGTAGTCTTTGCACAATGCCTTTATCGCGATTCGCCTAGCTATTCCTAGGTCTCAATGCCACATAAGGATATTGTAACTAACCGGCGCAATCTTCGCGAGATTTTGAAGGTTAGGTAAGATATCCATCCGTCGAAGGGGCTCATGTGTGGCGCCACACCTTTCTCTTAGAATGACTTGCTGAGGGCTTGAAGCACGCCTACTGGCAAAACGTGTGCATTTCGTAAGCAATTACCAACGAGTCGAAAAAGAAGAGGAGACCGGTCTGAGGCCGGTCTCATTGGGAGAGTCCGAAGAGACTCCGTTCTTAGGAGCTCAGGCATGCTCTTTCTCTGATGGTTCTGACTCCTTTCTCCAAGATTCTAGTCGTGTCCGAGCTTGATGAGAAACCCACCATAGACATCCGCACTTCGGACACCGATTCGGCGTCGGCTTTTCAGTTCGGTGATATCCACAACCAGCACACCAGTTCCTGAGAGTTCTTCGGTACTTGATCAATTCGCTCACTCGGTCTCAGCCTTCTCTGATTCCGGCTCTCCTGGGCGATGTGTCCGATCGTATTCTCTTTCGACTTCGTCCATGGTCTTCAAGTGGTCGAGTGGAAGGAGATACTCATAGGACGATTCAACTAGCTCGCCCATCACAATCAGCTCTCTGTCCATGATGCACTTCACAAATGTGCTCAGCTTACTGAGGGCCTCCGCGGCGACAGGATTGTCCGCATATCGTGAGGTCATCTGCATCTTGAGGACTTGGTTAGTGACGAGCGTCAGTATCTCGACTCGTCCCGGATTCTTGAGAGTTGAGAGAGTTTCCTCAGCCTCTTCAATCTCCTGCTGATCATACAGCATTGGTCACGGCCTCCTGTGTTCCGTCTTCACCCGGACGGACTCGGGCATCCAACTCCTCAATCCTGCGCCGAATGGAATCCTTCACTGCCTCGGCGATTGAGGAATACCCTGCGCTCTTCAAATGTTTCTTGAGATCCTCCACAAGAGCGGATGGAAGAGAGATGCTCGTGTATCCACGCATGTGCATCACCTAACGGCATGAGTACGGTATCCACACCATAATATAAATTAACTGCATGGATACCGCAAAAGGTCTGATATACGGCATGGATACAGTTGAGGTCATGCCACAGCCCGGATATCGAAGCATGAGTCTGCCTGAGGGTTTACTGACTCAGATTGAGGGTCTGCTTGAAGACCTGAAGCAACAGGGAATTGACCTTGGCTACAAGACGGTCTCCGAATTCGTGAAGGATGCGATCAGACATCGCCTGGAGGAGCTCAGACAGATCTACTTCTTGGGAGAGAAGACGATTACTGGTTGAATGTGTAGTTTGGTCAAAGGACCATAAAACCTTAATTCATGTACTAAGGTCGTCTAAGCGAAAAGACGACCTAGGGGCGGATATGTGGCGCCACATATTTCTCTCAGAATGACTGGCGCAGGCAGTTTTCGGGCTCCAAACCGGAAGAGCGTGCATTTCGTGGGCGATTACCAACGACTTAGACTGAATATCATTCAGCATGGAGAGCAACAATCTTGTTTCACTGTGGCTGAGATGAAGAATTACTTCGGCACGTCGGCTTCCCGACTTTTTGGACGAGTGCTCTGCTCAATCGCTCCAAGTCCATCAGGCAGTATTCATCAGGGCTCATCTCGAGTATTGCCCGCTCGATCTGATCGACTTTTCGCTCCAATCGTAGCTCCTCTTTTCTCCACTTCACCACAATCTCACCGTTGTCGACTTCAGTAGATCTGGTGAATCCTATTCTCAGTAGGACGTCCTCAAATGTGGTCATTCTCACTCTGCGGAGGCGATGTTTCTTGAGTGCCTGTGAAAACTCAATCAGAGAACTCTCAGGGCGTAGTTCTCTCCGCTGTGCGAAGAGCTCATTGGCAATGGCCATGAGTTCACTCTTACTGTTCATCTCTCTGCCCCTGAGTCATAGACCTGGCCGATCTCACTGCATCGTCTCTTTCATTCCGACAATGAGGCCCCTCACTATTTCTGCGATTTCAAGATTCCGCTCAAGCCGAGAGACCTCCAGTTGGTCGACCTGTCCCTGTAAGGTTCTCACTTGCTCATCCACGGGTTTAGGTGGACAGTGAATGCAGATGCTCGAGGTCGGCGGATTCATTTTCGCACAGACTGGACACTGCCAACTCTCCAGTGCCGGGGCTGTCTTCTCCACCTGCTCATCTAGTCCGAATCTGTGCAATATCTCCCTCTTGACGTCCTCCTCGGTGAAATGAAGGTAGACGCTTTGAAGGCTGCTGCCGTTCGTGTAGCCCAACATCTTGCATATGACATTCGGATTCACTCGTTCACGAACCATCTCAGCCGCAGCGGCCCTACGGAACACTGCAATTCGTCTGGGTGGAATGGATGGTTTGGCGAGCTCCAGAGCCAGGAGCTTTTCGAGTTCATGATCCATAGGGTTTCGAGTGAGTGTAATCCTCAGACTCTTTGCCAGCCTGTCGTCTCGATAGCCTCCAGCGACATAGGCTGCGGTGATCATGCCATAGGCACCACTATACGTCAGAGGTTGCCACTGACCGAACTCCCGACCCCCTACAAACAATGAGCCGGTCTTCAGTGGATGATCGAGCAACCACGCCAGTAAGCTCGGAGTCGAATGATATGCCCAGATGTGTCGAGCCATCGTCTTGCCTCTGCTGATCCACAGTTTCCACACCCTGCCCGAGACCAAACCGTTCTGTTTCAGCGCATTGACGATCTTCACGTTGTCACACGTGATATCCTCTATCCTGATACTGAGCGCCTCATCAATCCTGACGCCGGACTCCGCCATGAGGTGGATGAGCGCACGTGTCTGGCTGTTGCGTGTGTGCTGTATCAACTGGCGTATCTGTGTCATGCTCAAGACATCGTCTGCAATGGACTTTCTCTTATGAGGCCTGTCTATGCCCTCCACTAGATCCATTCGACCCATCCACCTAGCTAGAAGCCTTATCCGGGTGAGATAGTTGATGAAGGAATCATTGCTCAGGGGTCGCCCTCGGGAGGACGTCTTGGTGAGGAAGTCGAGCACCCACTCATGAGTGATCTCGTCAGGAGCGGGCAATCGCCGGAGCAGTGATAGGACTTGTTTCTGATGACTTGCGCCCGCTTTAGAGAACTTCTCTTGCAGGAATATCCTATATGTCGGATGGACTTTCTCAATGCCGACCATGCTGCTCTGTTCTGACATGTCGCCAATACGCTCCTCTCATCGTGTCGCTGAGGGACTATTTAGCTTCAACGTGCACTCATGAGTCTACCGGACTGCAGGTTGAACCTGTAGAGACCGCCCTTAATCAGCTGCAGTGTTCCGTTGATGCACATGTCATCTATCACATCTTTGAAGATGCTCTCGTCTTCGTCGGGATCGGAGAATGACAATCTGTTCCTGACGTCCGCTCTGACTCTCACTAGAGAAACGGTCTCTTGGCCGGCCGTCCTAAGATGCTTCTCGAGGTACTCGAAGATCAACACACGGACTACCTCATGCCGGTCCTTCGCCTGGATCATGCCCTCAATCGTGTGGAGAGTTTCAGGAATTTGCTGAGGATGGACTGTCACCAAGACGCTCACGTTCATTATTAGGAATAGTGCGATTGTTAATATATCTGATTATTGACTATGAGGACTGTTGGGATTGTCTTGTCTGGGCACTCATGCGAATCTCGATATTGCACGAAGTTCGAGATTGGACCTGTGGAGGCTCTTTTTGGTCTTGGGGCATACGCTCCCCGTGGAGCGTTGGAGATTCGGCTTCTCTTCCCCACAGACTCCCCTTAATCGGCAAATGAGCCAATTCGAGATTAGAGTGAAAGTTCGGGCGCCCGAACTTTTTGTCAGAATGCCGTATTTGTGGCGTCTGTGGCTTAGATTCCGTCTTCGTGAAAATTTGAGGACCTAGCCACAGAATGACCCTAACAGGCAAATAGAGCCGATTTGTCACAAAAGTCTGAGCGCTCAGACTCCGTGCAGGGCTGGTCCGTTGTGACGCGTCTACACCCTGCTCTCAACCTTAACTATGGGACCCGGTGAGTACCGTGCTTAAGCATGGGACTCGACAATGGTCCTAGCCTGTCAACCCCTCCCCTCCTCGCGGTTCCTTCCGATGGGTCCCGCGCATCAGGACTATCAGACCTGATCATTCCAGGGATGCCGGTCTCAATCTCGATATTGAGCGACTCCGGAGATTCCGCTTGTAGAGCTTATTCTTGTGCTTCTTCCACACGCTCGGCGCCGAGTGTTGGAGATTCGCCTTTTCGAGTCAATTCCTGCTCTCCGGAGCCGGTTTCGTACTTTTCGAGTGGACGACAGACTACGGTACCTTGACATCTGCTGTCGGCTCTCCTGGTCTTTGAGATACCATAATGTATACACATTCCTTGAGAGTCTCTCTTCAGACTGTCCCGGTCCTTCGGATTCTGTTCCGATCGACGGTCCTCTGCAGGTCTCACCTGCGCTCCCATTGACAGGGGTTGACAGGACGGATTGGGTCCCGTCTCGCTTACGGCCGCATCTTATCTTCGGATAGGGCATTGTGTGGCCTATCACACATCTTATGCTTTTACAGCCTTATGGGAGAAAGACGTACTTGGCACTTGAGACACCACTGCATGAATCGGCCTGAGATCTCAGCGCCCAGGCACTGACGCGCGAAAAGGGAAGAGGGTGTAGACGTGCGGTCTCCGGACGCGCCAGACGCGGTTAGAGCTTGGAACACGTCTTCTAAGTTGTGTAGACATTTAGTCTGGCTTTCCGCGAATTCCGTATGGCTAGCTAGGTAGTCTGATTAGGCACTATTAGGTACTGATTTCACGAATTCCACGTCTGAGGTGTGGACTATCGCACATCCATGAGACCGGTCTCATGGTCGAGTCTCCTTACCAGCCTCTCTCAGGTCTGGCCGGATTGATTCCTAAGACGCCGCAGGTTTTCCTCGAAACGTTGGTTCGCGATGCGAAAAGCCTTCTCGATAAGTTCCGGATTGGATGCTCTCCAGCGCTTGAAGACTTCAATCGGAACGTCCTTAGGAGATGTTTCGAAGAGGAGGAGAAACCGTGCATCTTCCTCAGTCATCGGATGGATCTCGTCTGTCTGTCCATCAGGCCTTTCTGAGACCGGTCTCATAGATGTGTCTTCTACTGAATGGCATATCTGAGTGGCGTCTTGAGTCTTGAGAGTCGGCTCTACTACTACAATCTTGTAGTCGTCTGAGAATGAGTCCTGTGGTTTCTTCGTGCTGCCGAGGTCTGGTCGGATAGACTCCCATAGCCTGAGGCTCGATTTGAGTGTGTTATGATCAATCCCAGGAAAGGATTTGTAATGAAAGACTTGAGCGCCTTTGACGGAGTGATCTATCATGTAGCAGGATGATGCAGCAAGCACCCACGGAGACCGACCATGAAGACGGATGTCATTTGTGGAATTCAACAGCGCCCGTGCTTCTCTCTGGATCATGGACAGGTAGTCCTGAGGGTCGAGACCTCGCTTAACTAAACGTTGAACGACCTTCTCGTTGTTGTCCAGATCACTGACTATTCTCGACAGGTACGAGATTGCTGGCAAAGGCGGGGTCTGCTTCTTGAGTGCGCCTCGGACGTAGGTCAGGGCCCTGTTGAGTCGTGCCATCTTCCTGTAGGAATAGAACTCGCAAAGTTCCGCCTGAAGCAGAGGAAAGGCCGATTCTCGGGCAGCCACGATTAGAGACGCCAGAAGAAGCAGGATTCTTGGTCGGTTGCGCCAGCCTGATACAGTGTGGTCGAATATCCATAGAGACCTCTGATACACGGTCTCAGTGATGTGCAGCCTCGCCTGGATAAGACTCAGAAGTTCTAGAGTATCTTTTCGAGAGGAATAAGGAGAGGTGTGCTTTTCGATCCAGCGCAGGTGTGATGCATTCTCTTGTTCTTTAGGTGTCCGTTCTGACATGCGGAATTGCTGACTAGGGAATCCATCCTCAGACCGGGTATCTGTCTGTATAATCGGGGAGGAGTCGTCGTACCCTTCAATGACCGGTCTCAGTGCAAGTCCGCATGAGGAGCACACACGAAAACCATTACTCGAAACTACTTCTTGACCACACTCAGGGCAGGACTCACCTGGCGATTGTGGAGCTGGCTGCAGTTGAGAAGTCATGGTTCACCGTTGAGCATGGTGATATTTAGCTTGTATTCTCGAGAGGAGATTACCAACGGCTCAGACTGACATGTTGCGCACGCAACAACATATCCCGAATCGGCTCATTTGCCGATTAAGGGGAGTCTGTGGGGAAGAGAAGCCGAATATCCGAGTTCCCACGTGGGAACTACGCCCCAAGACCAAGAAGAGCCTCCACAGGTCCAATCTCGGACTTCGTGCAATATCGAGATTGAGACCGGCATCCGACTCTCCAGATCTCAGCGTCCGAGTAGAGTGCCCCCTGCAGGGAAAAGAAAGCAGGGCGAGTCTATCCTCGGTCCCCGGGGGCCTTATCCTCAATACTCCTGGGATCCATCGTACCTGCTCCGACATCGGCGGTCGGTGTCGACGCAATCAACCTCTACAATCTTGTTCCCTTCAAAGCACCACATTCTATCGAGCGCAATGACTCTACTCTGTTTGGCGTTCGCTCGCTCGATGGTGCAAACGTTTCAGGAGACGGGCGGGCCCTGATTTACCTACACTCTCAGAGATGGTGTTGGTAAGCCGTCTGCAGGCAATCAGGACTCAATGGTCCGTAGAGTTTCCACGTGGAAAGCCTGTAGAGGAGTGATACTGACTTGTGAACCACGAAAAGTCGGCCGAAAAGTTGTCGCGCGCCAACTCTGCAGGCGAAATTTACCTACAGATGGTCAATATGGCTGTTGGTAAAAGACGATTGCGGCTTGGGCGGTCTCAAGCCGTTTCTTCAGATTCTCCATAATCTAATCCTCCGGAATCCGGAGACGTTTCAGGGGAGGAGGGGCCCTGTCCGGGTGCGGTATTGGTTCGTCTAAAGAGAGCAGGCATAAGCTTGTCTTGTTGTCTCGCGATCTCACTTGTACGCCTATCTCGCTCGCCTTTGAGCTTTCTCGATTGCAGTTTCACACGATCCTCGTTGGATAGTCCTGGGTCAAGCCACTCGTCCACGAAATGACCTCTTTCAATCCATCTGTGAATTCGGAGGAGTTGATTCTGTGAAAACGATTCCAGTTTCTGTCCATCTGGAGTGTCTGTCTTGTTCTCTGACTCAGCGGCTTTGACCTGCTCTCTCCATATCAGGCACCTCAAGTACCGGCTCATGGTTGATTTGTGAACGCCACAGACCTCAGCGTAGAAAGTCACACCTAGCCTACTTGGGACCCTGTTTTGGGAAAACCACTTGTGCAATGCCTTCTCAAAGGAATCGGTGAAGTCCTCCTGCCCATGATCATTGAAATGAGGTTCACTACTGTGGAAGTGTTCGTAGAAGTCGAGACAGTCAGAGATGAGCTTGTCAAGCCATTGTTGTGCAGTCGACATATCTTCTTCTTGGTTCTCAGATGTGTCCCACTCATCATTTTCCATTCTCAGACCTTCTCCTGCTCAGGCTCAGTGTGAGTTTCGTCTTCGAGCTTGCGCGGTCGACTTCTAACTAGTCCATCACTGCGCCCAAGATATTTCCACTGTCTGCGACCTCCACCTGTAGACGTCACCAAGTATGAATATGGCCCGCAGTCATTGATTTTTTTGGAGATCAGCGTTCCCGAGTGGATGTGGCCATGAGAGTCATAGACATTCGACAATCCCTTAGCCTGCTGGAGGAGCCCGGAGACGAGTCGTTCAAGTTCCTCGAGGTCGGCAATGAGATCTCTCAGGTCCTCAGCTTCTAGATGCCGGACTGCTTCTGAGAAGTCGACTAGAGCACATCTGGCGTTTACCAACAGTTGCTCGGGTGGTGTTGGTAAATCCGCCGGTGCTGTGGTGGACACGCTCAGGTATTCCTCCCCGGGGAGAACTGGGATTCTTTCACACACCAGGAGAGACTCTCGACTGTCACTTGGTCGACTTGATAGATCCTAGAACTGACAGGTCTCACTCGCCACTTCTCAAGACGGTACTCGGAGCAGGCATTTCCCCAGAGCTCGGCTCGGACATGCTGGAGGCTGCTATCCACGACCATTGAGATCTCGCGGATTGAACCAGTCTCGAGACAGAGACGTTTAATGATTTGCCTGGAGAGAGCCCGAACTGTGACAAGACAATGGCCATGATTGGAGACCCTATGTCCAATGATGTCGAGGAGGGTCTCTAAGACTGTCTGTTTCCTCGCAGATCTGAGATATATGCAGGCCGCGCTGTCCAGACAGCGCTTACAGACCTCGGAATCAGGACAGAACCTATGTGTTGTCCCTGAGACTAGATTAGATCTGTCCGTTCGTCCTCACCTGCCTCATCCTCCGCGGTCGCGCCCATGAGCTCTAGTACCTTCTTCTTCTTTCCCTGAGCCAAGAGGATAATTGCCTCATCTGTCCGTTTCTGTGCTCCGCGTTCGTTCATCACTCGGATGATTTCTGCACTCTCATATGCAGTGAGTGTACCGACAACCGTATCGACTATCTGACTGTCTCCTGCATTCTGCATATCGTCCCTTCGGCTGTGCTCTATATCGGTACGGAGCATCAGTTTTCCTGTGTCTAGATCGGTGAATGTGATTCGGATACGGCCCTCGACGTTTCTGACTGCAGTCCCGAACTTCCCGGTCAATCGGTGCTCTTCTTGTTTGAACGACCCCGGAAGCTGCCTCTCAATCTCGCGGATGAACACAGCGGTCTGTTCCGGTCCGAAGCCACAATGGCCCAGCCAATCAGCGAGATGATCTCGCCAGGGTTCCAGTCGGAACTTCAGTCTGAGTGTGTAGCCCGTCCGTTTCCCATATGAGCATAGAGCGCTGAATGCTGGAACATCGTACACTGTCTGCTTGGCCGAATCGTGGAGATAGTTGCGCGACTTGCGCATCATCGCACGAAGTGGCCTCGCAGCCCATTCGGGAATGTGAAGGACTTGGTCATTCCATCGCTCGACCCATCCGTCCCGCTCTATCAAAGTGCCCAGAGGTACATTGCCAGTCTCTACATTCTGGGTGGACCTAGGGTGTTCGGACCGGAGTGATGGGTTCGAATACCAGTTGTACCCCAGCTCGGTTGCTCTGTAAGCCCATACACGTCTGCCTCTGAGACCCATCACCTTCTGGCGTTCGACAAGATGCTCGTCTAGAAGTCGCTTTAGAAGCACGTCTAGGTAGGTCCCACGCACTTTCGTCTGTTGCTTGACAAGCATGTCACGACTGAACCACTTATCGAGTGTGCGTGCATTGACCATCCACGCCATCACTGCAATGTTCTTGTCAGTCGTTCGTATCAATCAATCAGACCACCCTATGCGTACTGATAGAATGGCCTTCCTGTGGAGCGTCTGCTGTCTGTGCTTCTGTCACCGGCTGAGCACGTGCTTCTGATGCGGCCTCTCTCAAGATCTCTGCAAATTCCTTCTTGGTCAGTCTTTCGCGTAATTCAGCGAGTATCACTCTGAAGAAATCACAGAGTGGATCATGGCTCACGCTCTCAGTCATTGATGTACTACGCCTCCTGCTTGGACCCGACATCGTAACCTACAGCCTGAAGACGGAGTCTGACCGCTTCACGTACAAAGTCGGCCTTCGTTCCGTAGGTGCCTCCGTTCACGACCTGGTCGATTATCTCCCAGAGTCGCTGTGAGATTGAGACATGCAAGAACCGGATAGGCTGTTTGTCCCTCATTGGTTGAATACCTGATATTTGCTAGGGACAAAGCTAATATATGCTTAATCGCACTAGAATATACTCTAAGACTGGAATAAATCTGGATGGAATAATATGCTTGATTCTCTGGTCAAAGAGGGAGAGAAGAAGGTCCTGCTCTACCTCGCAAACAATGGTCCGGCGGCAGGATACACGATCTTCGATGATGAAGAGCTACGGAGGGCTTCGGTCTACGTTCATCTGCGTCAGCTCGCCAAGATGGGATTGATAGAATGGGAACATGAGACCGCCTCGAGAGGATTTCTCCCGAAGAAGGTCTACAGTCTGACTCTCGGTGGTCTTGCATATGTGTTTACAATTCTGCCCATGGGACAGGAGACGTGGAGACCTATCATAGAGAGGTGGGCATCTCTCCTCCCGTTGGTGTTCCGAAAGTGGCAGATGTTTGTTAAGGTTGAACGCGAGAAGGAGGCACTGGAACGTCTCTTCTTGGCTAGCGAGTTGTTCATTAGTGATCTGTCGGTCGATACACGCCTTTTGCTCAAGCCGGTCTCGGCGGAGAGCTTTCTAGAGTACTTCTACGGTCTATCAGAAAAGTACGTATTCCTAGCCTTAGAAGAGGAATTCCATGGATTCCTAGGCCGGCTCTGTGCCAATGATGTAGAGATTCGTGACTATGTTATGCAATATTTGGATCATGCCCTGTCGGACCTCTCCAAGAAGCAGGAATTAGTACGAGACTTGAAAGAGCATTTCTAGTCGGTCAATTGACTGTTGGAGCGGTGTTTCTTCTTTGCTTTCTTTTCACCGGCGACAGCTTCAGCAACGGCGACAGCCAACATCCTCAGCGCCTCGGGACTCGAGACAAGTCTCT
>Ga0315296_10004378_pt1 | contig 11537 bp, 10 predicted proteins | sample YL17G14_18_MG_FD_203921 | JGI IMG/M metagenome (GOLD analysis project Ga0315296, IMG submission 203921) | Sediment microbial communities from Yellowstone Lake, YNP, Wyoming, USA - YL17G14_18 | ecosystem: Environmental > Aquatic > Freshwater > Lake > Sediment | place: USA: Wyoming | collected...
TGAACTCACAGCGTGCAAAACTCGTCCCTGCGACAAAGGCTCCTATGATTGCGGAAATGCCTATGGCTTCAGATACGACAGAGTAGACGAAGGCAATGCACAACGCCAACAGAAACCCGCTCTCCTCTATACCTCTCTCCAGGCCTCGCTTCTGGACAGCAGCAATTCCCTTCGCGATATACTTGGAGCCGATATAGGCTCCCAAGCCGACAAACGCTGCTGAAGCGACCACAAGAAGAAACAGTTCCCAAAGGTCGATGCCTGCTCCTGTTGCGGTTCCCTCCGAAACCCCGAGCACGACCATCCCGAGAACATCGTCAACCACCGCAGCACCAAGGATGATCTTGGCGGTATCGGATCCGATGACTCTCATCTCGCGAAGAACCCCGGCAGTGATTGCCACGCTCGTTGCCACAAGCGCGGCGCCAACGAAAACTGATTGGGAGAACTTGTCGTAGCCGATGCCGGGTTCGGGAAGCATCAGTTCTGCCAGAGCGAAGCCGCAGACCCACGGGACGATGACACCACCAAGTGCAATGACCATTGAGCGCTTTGTGTAGATCTCCTTGATATCACATTCGAGGCCTATCATGAACAGAAGCAGGATGGCGCCAAGATTCGCCAATTGCTCCACCAGGTTTCCAGTTTCTGTTCCACCAACCGATATCAAGCCTAAAACGCTCGGTCCAATCACGATGCCAACTATCAGTTGGCCGATGATCTTCGGCTGCCTGAACCTTGCGAACAGGAAGCTTGAAGCTATGGCTACAGAGAGTAGAAGTGACAACTGCAGCCACAGATTGCCTACTATTGCGCCCCAGATGTCCTCGAACATGGTCTAACCTTTTTGTCATGGCGGTGCGTTCTTCCGATGGCCCTCGAGCATGTATCCCCAGTATTGGTCCTCTCGCTCAGCCACGCCTCTGACGTCTCATTACTTCGCTTCCGAGGAGAAGGATCTCAAAGCCGTTTAGCTCCCCAATGAGTGTGTTATGCTCGTCAATGACAGGCAGGTCTTCAAGGCCGTGCTTCATCATCTTCTCCAACGCAGCCAGCAGCCTGTCGTCCTCAGTGACGGTCACGAGTTTCACCATGTATTCCTCGACCGAGAAAGGGAGGGGGGTTCGCTTGGACCGCGGATGTTGCCGCCCTTTCTCGAAAAGCGATAATGAACCCTGGATTGCAGCCAGCATCTCGGTGAGTCCAATCATTCCGATGAGCTTTCTCTTGTCGTCGACGACATACGCGCTCCTTGTCCTTGGGTCGGCCAACACTCTGTCGACGACTTCGTGCAGGCCCATGCCCTTCGTGACGACGATGGGATTGGTCACGACAAGCCTGTAAGCATCCCTCACGAATCTGAATGAGAGCTCGTCGGCCATCCGTTCGAACATACCAACGCTCAACTCCCTCTCCACCAGGTCGAGTACGCTCTTTCCAGTTGAGGTTAGACCGAACTTCTTCCATGTCTTCCGCCCAGGTTCCAACAGGGAAACGACTTTCCTCTCCTCCAGTTCCTTCAATGCTGTGCCGACGTTCTGAATCGAGCGACCTGTGTCCCGTGCGATTTCGGAGGCGCCGAGGTACTGTTTGTGCGCGAAACATCTGAGGGTGACAAGCCTTCGATCTGACATGATTATCCATCTTACAGTGTCCATCATGCTCTGCTCCATAGTCTCACCATTCTCAATCTCGAGTTTCTCTCAGGCACTCCGCCTGTTGTGATAATTGCAGACAAGGATTTAATAGTTATTCATCGTTATTCACAGATAGTCACAGGGATGCAAGGGCTCTCAACCCCCCAATTTTGGCCCCACCGTACATCCCACGACTTGCCCCGAGAGTGCTCCGATGCCGTACAAGAGAAGAAAAGGAGAGAGGAAGCCAACTTTCGCAGTCCTGGGAGCAGGTCACGGAGGCTTGGCGATGGCAGGCCATCTAGCGCTTCTTGGATTCCGCACACGGCTCTGGAACCGATCGCGGGAAAGAACAGACCATGTCTCCGACCGCGGAGGAATAGAGTTGGAGGGCGTGATAGAAGGTTTTGGACAGGTGGAGCTGGCCACGGACGACATTGGTGCCGCAATCGATGGAGCGCATGTGATTATGGTGGTGGTCCCCGCGACGGGGCACAGAGACATCGCCAAGCTGTGCGCACCGCATCTTAGTCGCAACCAAGTCGTTGTTCTGAATCCAGGAAGGACTTTCGGAGCGCTCGAGTTTCTTAAGGTTCTCAACGAAGAGGAAGCTTCAGCCACTCCCACATTGGCGGAGGCCCAGACTTTCATCTACGTGTCTCGCCACACGGACTTCGCGCACGCGCGTATAATGCAGATCAAGAACTCCGTCCCTCTGGCAGCAATCCCCGCGCACAAGACACCGGAAGTTTTGCACATCGTCCGAAAGGCTCTTCCCGAATTCGTAGCAGCAACGAACGTCCTCGAGACGAGCCTCGACAACATTGGAGCTATCTTCCATCCGACTCTCACTATCCTCAATGCGTCTAGAATAGAATCCACTCACGGCGACTTCGAGTACTATCTTGAGGGTGTCTCCCCTTCCACGGCGAGGATCGTCGAAGCTGCGGACATGGAGCGCGTAGCATTGGGGACAGCTCTTGGCGTGCACCTCCACACCGCAAGGGAATGGCTCTATCTGGCCTATTCTTCTGCTGGTAAGACGCTTTATGATGCCATCCAGGGCACCCCTGGCTACAAAGGGGTAAGAGCTCCCTCGACGCTGACCCACAGGTACATCCTCGAGGATGTCCCAATGAGCCTCGTGCCGATGGTCTCAGTTGGCAAGTTGCTGGGGGTGAAGACCCCCACGCTCAACGCACTCATTCACATGGCTTCTCTGATTCACGCTCGCGATTTCTGGGCCGAGGGCAGGACTGTCCAGAAGCTAGGTCTTGCCGGGATGTCAGTAGAGGACATCCGAATGCTGGCCGTCAGAGGAGTGTCAAAATGAGAATCCTAGCAGCTTCAATAGGCAATTGCGTCCACACCGCTGGCGTTCAGGCCTTCCTGGAAATAGCCCGCGCTCTCGGACACGATACTGTATTCCTCGGTCCAGCGGTCCCCGTGAAGAGGCTTGCCGAAGCCATTGTCGAGCACAAGCCTGATGCCGTGGCCGTGAGCTACAGGCTGACCCCCGAAAGCGCAAAGGTGATTTTCGACGAGCTGCAATCTGAGATTACTAGGAGCCCAGACATAAAGAAAAACAGGAAGTTCTTCTTCGGTGGGACGCCTCCAGTGGCGGCCCTCGCCGTCAAGACAGGCATATTCGATACATGCTTCGACGGCAGCGAGCCGGAGAAAGCCGTTGTGGCGCTTCTCCAAGGGACCCCCCTGGTAAAGAGTGCATCCGAGTACGCCTCGGACCTCGTTACCAGGATTCAGAACTCTCAACCGCTGCCCCTTGTTCGACATCATTTCGGACTTCCATCGATGAAGGACACGATTGAAGGCGCCAGAAAGATGGCTGAGAGCGGCCTGTTGGATATCCTCTCGATAGCACCGGACCAGAACGCACAAGAATCCTTCTTCAGGCCTCGGGAGATGGACTCGCGCCTCGATGGTGCCGGAGGCGTCCCTCTGCGAAGCCCCGCCGACCTCCAAGCACTATACGAGGCGACAAGAACAGGCAGCTTTCCCCTCCTCAGGTGCTACAGTGGCACAAGAGACCTCATCAGATGGGCCGAGATGCTGAAGGACACCATCAACACAGCATGGGGTGCGGTCCCCCTCACCTGGTACAGCGTGCTCGACGGCCGCTCCAAAAGGACTCTGAAGGAAGCCATTGCAGAAAACCAGCAGGCCATGAAATGGTATGCTGAGCACGGGATTCCCGTTGAGGTCAACGAATCCCATCAGTGGGCCCTGAGGCGTTCAGGCGATGTCGTGGAACTCGCGACAGCATACCTCGCAGCATACAACGCGAAAGCTCTCGGCGTGAGGGACTACGTTTGTCAGTTCATGTTCGACACTCCAAGAGGCATCTCGCCCGCAATGGACATCGCAAAGATGCTCGCCAAGCTCGATCTCGTAGAGTCCATCAAGAACGGCGAGTTCAGAGTAATCAGGATGGTCAGATCTGGTCTGACCTCGTTCTCCTCGTCGGCCAATGTCGCAAAGGGGCAGCTGGCGGCTTCCGTGTACGCCGCCATGTCCCTGACACCTCACATCGTCCACGTTGTGGGCTACAGTGAGGCAGATCATGCGGCCACGGCAGAAGAGGTGATCGAAAGCTGCGAGATCGCCCGGGGAGCAGTCATGAAGGCTCTTCTCGGTAGGGTGAGACCGGAGACCGATCCAAAGGTCATGGTCAGAAAGGCAATCCTCCTCGACGAAACTCGGTACCTGCTTGATGCGATCAAGCGCCTGAAGAGAGCCAACTCACATGATCCGCTCACGTCCCCGGAGACGATAGCCGAGGCGATCAGGGAAGGATTGCTCGATGCATCGGATCTTCGTGGGAGCGGAGTGGCCCGAGGGAGGATAGCGACATCAATCGTCGATGGAGCCTCCGTAGCGATCGATTCCAACACTGGCAAGCCAATCACGGAGAAGGAGCGAATCCAGGAACTTGCAGTCTGCGAACACGACCTTGATCTCGCCGAGATTTGATTCGTTCGGTGAACGGAAATGGAAGGGATTGCAGGCACATTTGGAATGAGAGACAAACACCTCGTAAGAAAGATGCTGGAGAAGCTCGAGCACAGGGGACCCGACGCATCAGCAGTATATGCTGACGATGCTCTAGTTCTCGGGGCCAGGAGGTCGAGGAGAAGCCTCGTCGAAAAGACCGCAGCGATTGCACAGGAGGATGGAGTTGCTGTCGCTTGCGATTCATACATCTTCAACAGAGAGTTCTTGCGAAAAACAATTGCCCCGAACTGTGACGGGAGTGTCTCAGACGCACAGCTCGTGCTCAGCATGTATAGGACCATAGGCACTCCCATCTTCTGGTACATCGATGGGGCATATGCCGTGGTCATCGTTGACCGTGGCAAGACCATTATCGCAAGGGATACCTATGGTCTCAAACCGCTTTACTTCTCGGGGGACATGAGAAGGGGCGTATACTCTTCCGAAATCAAGTCCCAGCAACTCGCAGAAGAGAGATTCAATCCCTTCCCGCCCGGCAAGATGCTAGTCTCCGGGGAGGGTTTCAGAAGAATCGTGAGGCAAGAAATCCCTTGGACCAAAGACTCCAATCCCAAGCGTCCCGCAGATAAAGTGCGTCAGCTCATAATGCAGAGTGTGTTGGGCTGTATCGACAATTCAAGCGGATTCAACGTGTTACTCAGCGGAGGTATCGACAGCAGCGTTATTGCTGCAGCTGCTGCTGAGACAGCATTGAGCATACAAAGTGTCTGCGTAGGGACGGAAGATAGCGAGGACATCAAGATGGCTCGATTGGTCGCGGACTACCTCGGGACCAGGCACAAGGAGCGTGTCTATGATGTCGAAGACATGCTCAAAGTCCTCAGCGACGCAATATGCTATGGGGAGACCTTTGACTATCCTCTCGTGAGAAGTTGCATCCCCAATTACATGGCTACACATCTTTTCGCAGACAGAGACAGAATCACTCTCTGCGGCGAGGGAGGAGACGAGGTATTCGCAGGATACGACTTCCTATTGGGCGTCAAGAAGGATGAGGCGCTAAGATTGGAGAGGGTCGCCCTGCTCAAGGATGGCCACATGACCGGATTCCAGAGAGTCGATAGGATGACAGCGTCTGCCTCCCTGGACGGGAGAATGCCTATGATGAGCAATCAGGTTGTGGATTATGGTCTTCGGCTGGGTAGGAAGGCATTGCTCGGATCCAAGGTCGAGAAGAACAAACTTGTCCTTCGCAAAGCCTTCGCCGATCTCCTGCCGAGGCAGGTTACATGGAGAAGAAAGAGGAGGTTTGGCGAAGGCGCTGGCTCCATCAACTCTCTTGTCGGGTATTCGGAGAAGCTCATATCTGACAAGGAGTTCGAGAGAGAACGGAGACTCCTGCCAAGAAGCAGAATCAGGACCAAGGAGGAGCTGTTGTACTACAGGGTCTTTCAGCGTCACTTCCCATCGGAGAGCGCACTAGCCTCAGTTGGATTCACACCACGCTCATGACTACATGAAGGAAGTCACGAATGAGAGACCTAACCCAATATCTCCACCAAGCGATCTTCTTTTGATGGGCTGAAGCCATGTTTCGATGGGCAAATAGGCGGCGTCCATACCCGTTCACTTTCTACCGGCGAATATTAGTATCTAGCTTGTATCACCGGCAGATTCCGGGCCATAATCCGGGCCCTCGCACACTTCCATCCGAGAATCAGGATAAATGTTCAGACTATGATCCAGGGTTTGCCGAAACCATTACCGTTCCTTTGGAATCAAGCCCGCGGAATGCCCGAATGTTGGCACGCGTTGTGTATTGCCGGCATTCTCAAATAGGTATCTCGGATATACGAATCTGAGATACATATGTGCGACGATCAATCTAGCTGCTGTTGCCACGCCGGAACAGGACTCATCCAGCTAGAGATCCTCCGCATACTCTATGAGAATCCCACCCACGGATACCAGATTATGGAAGGTCTCAGAAACTTCACCTCGAACGAGTACGCTCCTGAACCAGGTGCTATCTATACGATGCTCAGGAGGCTTGAGCAGAGGGGCCTCCTGACCTCTCGCTGGGAGAAGAAATCTTCCCGAACAGACCGAAGGGTCTACACCATAACTGAGGATGGTAAGCAGTTCTTGAGTGATGGTTTGCAGATGGTCAAGAGACGGAGGCCGCTCATGAACGACCTTGTGCGGTTCTTTGATGACAACTTTGCCGAGGGAGCTGCCAGAAGGCGAAGGAGGCCCTGAACCGATGGATGCGATCAGAGCAGACAACTTGACCAAGGAATATGGTGAAGTGGTCGCAGTCGACCACATTAGTTTCGTGGTGCAGGAGGGCGAATTCCTCGGCCTCCTCGGTCCGAACGGAGCTGGCAAGACCACGACAGTCCGCATGCTCAATGGCGTGGTGGAGCCAGATGCAGGAACCGTGTTAATCATGGGCATCGACATGGTGAAGCGCCCTCTCGAGGCGAAGTCGAGAATCGGCTGCATACCAGAGACCGGGAACGTGTACCAAGACCTCTCAGCCAGGGAGAATCTAGACCTCGTCGGTCGCTTTCACGGACTTTCGAGATCGGAGAGGGAGTCGCGATCTGGAGAGTTGCTGACCTCGCTGGGCTTGGCAGATCGAGGAGACGACTACGTCCGGACCTATTCAAAGGGGATGCGTCAGCGGGTGTCGGTCGCCTGCGCCATGATCCACCGACCCTCCATATTGCTCCTGGATGAGCCCACGGAGGGCCTTGACGTCCAGAGCCGTAGGGTGATCACCGACCTTGTGAAGAAGACGAACGCCGAGGGGAGCACCATTGTGCTCACCACGCACAACATCGAGGAGGCGAACAGACTCTGTCAGAGAGTGTGCATAATCAACAAAGGGCGCATAGCAGCCATTGAGGCGCCAGAGAAGTTGCGTCGGACCTACGCGAGCATCCAGACTGTGGAGGTGGCTTTCGACGGAAAGGTCGATGTCGCATCATTCGCAGCGGAGCATGTGGCCAGGGCAGAGGTGTTTGGGGACAAATGGCGCTTTTCGACCGACGATCCAGATGAGACGATCAAGCACATCATGAAGGTCGCCGAGCGAGAGAGGCTGAAGATCGTCGCCTTGTCAACAGTCGGTCCGAGTCTTGAAGACGTCTTCGTAAGACTTACTGAGGAAGAACCATGAACTACCCGATTCTCCTCCGCGGGGTACTGACCGTTACTCGAAAAGACATGCGCATCTACTATCGGAAGGCACCGGTGTACATCTTCGGTCTCTTGATGCCTGCCTTTCTGTTCTTTGCGTTCTTCATTGGCCGAGACCTGGATCCAGCAAAGTACTTCCCAGGGTTCCTCGCCATGTCGCTGTTCTTCACCTCCTCATCCGTCGGTCCAATCATAGTGCCCTGGGAGAAACAGGCAGGAACCTTCGAGCGCCTATTGTCCATGCCCGTCACCGTGACCACAATCATCCTTGGGGATATGCTGGCCGGAGCCATTTTCGGCCTCCTCATCAGCACCATCGTGGGCGTGGCGGGAATAGTCCTTCTGGGGCTGAGCGTGACGAATGTGCTGCTGCTTGCAGTCCTCTTTCTGCTGGGCAACGCGTGTTTCGCTGCCATGGGAGAGCTTCTGTCGTCTACGGGTGGACGGACTCCTTCGAATGTGATGATGCTGTCGTCCCTCGTCCGGTTTCCCCTGATATTCATCAGCGGAGTGTTCATCTCCCTGAGCGATATGACAGGCCTCGGGCTCGTGACAGCGTACTTCTCACCCCTCTCCTATCTAGTGGATGGAATAGGGGCTACCATGGATCAGAACTCAGTTTTCCACTGGGGCGTTGACATACTCAGCCTCCTGGCATTCACGGTTCTGTTCGTCTTCGCATCTGGAAGGGTCCTCCGCAGGAGCTTGATGAAGGGACTGTGATCCCCGCATTTCTTGCGGGTAGTTATTGCTGCCAGCTTTAATCACCGGTAGATTCCGGGCCATAATCCGGGATTGAGAAAAGAAAGTCAAAGGGTTTTGAGGACTGGCCTTGCATTGTCTCACAGGAATTGAAATCCGAGATAGAATATCTGGCTCGCAACATGTGCAGGCCCGGTTGGGCCCACTTTCATTATACTGGCCAAAATCTAATCAGCAATCTGGAGATTCCTGAGAGAACGCACCAAACCTTTTCCTATTTCCCGCCTGAGGCACACCCTTCCGCCTAGGTTCGAACCCGGGTTACTGGGTGGGAATCAATCAGGGGTGCAGGCTGCCAGCAACCCCTTCACTCTTCTATTTCCTCGATGTGCTTCGGTTGTCAATAGGAAGGGTTGGTGTGCAGGGAGCCGGACTTGAACTTAAACATCTGGCTAATTCTTAATCAGCGGGTTCTTGCACCGGGATAAGACTCTTTTTATTCTTTTCTTCGTGACCTCGGGGTTCAGAATTCTGGAAGGTTCTCGATCCGCCATTGTAAATCGGACGGATGACTCCGGCCACGAACCGTTCCAGCCAATGAGCTTGGTCCTCTCCATCTGTCGCCAGCCATTGGACAGTACATCGCGAGATGAGGTAGTCTTGGAACTTCTCTATGTTCTGGACTCTCTGTTCAATCATCTGAGATGCAAAGTAGTGGTTCTTGGCGCGAAAAAGCTGAGAAAAGACGCGCCTACGGAGATTCGTAGAAGAACCTACGTAGACTGGTTCATTTCCCTCGTATACGAGATAGATACTAGGAGCTCGAGGCATATCACTCGATTTCTCGCCGAATCGAATCCTAGGTCCTTTCAATAGGTCAGCAAGGTTCTTTTGACCGTCATCCATACCAGACCGAACTCTTGAGCGCATATCCACCGAATCATTCACTCGATCATCCTCTTAGCAGCGGACAGGATATTCTCTTCCCTCCGTAGAGTCTTGCCTTTCTTACCTAAGGTCTTCCCTCGATATGAACCGCATGCAGAAAGATACTCTGGACTCACTCTCAATCAGATGGCCAATGCACCATGCTGAACTGGAGACCCGTCTTTCCGCAGTTTCGAGAATGCACCCCCTCGGACGTGAAGCGAGATGTCTGGCAGAATGCCAATAAGAGAGGAAAAGTGCCGAGACATCGAATTTTCCATCGTCATTGTTCAAATCGCTTTGGCCGATTTCGAGAAGTGGGCACATTCGTCTTTGAGGAGGCAGAGGTTGCATCGCGGGTGCTCTTCCACGCAGATCCCCTTGTGCACTCCGAAATCTTCATTGCCGTCCTCTAGGCCCAAGGAGACGAGCTTTATGTCGATTTCTCTGATGCTCTTCCCGGTCGCTTCACTCAGACCCTGGCCAATTCCTACCGCTTCGCGAATTGTGGCCTCTGTAGCTTTTTTGTCGCTCACGAGGTCGAGTCGACTGAGAACCCTCAGCACGACCCGGTCAGGTTTCAAAACTGGCATTCCCACATCTGTCATGAAATGCAGCGATGTCACTGGGCCAATCATCCAGAACTTGTCAATCAGGGCTCTCCTCAGTTTCCAGCAATTCTCCAATGACTCGCGCCATTTGAAAGAGTCCAAGTAGGCCTGAAACGACCCATACTCGCCCACAATTGCAGCAATAGCTCTTCCATTCTCAATGCTGGATAGAGTCTTGCGTCTACTCTTTATCATCCCAGGATCAGTCAGAATTCTTTGGACCGTTTTTTCGTCATAGGAAGAGGCTCTCTTGTACCCATAGAGGTAGTTGCAAATGGTATCCTTCTTGGAGTCTACTGTTTTCGCCCGAAATCCAGAGTAGAACGCGACATACGTCAGGATCCAATGGTATTCATCGTCAGTGCGAATTCGGTCATGGCCGTATTTCGACAGGTACTTGTCTACCCGCTTGTCAAACTCGGCTGGACTATCGGCTTGCGCTCTTAGTGAAGCGTCCAGTTTGTCATAGATGGCTTTAAGGTTTCTCATGTCGGCCTGGTAGGTGATGTGGCTATACGCCTTATTACGTTGTGCTAGAAGGCGTGAAATCCATGAAGTTTGACATCTTGCTCTTTTTCAACCAGAGGACTATTGCACCGGACTAGACTCCTTCCTTTTTCTCTCAGTCAATAGCGTGCTGAGGATGCAAGTTCAATTACTGTTTAGCACCATGTCTGTCGTGTGAAGGTGGAACATACCTTGATTGAAATTAACAGGATTGTGGAGAAGACCATCGAGGGTTTCTGCTTTGAGTTCCTGGCCCGCCCCTACTTGTGCTACACGGAGCACGGATTGCATGCCTTGTTCTACGCGAGTCTTGTGGGCAACATCCCCGAAAAGAAAAGATTGGTCAGAGTTGGAGACAAGGACATCCACGTCGTCCAAAAGGAGTACCCAATGGTGGACAAGCAAGGCAGATCAAAGCGGGCTCATTGGGATATTGCCGTTCTTGATGACGTTCAAACCTCGAATCGTCAGAGATGGTATGATACTCTCGGATTGAATTCAGCCATTGAGTTTGGCCTGAATGAGAGTATTGACCATCTTCGAAGAGATGTGCAGCGTCTTAGTCACGAGGAATCAGGAATGAAGCGTGGATACATTGTTCATCTCCATCGATTCTCAAGGTTCGTCACGCGCAGAGATTGGATTAGAAAACATGCCAGGGCAGCAACTACGGCAAGCATTGACAGCATTCTTCGGAAAGAAGGAAGAAACGTCACCGCATACTTCGTGGTAGTCGACGGCGTGACCGGGATGAGAGGCGGCCCTTGGAGACTCGACGGTAGGTCAGAACCTCTACTTCTGTTCGAGCACGAATAACGTTTGCATCCTATCGGATTTGAACTTTCGATGCTGGCCAAATTTCAATTTCGCGATTTTAGCACCGAGCTAAACTCCTTCTCAGCCTCCTTTTTGCTGTTATCGCGGGCGGATTCGAGGAGACTGAACTTATGCAGTATCAGTTATATCGTTCCGGACA
>Ga0315296_10004380_pt1 | contig 11533 bp, 9 predicted proteins | sample YL17G14_18_MG_FD_203921 | JGI IMG/M metagenome (GOLD analysis project Ga0315296, IMG submission 203921) | Sediment microbial communities from Yellowstone Lake, YNP, Wyoming, USA - YL17G14_18 | ecosystem: Environmental > Aquatic > Freshwater > Lake > Sediment | place: USA: Wyoming | collected...
ACTGGGCATAAATATGATAGCGCTTTGCCTCTTCATCATAATCTCCGCTATTGACAACGCCGTCACGAAGGGGCTGCGGCCACTGACGCCACGGGAGCCGCTGTTTTTCCAGCACCGCTCTAAAACGAGCATAGTCCTCAACCACCGGCTGGCTTTTCACAAAACATTGCAGAGCCTCAAGACGGTCAGAGGTATCGGCAAACAAACAACGACATAATTCTTCTAGGACGCGTCTTTTCAGTGCCATCTGGCGGGGATAATCTATCAGTGGTGAGTTGCGCAGCACATTGATTTCTTCTTGGAAAGATTGGGATGCCAGCATCGTCTGCGCCGGCGCACAGCCACCTAAATCAGGAATTTTGTTTATATTCAGATAGAATTCATTCCACAGCCGTCGGCTTACTGGTATATAGGGGCTTAGCTCAAAGGGATTGTCAAAATAAGTAGGTAATAACGGGAGTGTTGTCACTATATTTCCGCCCGCTGAGGCGACCCATTCTATTAACGCCTCTAAGTCGGTGAATTCACCACTTCCCCAGCTCTCTCCGGTGTTCAAGGCATACAGTGGCAGGAAAACACCCCACAGGCGACCTTCCTGGTCATTCGGTGGGCTATAGGCTTGGCTCGGGGCGGCGATGATAAGTGTCTCCCCGGTCTTGTCCCTCGCTTCCAGTCTGAAGCGGTGATACCCTGGAGCAAGCCCTTCCGGCAAAAGGATATTTTTCGTTACATATGCTGTTCCCTCTATATTTAGGCTCTGCAGGGCGGGCAGTGCCGCTCCGGACCATCTCCATACCCGTCGCTCACCACTCTCCATCTCCAGATAACCAACCAGAGCCGCTTCAGCCAAGCTTTGGGGAAGCTGTACCTTAACCGCGGGACGTTCTTCCGTCCAGAGAACGGTTACCGGTTCCAGTATTCGCCGGCAAAGGGCCTGTCTTCGCTCTCGTAACGCTGCGGGAAGGTCGAGCGGGGATGCAATGGGGGCTCCCAGCGCTTTCAGCACCGCGAGCAGGCTTTCTTTTGATGCCCAGTGACGTAAGCCAGCGACATCGCGATAGGATGTCTGTACACCATACAGGTTGGCCAACTCATAGATTTGTTTTTTCAAGAGGAGTAGCTACTCTTCAGAGCTGCTACCCCATTTTTTGGGGTAGCGTTTAAGCAATTCGTCAAAGGCTATAAACCATTTTACTTTGACCTCGTCATTCCAGTTCGGGTCAAAGGTGGGGAATTTATCCAGCAGCATTGTGTGCCAAGACATATCTTCTGGAATTTTCTCCAGATTATGTGGAATTATTACGTTCTGATTTATCCTGCGCCCGGCTCTTTTAGTGACGTTTCTGACTCCGGCAATTCCAGTACTGGCGTGGGCCCGCCTGAATCGTTTGGTCATAAAAGGTGACAGCGGCATTTTTGCGTCACTGGCCAGCGAAATAAAGAACTTCATACACTTACGGCAAACATCGGGCGCCAATTGAAAGCTGGCGTGGAAGACTTCCTCAAGCTGGGCGTAGGTGGCATTTTGCTGGTCCAATGAACTCTGTAGCACAAAGCCGTAAGCCTCAGAGGTTAGTTCTCTAAGCAACCCTGCCTGTTGTTCACCTTTAGCCGGCACAAGCAGCCTAAGCCGGTTTGTCGGCTTACCACTGCTGTCTATGAGACCGAGAAAGCGCAACGCGGCCATGAGTTGAGTGCCAGTGCTGCCGGATAACATCTCCCCCCAGTAACTACGGTCAATCCGGGCAGGAACCTGCTGTTGTAATCGGGTAATAAAATTCTGGAAAGTTCGGTATGAGATGTAAGGTGGCAAACGCTTTCGGCTCTTTTCACCGGTCATGATACTGTCACCGCTATTTACCCTAATTATATGGGAAACATTCCCCAACATCAAGAGTATTTCCCAGCTCTCCGGTAGCGGGAAATAATAATTTGGAATAATTACGGAACTGGCAACCGGTGATTGGAACCAAAAAGGACAAAAATTGACGGAGGTTTCTGGCACGGACTAGGATTTATGGCATATGGTAATAATTTTTGGAGGTATTGGTTATGGGAACATCAATAGAATATCAAAAACTGATGACGGAGATAGTTTACATCAACCTGCCCGGACCGCAGGAGTTTTCTCCAGGGATGAGCGGTAGTGAACTACTTCATGGCTTTCTGGCCGAGCTTCATCAGGCACCAAACCCTGAGGTGCGGGACTACGTTAATGTCCTAGCCAGCAAGTGGAATATTCACTATCGTAACAAAGTTAAGTGACGCCTTTGGCGTTGCTTGGAGGAAAGAACATGAAAAGGACCAAATTTGGTGCCATTGACGTTGGCACGACTAAGGTATGCACCATCATGGCCGATAGTGGTGGTATTGACGGGCTTCGTATCTTGGGGGTTGGCATTGCCCCGTCACAGGGGATACACAAAGGCCTGGTAGTCAATGTTAACGAAGCTAGAGAGTCAATCCGCAAATCGGTGCGGAAGGCGGAACAAATCGCCGGTTACCGGTTAGAATCAGCCTGTGTTGGCATCACTGGTCGGCACATTACCTCGACAAATAGCCAGGGAGCCATTGCCATCACCCGACAAGACCAGTTGGTGCGCACTGAAGACTTAAAGCGAGTCCTGGAGGTCGCTCGTAGTATCAGAATTCCCAGCGAAAGCAAGTTGCTTCACATCATCCCCAGAACTTATAAGATCGATGGCCAGGAAGGAATCAGAAACCCCGTTGGCATGCACGGTTTCCGCCTGGATGTGGAGACACACGTCATAACCGCGGCGATAACCTCCATCCAGAACCTGACCAAGTGCATCCGAAGCGTTGGCATTGACGTTGAAGACTTGGTTCTAGAACCGTTAGCCAGTGGTGAAGCCGTTCTTACCCCGGAGGAGGAACAGGGTGGTGTTATGCTGGCTGATATCGGCGGCGGCACTACCGACATCGCCGTTTTTAAAGACAGTACCATCTATTATACTTCTGTCCTCCCGGTAGCGGGGTATCAGGTTACGCGGGATATTTCTATTGGCCTGGGGCTTTCCTTTGAGTTAGCTGAGGAAATGAAGAAGAGGTATGGCAATGTAGCCACACCTGACAACGGTAGTAACGAGGATGATAGAACCCTGACCCAGGACGGTCATAGTATATCCTATAATGAGCTGTCAGAAATCATTCGGGTGCGTGTTGAGGAACTGTTGCGGCTCATAGTAATGGAGCTGCCACTAACGGACTATCCCAAGCTCATCCCTTCAGGACTGGTGCTCACCGGTGGTGGCGCCAATCTTCCCGGCATTGCTGAACTTGCCGAAACGGTAACTCATCTTCCGGTGAGAATTGGCGTCCCGGTCAGACTTGATGGCGTCTCGGATGCTTTGCAGGACCCAGCTTATGCTACTGGCGCTGGCCTGCTTCTGTGGCAACTGAAGAATAAGACCAGACAAAACCCGCGGATAAGAGAAAGCGGGTTGCGGCGTTTTGTCGCCAGAATTTTCGGGCTCTTTCGTTAAGAGATTGGAAAAGGAGGAAGCAGATGTCAAAAACAGGTTTTGTGCCTAGTCCGGCAAAGATTAAGGTTATTGGTCTGGGGGGGTCAGGCTGCAACGCAATCACCCGGATGGTTCGTGAGCAAATCAGAGGTGTTGAATTCATTGCTATGAACACTGACGCCCAGCACCTGGAGATTACCGAAGCGTCAATCCGTATCCAGCTCGGTGAGCGGCTTACCCGCGGTCTCGGTGCTGGTGGTGACCATAATATAGGTCGGAAGGCGGCTGAAGAGAGCCGTGATGAGATCAGGAAAGTTGTCAGCGGTGCCGATATGGTGTTCGTCGCCGCTGGCATGGGTGGTGGTACAGGCACTGGGTCAGCACCCTTGGTGGCTGAGATTGCCAAACAAAGCGGTGCTCTTACCATAGCTGTGGTCACCAAGCCTTTCTACTTTGAGGGCACTCACCGCAGTAAAGTTGCTGAGGAGGGGATTGGCGGTCTCATTGGCGCAGTAGATACCCTGATTATCATCCCTAATGACCGCTTGCTTGAGCTCTGCGACCATAAGACGAGCGTTGATAACGCTTTCCGGCTTGCTGATGAGGCACTTCATCAGGGCGTAATGGCAATTTCCGAGGTGATTACCGTGCCCGGACTCATTAACCTTGACTTTGCTGATATTAAAGCGATAATGAAGGACGCCGGCCCAGCGTGGATGTCCATCGGCCGGGGGACTGGACAAAATCGTGCCACTGATGCCGCCAAACAGGCCTTAGCCAGCCCGCTGTTAGATGTCTCTGTGGAAGGGGCGAGGGGAGTGGTGTTCAACGTTTCCGGCAGTGACCTTACCTTGTTTGAGGTTAATGCTGCGGCTGAGGTTATTAAGCAGGCGGTTGACCCTGAGGCAAACGTTATCTTCGGCGTCGTCCTTGACCCCAATATGGGCCAAGACGTACGCTTAACCCTCATCGCTACTGGCTTTGCGACTGGAGAAACGATGGCTGGCATGGCCCGGGAGAAGGAAATGACGCGGCTTCTTAAGGGTTTGCAGGAGGGTGAGCTTGATATTCCTTCCTTCACGCGGCAGCGACATGTTATTTCGGGGCAATTCCATCGTCCCGCGAGCCCGGCACGTAACTAAAAGGCTGATGTTTGCTTAAAAACGGAGGATTTGAGAAGACCAATCACGATGGTCGACGAAAGCGCTATCTCGGAAAAGCTACGTCATCCTGTGAGGCAGCATAAGGGAGACCGTTATTCTTTGCGAGAAAACAAAGCATCACCTCAGGGAGAGGAATGTGGTGTCAACCGGTATCATATCGCGGCTAGTGAAAAGCCGGGGGTTTGGATTTATTAAGTGCCGGTGGGCACGAGGTGTTCTTTCATCGAAGCTATGTTTACGGTGACGCCTTTGAATTGCTGGCGCAGGGGCAGAACGCCCGATTTAAGGTTGGTATAGGAACCAGGGGACTACAGGCCATTGACATAAGACCGATAACGGAAGTCTCGACGAGCGGAGTTAAGAAGCCCAGCAAGCCAACCAAGAAATAAAAGCCGCATAGGCCTGCCTCGAAATTTTTAGCGAAAAGCCGGGAGAGTTACTCTCTGAATGCGGAGTGACCCTCCCGACTTTTACGAAGCCCGGTCTTTTATAGAAAATTATGGAAAAAGGTTGCCCTTAGGCAAAAACAAGATATTTCAGCGTCGGCGATACTACCAGGAAGTTAATAGCTAAAAAGAGGAGCCAGAACAGGCCAATGAACCCTAATAATGGTAATATTTTCCCTTTTTCTCTGGCGAAGACAAATGTGGCTATAGGGACACCAACTAAGCCAAAGAAATTGGCTAACCCAATAAAGGCAAACTTCTTGGGTTTTCGAAACACCATGAAGCCGGCCAAAGCACCTGAGGCTAAGCAAAGGCCGAAGAACCATGATACGAGACCTATAGTCGAGTTAAGGGCTTTGCCTATTGCAATTTGCACGAGCGCTTTCTTTACTTCCATAGGCGCCCCATCAAGCTTTTCCATCCATAAATCTTCCACGAAGTTGTGCGCCTCAGGCGTTGGTAGTCTTGGCCATGAACCTTCTCCAGAGCCAATCATTATCCTGGTAAAATCCCCAGAGTATACCCCTCCATCGTAAAACTCTGTTGGTCCTACGCTTCTGCCCCGAAAATAGCTATAGTCCGTAAAACCTTCTATTTCGGCATATAGATTGGGCTTGGCATAGCCCAAAACGTAAAGCGCCACGGGGATTTCTCTCTCACCATAAATACTGGTTGGTTTCAGAGGGTAATAAAGCTTGTCGGTGGGGAACTCCACAAAAATCGCCGGAGTTCTCTCTTTATTCTCAGCGGGTATTGACTTAACCCAGCTGGCAATAAAGGCATAATTCCTCCCGATATATTCATCAAGAACGGGAATAGACCCAAAAGGTATAGTGACATTTTTCTCTTTCAAATACTGGTATAAGGCAGTTGCCGTTTCTGCGGTAATAACCTGGGTAGTAATGCCTTCCTTTTCCACCTCAGCGTGAACTGCCACTGCCGGCACTCCCCCGCCTCCCCCCAAGAAACGGCCAAAATTTGGCAGCACTAGGGGAAGAGAAAAAAATTGAGAAGTAGCGACAGTCCCGGCGGCGACATCCACGCGGTTCTTACTCCGCTTGGCCTCTCTCAGAATATCAAAGCCGGCGAATTCAGGAAATTCTTCGAGGATGTTTATCTCTATTTCAGAAGGGTCAGCCGGAACAGGAACAATCCAAACCACTGAGCCATCAGCAAGCTGACCTAACTTTACGGCAAGCAACAGTTTTTCCCTTCCGTCTTCATAATTTATGGCAGCCACCTGTGCGGTTTCATCGTGCAAAACAAAGTAGTTGATTTCCGTGACGACGGTAAAACCGTCTGCCTTGACTATGGAAGGCAAGAAAGCAGAAAGAAATAAAACAACGAGTGAAAGCAGAGCGATTTTTTTCATTTAAGCCCCCTTTTCAATCCTTGGTGGGATTGAATTATAAGCGCTAGACCGATTAGCCACCGACTCTACCGCTGGCGATTACTACTAGGTGAGTTTGCCCGGCTCAAGATTCACTCTCTTGCCCATTTATCAGTCGGTTGAAAGCTAGGGCGCCGTGATATATAGGGCAGCGCTTAAGTCCATAGGTATGCCTTGGCTCGTAAACCGCCTCTTTAAGCACTCGTTCCTGAAATCCGTGTTTTCAGAGCAGGCGGTCGCCCCTATTATTCGTGTGGCGTCCCTGGCGGGATTCGAACCCACGACCCGCTGCTTAGAAGGCAGCCGCTCTATCCTGCTGAGCTACAGGGACGTTCTATCACCTCCAAATGTAGCACGAAAATGAAAAATAGGTCAAGGATTGCGTATTGGCTTCACTTTCTTGACAATAGCTTCCAAGCATTGTTAGTATGAGATAAATGGAGCTACCGGCCCGAACGGTGAAAGATGAACCGATTGCTCGATGGGATTGACAGTCCTGCCGATTTAAAAAAGCTGAGCCAGCGTGAACTCAAGCAGCTTGCCAGTGAGCTCAGGCAGATGCTGGTTGACACCATTACCGTTACTGGAGGTCACCTTGCTTCCAATCTGGGCGTGGTTGAGCTCACCATTGCTTTGCATCGGGCATTTGATAGCCCAAGGGATAAGATTATCTGGGACGTTGGTCATCAGAGCTACGTCCACAAGTTGCTCACCGGGAGAAAAAAGCAGTTCGCTTCATTGCGTCAGTATGGTGGCCTTTCCGGTTTCGCCAGTCCTGAAGAGAGCCCGCATGACCCGTTTGGGACCGGCCATGCCAGCACGTCGATTTCAGCGGCACTGGGGATGACTATCGCCCGCGACCTTCGCGGTGATGACTATAATGTGGTGGCGGTTATTGGTGATGGGGCGATAACTGGTGGCATGGCTTTTGAAGCATTGAACCATGCCGGTCATCTGGGCTCGAGGCTTATCGTGATTCTGAATGACAATGGCATGTCGATTTCCCCCACGGTGGGCAGCCTGGCCAAAATGCTTAACCGGGTGCGTTTTGACCCCCGCTACCGCTGGGCGAAGGAAGAGAGCCACAAGATACTTAAAGCACTGCCCCTTGGCGATATGGTATGGGAGGTAGGTCGGCAGGCCAGGGGCAGGTTCAAGGGGTTGTTCCTGCCAACCATGGTCTGGGAGGAGCTGGGCTTTGCCTATATCGGGCCTATTAATGGCCATGATACTGTGGAGCTGGAACGGGCCCTGCGTCAGGCCAAAGAGTACCATGCGAAGCCAATATTTGTTCACGTTTTAACCACCAAAGGTAAAGGCTATCGCCCGGCGGAAGACAATGCAGTTTATTTTCACGGCGTACCGGCCGGGCGTGTCAATAATCAGAACATACCTACGTACAGCGAGGTATTTGCGCAGACGGTGCTCCGTCTGACCCGTGATGACCCCAGGATAGTGACCATAACCCCGGCCATGCCGGAAGGCAACTGCCTGAGCATTGTGGCGGCTGAGTTTCCGAAGCGGGTCTTTGATGTCGGCATCTGTGAGCAGCATGCGGTTACCTTTGCCGCTGGGCTGGCCACCCAGGGCTTCGTTCCCATTGTCGCCATTTATTCCACCTTCTTGCAACGCGCCTTCGACCAGGTTATACACGATGTCTGTCTTCAGAACCTGCCTGTCGTTTTCGCGATAGACCGTGGTGGCATCGTCGGGGACGATGGTAAAACGCATCAGGGAACGTTTGACCTCTCTTACCTGACGCTTATCCCCAACCTGATTATTGCCGCGCCGAGAGATGAAAATGAACTGCAGCACCTGCTCTATACGGCGGTAAACTCGGGTCAGGCCATGGCCATACGCTACCCGCGCGGGCAGGGGCTGGGAGTGCCGCTGGATACCATATTACATAAAATCCAGATTGGCCAATGGGAGGTGATGCGTGAAGGGGGCGATGTCGCTATCCTGGCCGTAGGGGTTACCGTGGCACCAGCCCTGGAGGCGGCACATGAACTGGCGGCCAACGGAATAAAGGCCGCCGTGGTCAACGCCCGCTTTGTCAAGCCGCTCGACATTGACTTGGTTACCAGTCTGGCGCATCATATCCCGCGCCTGGTCACGGTTGAGGAAAATACATTAAGCGGTGGCTTTGGCAGCAGCGTGGCCAAATTGCTGCAGGACCTGGGCTTTGATAAGGTACCGGTAAAAGCCATCGGCATCCCGGACGAGTTTGTTGAGCAGGGGACTCAGGCTGCCCTGCGCGCCAGGTACGGTCTGGATGCCAAAGGAATAGCCCGGCAGGTCTTAGCCCTGTTTCCCGGTTATAAAACAGGTGGACGCTCAGCCAGGGAAGGCGAAATAAAGTCCGTGAATTAGCCGTACTTGATGGTGAACGTGGTGGTGGACGTATGGTGGTTTTCCCGAATGAATAATGGTCGCTTATTAGCTGTAAATATGGTTATGACTCGGCTTGCATAATAAGATGAGGCATAGTCGATGAATAAAATGACGGTGGAGGATGTAGATGTCCGGGGCAAGCGGGTGCTGGTTCGTGTTGACTTCAACGTGCCTTTGGATGAAAGAACGGGCGAGATAACCGACGACAATCGCATTCGTGCCGCTCTGCCGACAATTAAGTATCTGATTGAGCGGGGAGCGAAGGTCATACTGATGTCTCATCTGGGTCGCCCCAAAGGAAGGGTGGTGGAAAGGATGAAGCTGGGGGTGGCTGCCCAGCGTCTGGCTGAAATCCTCGGTCAGCCGGTGGCCATGGCCCCGGACTGCGTTGGCCCTGATGTGGAAAAAATGGTGGCCACGATGAAGGCCGGCGATGTCCTCATGCTGGAGAACCTGCGCTTTCATGCGGAAGAGGAAGCGGGAGACGCGTCCTTCGCCCGGGCACTGGCCCGTCTGGGCGATGTCTTGGTCAATGATGCCTTTGGTGCCGCACACCGTGCTCACGCCTCGGTATCGGTTATCACGGAATATCTGCCGGCTGTGGCTGGCTTTCTGATGGAAAAAGAGGTGGCAAACCTGGGCCAAATACTGGGGAACCCGGCGCGACCATTTGCGGCCCTGCTTGGCGGAGCCAAAATAAGCGACAAGGTGAGCATGCTGCAAAACATAATGGGCAAAGTGGACTCCGTCATGGTTGGGGGTGGCATGGCGGCCACTTTTCTGAAGGCCAGGTCATACGAGATAGGCCGGTCTCTGCTTGAAGCGGATATGCTGGAGACTGCCAACCGTTTGATGGCGCTGGCGCAAAAGGAAAAGGTAAATTTGATGTTGCCGGTGGACGTTGTGGTCGCTGACGAGGTCAGTGATGAGGCTAAAACTGAGGTTGTTCCGGTGGAAAAAATACCGAAGGAAAAGAAAATTGTGGATATGGGGCCGAAGACAATAGATAATTTCCGACGGGAATTGCGGAAATGTAAAACTGTCTTCTGGAATGGCCCCGTGGGGATATTCGAAATGCCGCGTTTTGCCAGGGGCACTCAGGAACTGGCCAAGCTTCTGGCGGGACTTGGGGCGATGACGGTTATCGGTGGGGGCTCCACTGCCGAAGCGGTTATAGCTATGGGTCTGGCGGATAAAATGTCTTTCGTTTCCACGGGAGGCGGGGCCTCTCTGGAATTTCTGAGCGGGGAGAAGCTGCCCGGCGTGGAGGCACTGCCGGATAGAAAGTAGTCAGGAGAGACTGATTGGGGAGAGGATAATGCGTGTACCGCTGATTGCCGGCAACTGGAAGATGAATACCACCGTGGCTGAAGCCCTGGAACTGGTCAGGGCGATGAAAGACGAGCTCGAGAAGGTTATCAATGTGGAGAAGGTAGTCTGTCCTCCCTTTGTGTCGCTGGCACCGGCGAAGGCGCTGCTTGAGGGCAGCAGCATCAAGCTGGGGGCACAGAATCTGTTCTTTGCTGAAAAAGGTGCCTATACCGGTGAGATTTCACCCCTGATGCTGGCCGACCTCTGTGAGTATGTCATTATCGGACATTCGGAGCGGAGGCAGCATTTTCATGAGACCGGAGACATGGTTAATAAAAAAATTGTGGCCGCATTGAAGGCCGGTCTCACGCCAATTTTATGCATCGGAGAGCGCCTGGAAGAGAATGAAGCAGGTAAGACGGAAGATGTGGTGGCAGAGCAACTGCATTTGGCTCTAGCTGAAGTAAAGGACCTCTGTGGTCTGGCCATCGCCTATGAGCCGGTCTGGGCAATCGGCACCGGGAAGCCAGCCACCGGTCAGCAGGCCAATGGAACGATTGCGTTTATTCGCCAGAATATCGCCAAAACTTATGGCGAAAAGGTGGCTCAGGAGATGCGCATACTCTACGGCGGCAGTGTTAACTCGGCCAACGCTGCCGAGTTCATGCCGCAACCCGAAATCGACGGGGCGCTGGTCGGCGGGGCGAGCCTCCAGGCCAAGGAATTTTTGAGCATCGTCAATCAGACAGCTATAATTAAACGCAGAAAATGAACTCTCTGGTGGCAATCGTCGGCCCGACCGGCGTCGGCAAAAGCCGACTCGGTCTCGGCATGGCCCGGACATTCGCTGGCGAAATCGTCAGTGCCGACAGCCGTCAGGTTTACCGGCATATGGATATCGGCACCGCCAAGCCCAGCCGGCAGGAGCAGGCTCAGGTCCGACACCACCTGATTGACATTGTCGAGCCGGATCAGGATTTTAACTTGGCACAATATCAGATGCTGGCTTTCGGGGCCATCAAAGATATTCAGCAGCGCGGTAAATTGCCTATCCTGGTCGGCGGTAGCGGACTGTACGTACGAGCGGTACTGGAAGGATGGCAGTTGCCAGAAGCGAAGCCGGATGCCGGGCTGAGACGTCGTCTGGAGAAACAGGCTGCCGATGCTGGATATGAAAGCCTTTATCAGGAATTGGTGAAAGTTGACCCGCTGGCAGCGCAGCGGATTGACCCTCGTAACGTAAGAAGGGTGATAAGAGCCCTGGAGGTGCATCACCAGACGGAAAAGGCGCTCTCCCAACTTCAGGATAAGAAGACCCTGCCTTATCACACGCTGATAATTGGCCTT
>Ga0315296_10004381_pt1 | contig 11532 bp, 9 predicted proteins | sample YL17G14_18_MG_FD_203921 | JGI IMG/M metagenome (GOLD analysis project Ga0315296, IMG submission 203921) | Sediment microbial communities from Yellowstone Lake, YNP, Wyoming, USA - YL17G14_18 | ecosystem: Environmental > Aquatic > Freshwater > Lake > Sediment | place: USA: Wyoming | collected...
GGTCGCCGGCATGAATCGCCTGCCCGAAGGCGACCTAGAGCGCTTTCTCTTCGGTTCCGAGCGCAGCCCCCTGGACATCGTCCGAGGACCGCTATTGGAGTTGCAGGACAGCCGCTGCTTCTACTGCCACGAGCGCCTCAGCGGCCGAGCTGAGGTGGACCACTTCATCCCTTGGTCGCGCTATCCGGACGAGGGCATCGACAACCTGGTCGCCAGCGACCAGCGGTGTAACAACAAGAAGCGCGACTTCCTCGCGGCGGACGAACATGTCGAGCGCTGGGTGCGCCGCACCCGACCGCTAAGCGACCAGATCGACAGCATCGCGTCTGATGTCCGTTGGCGCCGTGACGCCGACCGCACCCTGTCCGTCGCAAGCGCAATCTACCTGCGCCTTCCCATGGGCACGCGCGTTTGGGTGCGTGGGTCAGAGTTCGCGGTTTCAGATCGCGTGCGAATCGAAAGCGCACTCCGAGAGTGAGTCAGCACAGCGCGCGTACCACGCGTGTAGCTTGGTCACCCACCACAGCTGATTTCACACCAAGAGCCAGCACGCAGATTCCGCTCCCGACGTTCCTGTCGGACACGGCCTCTCTGTGTTCCAGCTCTGAGATTGTCAGCCAGCACGCCGGAAGAGGGCGTAGCGCTCTTCGAGGAACTCGCGCTTCGGCCTGAGATGTGACGCTCTGGGCAGGAACTGCAGGGGTTGGCAGTGAAAGCCCTGTAGTCCGTGAATCAGCATCGGGCCGTCGCGCTCGTCCAGCAGGTCCCGCCGCAGCTCGATGACGTAGTCAGGTGTCACGCCCAGCAGGTGCGCGTCAAACGCAGCATGGTGCAGCTTGCAGAGTGCAAGACCGTTCGGAACGATGGGCTCGCCGAGTGGGTGGCTGTCAGGCAGGATGTGCGCCGCGTCGAGGAGCTGCTGGCGGTGCAGGCGGCAGACGGCACAGTGCTCGTGGTACGCCGCAACAACGCGTTGCCGGAAGGTCTCTTGATGAAGCCGCTGCTGGACCTGGCGGGTCACGTACCGGCGCCGGGCATCCGCATCGGGGTCGTCGGCTGGCGGAGCATCCAGGCGCGCGAGTTGCCGGTCATCAATGCTCACCGTGAATGTGAGGCGCCCCGCGTCGTCACCAACAATGAAGACAGGCCATGAAGCCAAGTATGAGGCAGGTACGACGCCGTGGAAGTAGATGAGAGGGGCGCGCCGAACCATAGCCAGGCGAAGACCTTGATTGTCCCGATGAGCAGGATCGCTGCCGCGGTACCGATACCGCAACAGCCCGTCTGCTCCCAGCACGTCGTCGTACGGTCGATCTTGGCCAGCAACGACAGGAACAGTCGTGATGCTGAGTGGCATCTCAGGCAAGACAGCGGGCTTGAAGATGCCCTGCGGCCCCAGGAGGGGCACGCGATGTCCTTCGAAATGGAAGCCAGCGGCGAGGACTGCCCGCGGAAGCACATCACTTCCCTGCGCGCAGACGAGGTCGTCCAGAAAGCAGAATGCAGCCAAGCGAACGCGGGAGTCGACGTCGGTACGCAGCGGCGCTACTGCCATGACGCAGTTCCCCAGCTGCTACAGCGCCATCTTCCGGCTTGTCACCGCCGGCGAGGCGTACTCTATCACCTTGTGGAATTCGCCGCCGTTCAACTCAAGAGTCATGAGCGATGAGGCGCACGGCTACTCGGGCTCCAGCACCGAACGACCACGACCGGGCGGGCATCAGCGCGCCATCTGGAGCCCCCTATTGAGCGCCTCCCCTTGGGCGCCTGCACCGAGCAGCAATTCCGCTTCATCCCGACGCGGCAGCTCGCCGCCAGCCTCAACGCGATCAAGCAGCGCAAGCGCCAGTTGCGCGAGCGCTTCGGTGCGATGCTGCGACAGCCACCGCGCGGCTTTCTCGACGACGCGACGACGGGTTCCCTTCCGCCGCGTGTGACCCAGGCAGAGCAGCGCAACAAGCGCCGCCGCGGTCCGATCCACCCGCCCGCCGAAGCTGCCATTCGCATCCTGCGTCGTCGCCAGCATCGTCTCGATCTCCCGCCGCGGATCGGATGATCCACGCTGCGGGAGAACTGGCGGCTCAGCGGCATAGTCCTCGTAGGCCGCCTCCAGAGGCTCAGGCGCGCTCGACTCGGCGATGGAATCGGCCTGGAACGACGACTCCTCCGCATCCTCGAAGGACGGGCCTCTCACATCCCCACTGTCCGGCGCAAACAGAGCGTGCATCACGCGCCCGAGACGACCGCTCGACGGAGGCGCCGCAGCCACACGGCTCGCCATCGGCGGTCCGGCCATATCGGGAAGGCCCAGGAACGACTCGCTCCACATCTGCGGCAACTCGACGGGCTGCACCACGGTCACGCGCTCGCCGGTATGTGACACGCGCTCCTCGACAGCCACGAACGCGGTGAAGCGGCTCGCAATCTTGTGCTCGAGCGCGACGGCCACGATCTCGGCCCGAAGCTCGGATTTGCGCTCGGACTCGATCACCAGCCGGTCCTCGAGCCACGCCACGCGCTCGCGCGCCCACAGCGCCCCCAGCGGAAACGCCACCCTCCGGCACTCCCCCATCGTCAGCTCGATGGGCCGGCCCGCCGGGTCCCGCGCATCAAAGATGATGGATTCGGCCGCGCCGCGAAGGAGCACGGGGACGGGCCGCCCGGAAAAGACAGGCTGAGGCTCGGGCCGCGCACGCTCCAGCGTCCGCGGCTGAAGAGCGGTCGCCACGGGCGATCCAATCCGCGCCTCGAGGCGGACGATGGCCTCCTCGATGTCGCCCTGCGGCTGGACAAGCTCGCAGGTGCCGCCGCCCACGCGCGCAAGGCGCGAAAGCAGCGACTCGTTGACGGCGGTGTCAATGCCCACCGTGAACAGCAGCGCGCCACGCCGCTCGCGCACCACGAGCGCGGTCAGCTCGGGCTCGTTCCAGGCCTGGCCGTCGGTGATGAAGACGACGGTCCGGAGCCTCCCGGGAGGCGTATCGCCCGAAAACGCCTCGGTGAGGGCGGGCGCCATCTCGGTTCCGCCCATCGAGCGAAGCGCCGCGACCCACCGATCGGCCTTCTCCAGCGAGCGCTGGCTGAAGTCCACCAGCCCCGGCGTGTGCGCGTGGACGCTCGACTCGAAGGCGATCAGGCGGAACCGGTCGCTGCGGTCGAGACCGTGCAGCACGGCCCTGACGGCCTGCTTCGCCGCGTCCAGCTTCGCGCCCTCCATCGAACCGGAAATGTCCACGACCAGGACGACGTCCCTGGGGACACGGGCGGCTTCGACTCCCGCCGGCGGATTGACGATGGCGAGGGTGAAGGCGCCGTCAGTGTAGCCGCGGACCATCGTCGTGTCGGATGCGGCCGGCACGACGCGCAACACGAAATCGCGATTGAGCGTGGCGCGGCCGGACGGGGCGACGCGCACGGTGTCGCCGAAGGTCGCGCGCACAGCGTGAAGCGATGATTCGAGCGAGGCGAGCGGCCCGGCAATCTCGGCTTCGAGGTCGAGCGTGACGCCGCCCGCGAGGCGAAGTGGCGGCTGGAGACGCGAGGCGTCAGGGACGCGGTCGGTGTCCGGCAGCACGCCCGCGCCCGCGTGGCCGATCTCCTCGGACCCGGGCAGGTAGCGCGGCGCGATGACGGTGGGGAACCGCCACAGAAACGCCCCGTCGGCTTCCTCGAGGCGCTCGACGATGACGAGGCGGACGCGGACGGAGGTGCCCGGGGGGATGTTGGTGACGCGCACGGTGTGCACGTCGGCGCGCTCGGCGGTCAGGAGCGCCGCGCGGCGACCCTGGCGCCGGGCCTCGTCGAACGCCTGCTCGGCGGCTTCGCGCTCGCGGCACTCGCCGCGGACGATGACGTCACCGGCCCTGAGTTCGAGCTCGGTCACCGCGCCGTCGGGCGGGAGGGGAAAGATGTGCACGGCCTCGAGACCCTCAATGTAGGGATTGTCGAAGACCTGCTCGACGATGGTGCGGCAGCAGTTGCCGGCGAGGTCGGCGCGGACGCGCAGCTCTCGGAGCGGGAAGGCGGCCTCGCGGCCGGCGACGAGGCCCAGCAGGCCGCCCAGGTCGCGGGGCGCGGTGGCGGTGTCGATGGCAACGGTCGGCGCGATCGGGTCGATCGACTCGAACATGTCTAGGGCTCCTTGTCTGAGCGTGTAAGGATGGCGGTGGCGCGGGCGATGAGGGCATCGGGGTCAGAGACGAGGGCCGGGTCGATGGTGATGGTGACGCCCGGGGCGAGGCGCGCAGCGATGAGGGGCGCGGGCGCCACCTCAGCTTCCGGCGCCTCGGCCTGAGGCGCGTGGCCCTGAGTTTGTTGGCGCTGAGGCCCCTGCCCCAAACCCGCCAGCATCGCGCCCAGTGCCTGCTCGAGCGCCGCGGTCGGCCGTCCCGCCAGCGACTGCTGGATGAGGTGCAGCGGGTGCCCCTCCTGCTGGAGCCGCTTCACGGCGAGGAGCTGCAGCAGGTGGCGGAAGCCGTAGATGGCGCGCCGGCCGTCGTAACGCAGCGGGCGGTCGAGGACGCCCACCGTCTGGTAATAACGGATGCCCCGCGCATCCGGCGCCTGCGCAATCCGGCCATCGCCCGGGCGGACGTCGAGGCGCCTGAGGAGCCGGGCCGCGGCGGCAACGAGGTCCTCGAGCGTCAGCTCGGCGTCGCGGTAGCGGTCGAGGGGGAACGCTGCTGCTGCCATGGGGGCAGCCTAGCAGTGACAGCAATTACTGTCAATATGTCAGTATGTCAGGGAATCGTGGGTTCCCTATGGTCCAGGCGCCTGGCAGCCAAGGGGCCCTTGCAGCGGTCGCGGATAGGCGCGGCCGCGCGGATTTCATCCTCGTGCTCCTGTGCGAGTCGAACCGCAGCCCTGATGGCGGTCAATCCGCAGTTCTGAGCCAACTCGACCCTCGGGTCAAGCCAGATCTTCGCTTCACCGGTCGCGTGCTGCACATGAACGTGGGGCCGCATCTCTTCCCGCGAGAAGAAGTAGAACTGGTAGGCGCGCACCCGAAGAACGGTGGGACTCATGGCAGCGTATGGTACGCGCTGCAAAGTCCGGCCGCAAGCCGTGGTGGACACCGCAGCCGCGTGACCAGGCTCGATCAGAGTGTGTGCTCAGGGTCGGATCTTGAAACGTGCGGTATGCTCTCCGCATGTCCGCCACGAACCGCCCCGTCTCGATACAGCTCGGCCGCTTCGCCCAGCTTCCGCCCCTCGCCCGCGAAACCTGGCAGGGGGCCATCGTCCGCCTGCCTGCGTGGATCGAACGCGGGCCGGACGGACGGCCGTTCCGCCCCTGGGGCGCGGTGTGGGTGAGCCTCTCGACCGGGCGCATGACCCTGAAGATGCAGCCCGAGACGGGGGGCGACCCTCCGGCCGTGGCGCTGGAAGCGCTCTTCGGGTTCGCGGACCAGGAGCGCAAGGTGCTGAACGGCCGCGCGAGCCGCCTGCACGTCGCTGATGCCGCGCTGCGCGACCACCTGATCGACGCGCTCGGCTCAACGGGGATCAGCGTGGAGCTGGTCCCGCACGTGGACGCGGTGGCCGCGGTGCTGCGCGCCTACACCGAGCACGCGGGCGGGCTGCTGCCGCCCGGGCCGCTCTCGGGGAAGGGCGTCACGGTGGAGGCGATGCGCGCGTTCGCCGACGCGGCGGCCGCCTTCTACCGCGCCGCGCCGTGGCAGCACCTGACCGACGAAGATCTGATCCGGATCGATTCGCCGGCCGCGCCCTCGGGCTACCACTACGCCACCGTGCTGGGCCACGGCGGCCGCAGCTTCGGCCTCGGCTTCTACCGGGTGATGGCGGACTACGAGGCGACGGCGAGCGGTGCGGGCCTGGCGGTGCTGGGCGCGAGCGAGGATGCCGACGATCCGGCGGAGCAAGCGGCAGGCGGAGGCGGATCGCGCTCGGTGTTGTTCGATCCCGCCGACGCGATCCCGTTCGACGATCACGACCTGTGGCTCGATCACAAGCTGCCGCTGGCGGGCCCCGATGCCTACCCGTTTGCCGCCCGGTACCTCGGCGGGGGCAAGATCACGAGGCCCGGGATCGAGGAGTTGGTCTTCATGGAGGGTCTGCTCCGCGCGCTCGCCGAAACCACGGAAGCGGAGATGGACACCGGCCGCTGGTCGAAGAAGGCCACGGCTGGCGGGCGCAGGACGAAGGTCACCCTCGCCCTCCCGGACCTGCTGGCGCCGGCCGGGAAGCGGGCGATGGACCCGCAGTCCCTTCGCCGCGCCAGCGAGCGCATGCATGCGGAGATCGAACGGTATTTCGCGACGCACGAGGTCGGGTCGATCGAGGAGGCGAACCGCGTCCTCGAGGAGCGGTTCACCGGGCGAAGCCTGGACGAGATGGTGTCGACCGCGACGACGCCGCTCGAGAAAGCGCAGGATGTTGTGTACGCGGCCTCGGACGCGGTCGGCAGGCGTCGCGTCATCATGGCCAGGCAGGCGCTGGCCATCTCGCCCGATTGTGCCGACGCGCACGTGCTGCTTGCAGAGCACGCCGCCACGCCCGAGCAGGCGCTTGACCACTACGAGGCAGCGATGGCCGCCGGCCAGCGCGCGCTTGGGGATCGGTTCGAAATGCTGCGGGGCGGGTTCTGGGGCCACGTGGCGACCCGGCCGTACATGCGCGCGCGGCTCGGCCTGGCCGTCACGCTGTGGCGGCTGGGGCGCCGCGACGAGGCGATCGAGCACTACCAGGAGATGCTGCGTCTGAACCCGAGCGACAACCAGGGCGTGCGGTACCTGCTGGCCGGGCCGCTTCTTGAAACCGGCCGCGACGATGACGTTCGCGCCCTCCTGACCGAGTATTCGGACGATGCCGGCGCGACGATGGTGTATACCGGGGTGTTGTCGGCGTTTCGGCGGGACGGCGACGGGGCGGCTGCCCGCAAAACGCTGGCGCGGGCGCTGCGCATCAACCGGCACGTGCCCGAGTTCCTGCTGGACCCGTCGGCGGCCGAGCTGCCACTGCCCGACCGTTTCGCGCTGGGCAGCGAGGACGAAGCGCTGGAGACGGCGTCGGAGCTCCGGCGCGCGTGGGAAGCGACAGCCGGCGCGTTGGACTGGCTCCGGCAGCGCGCGCGAGCCGGAAAAGCGAACCGGCCGCGCGGGCGGCGGACGGCACGGCGGCGCCGAAAGCGGTGAGGGGGGTCAAGACCTGATCCCAGGGGCCGGGCCCCTTACGTCAGCTCCCGGTTGATCACCATCAGCTTCAGCTCGGTCATCTCCTCGATCGCGTAGCGGGGGCCCTCGCGCCCGAGCCCCGAGTCCTTCACGCCGCCGTACGGCATGTGATCGATGCGGTACGTCGCGACGTCGTTGATCATGACGCCGCCGACCTCGAGCACCTCGAAGGCGCCGAGCGCCCGGAGGATGTCGCGCGTGAAGACGCCGGCCTGGAGGCCGTAGTTCGAGCGGTTGACGCGCGCAAGGGCGTCGTTGAAGTCGTCGAACGGGTAGAGGCCGACAAGGGGAGCAAACACCTCGTGCGCGCAGACCTTCGCGGTCTCGGGCACGTTGACCAGCACGGTGGGCGCGTAGATGGCGCGGCCCACCCGCCGGCCGCCGGTCAGGACGGTGGCGCCCTCCCGGACGGCTTCCTGGACCCACGCGTCAATGCGCGCCGCCTCGGCCTCCTCGATCATCGGCCCCATGTCGGTCGCCGGATCGAGCGGGTCGCCAATCTTGAGCGCCTCGAGACGCGCCACCAGCCGCGCGGCGAACTCCTGGAACACGGCCGTGTGGACGAAGACGCGCTGCACCGAGATGCAGCTCTGGCCGGCAAACGCGAAGCCTCCGACCGCCACGCGCCCGACGGCAAAGTCCAGATCGGCGGTCTCGTCGACGATGACGCCGGCGTTGCCGCCGAGCTCGAGCAGGATGCGCTTCTTGCCGGCACGCGCCTTCATGGCCCAGCCCGCCGCCGACGATCCGGTGAAGGTCAGCAGCTTGTAGCGCTCGTCAGTCACGAGCCGATCGCCCGTCGCCCGGTCCATCGGCAGCACGCTGAAGGCGCCGGCGGGCAGGCCGGCCTTCTCAAGCGCCGTGGCCAGCGCCAGGGCGCTGAGCGGCGTCCGGCTGGCTGGCTTCAGGACGATCGGGTCGCCAGCGGCGATGGCGGGCGCCACCTTGTGCGCCGAGAGATTGAACGGGAAGTTGAAGGGCGAGATGGCGGCCACCGGGCCGAGCGGGAACCGCCGCGTCAGCGCGAACCGGCCGCGGCCGTGCGCCGCGAGATCCATCGGGATCACCTCGCCCGCGATCCGGCGCGCCTCCTCGGCGGCCACCTCGAACGTCATGGCGCCGCGATCGATCTCCGTGGCCGCGTCGCGAAGGGGCTTGCCCGCCTCGGCCGCCAGCACCTGCGCGAATTCGTCCCGGCGGCCGCGGATCTCCTCGACCGCCCGCCGCAGAATGGCCGAACGCTGGAACACCGGGAGCGCGCGCATGGCGGGAGCCGCATCGACGGCCGCCTGGGTCGCACGTTCGAACTCGGCGTCGCCGGCAAGCCACGTCGTCGCGACAACGGAACCGTCGTAGGGATTGATGACCGGCAGCGGCCTCGATGATCGGCCCCACTCGCCAGCCAGGTAGAACGGGTGTTCGCTGGGCATCTGCTCCTCCAACGAACAGGATATACTCGCCACACGCATTTGGAGCCTGGGAAGGAGCTTGAAGATGAGTCATCGAGCGATTTTCGTGCCGGCCCTCTGTCTCGCCCTTGTCGCTGCCGCTCCTAGCTCGGCCTGGCCGCAGGCCGGGTTGGACACCCGTCCCACATTTACCGTTGGCACCGCGACGGCGGCGCGCGGCCAGAAGGTCACGGGCGTGATCCAGGTCCCGGCCGGGACCGATGCGGGCACGAACATCCCCGTGGCCGTGATTCATGGACGGACATCTGGCCCTGTGCTTGCGCTGGTGGCCGGTGCCCACGGCACGGAATATGCCTCGATCATCGCGCTCGAGAAGCTGATCGGTCAGCTCGATCCCATCCAGATCTCGGGCACCGTGATCATCGTTCCCCTCGTCAACCTTGCCTCGTTCGAACAGAAGATTGCGCACATCAACCCGATCGACGGCAAGAACATGAACCGGATGTACCCGGGCAGGATGGACGGCACGCAGACCGATCGCGCGTCCTACCTCATCACGAAGCAGGTGGTCGAGCCGTGCGACCACCTCATCGACCTGCACGGTGGCGATCTCGACGAGAGCCTCCGGCCGTACAGCTACTGGACGGTTTCCGGCAGCGCGGAGCAGGATGCCCGGTCGAGGGAGATGGCACTGGCATTCGGCCTCGATCACATCATCATCTCGGCGGATCGGCCCAAGGATCCGAACGCCTCTCGGTACCTGGAGAACACGGCTACGACGCGCGGCAAACCCTCCCTCACGGCGGAGGCCGGCCACGCGGGCACCGTCGAGACCGATGACGTCAACGCGCTCGTCAACGGCTGCCTGAGCGTCATGCGCTACCTGAAGATGCTGCCGGGCCAGCCGACGAAGGTCGAACGCCCGGTGTGGATTGGCCAGCTCTACGCCGTGGCGAGCGAGCAGACCGGCATGTTCTATTCGCTGGTCAAGCGCGGCACGTTCGTCGAGAAAGGGATGAAGATCGGCTACGTGACCGACTACGTCGGCCGCCTGCTCGTCGACGTGCGCGCACCCGAAGCGGGTGTGATGCTGTACATCCGCGCCGTGCCGTCCCTGGTCAAGGGCGACACGATCGCCAGCATCGGCGTGGTGGTCAAGGAGCCGCCTGCGCCGAAGTAGCGGGCGCCTATGGCCGCATGAGTTTTCGGTACTTGATCCGATGCGGCCGATCGGCCTCGGCGCCCAGCCGCCGCCGCCGGTCCGCCTCGTAGTCCTGGTAGTTCCCCTCGAACCACACCGCAGTGCTCTCGCCCTCGAACGCGAGGATGTGCGTGGCGATCCGGTCCAGGAACCACCGGTCGTGGCTGATGACGACGACGCACCCCGCGAACGCCAGCAGCGCGTCCTCGAGGGACCGCAACGTGTCGACATCGAGGTCATTCGTCGGCTCGTCGAGCAGGAGCAAGTTGCTCCCGGCCCTCAGGAGCTTCGCCAGGTGCACGCGGTTGCGTTCGCCGCCCGAGAGCGTGCCGACCTTGCGCTGCTGATCGCGTCCCTTGAAGTTGAACCACGAGACATAGGCGCGCGACGCCACCGTCCGCTTCCCGATGAGGATCTCGTCCTCGTCACCCGAGATCTCCTCCCAGACGGTCTTGTCTGGATCGAGCGCGTCGCGGTTCTGGTCGACGCAGCCGAGCCTGACCGTCTCGCCCAGCCGCACCGTGCCGGCGTCGGGCGTCTCCTGTCCGGTGATCATCCTGAAGAGCGTCGTCTTGCCCGCGCCGTTCGGCCCGATGACGCCGACGATGCCGCCGCGCGGCAGCGCGAAGCTCAGGTCGTCGATCAGGAGACGATCGCCGTATCCCTTGCGCAGGTTGCGCGCTTCGACGACGACGTCGCCGAGCCGAGGACCGGGGGCAATGTAGATCTCGCCACGCTCGATCCGCTGGGCGGGGTCTTCCGTCAGCATGGCCTCGTACGCGTTGAGGCGCGCCTTGCCCTTGGCCTGGCGCGCTCGCGGCGACATGCGGACCCACTCGAGCTCGCGGGCCAGCGTCCGCTGCCGCCTCGACTCCTGCTTCTCGTCGAGATCGAGGCGCTGCTGTTTCTGCTCGAGCCAGGACGAGTAGTTGCCCTTCCAGGGGATGCCGGCGCCACGGTCGAGCTCCAAGATCCAGCCCGCCACGTTGTCCAGGAAATAGCGGTCGTGCGTGACCGCCACGACCGTGCCCCGGTACTCCTGAAGGAAACGCTCGAGCCACGCGACCGATTCCGCGTCGAGGTGGTTGGTCGGCTCGTCGAGCAGCAGGAGATCCGGCGAGCGCAGCAGCAGCCGGCAGAGGGCCACGCGACGGCGCTCGCCACCCGAGATCGTGCGCACGTCGGCATCCGGCGGCGGGACGCGCAGCGCGTCCATCGCGATCTCCAGGCGCGAGTCGAGATCCCAGGCCCCCGCGGCCTCGATCCGGTCCTGGAGCCGCCCCTGCCGGTCGAGGACCTTCTCCATCTCGTCGGGAGAGAGGTCCTCGGCCAGACGCGCCGACAGACGGTCGTACTCCTCAACAAGCGCGCGGGCTTCGGCCACCCCCTCCTCGATGTTCCCAAGGACGGTCTTCTCCGGATCGAGGCGCGGCTCCTGCGGGAGAAACCCGACGCTGATGCCCTCGGCCGGAAACGCCTCGCCCGCAAAGTCCTTGTCCTCGCCGGCCATGATCCGGAGCAGGCTGCTCTTGCCCGCGCCGTTGGCGCCGAGCACGCCAATCTTCGCACCCGGCAGGAAGGCAAGCCAGATGTTCTTGAGGACCACCTTGTCCGGCGGGTGCACCCTCGTGAGCCCCTTCATCGTGTAGATGTACTGGTAGGCCATACGCGCTCCGGCGCTCACTTCGCTGCAGGCCCCGGCTGACGACGGAAATTACCTTGCCGTCGAC
>Ga0315296_10004382_pt1 | contig 11532 bp, 12 predicted proteins | sample YL17G14_18_MG_FD_203921 | JGI IMG/M metagenome (GOLD analysis project Ga0315296, IMG submission 203921) | Sediment microbial communities from Yellowstone Lake, YNP, Wyoming, USA - YL17G14_18 | ecosystem: Environmental > Aquatic > Freshwater > Lake > Sediment | place: USA: Wyoming | collected...
TTGTACGAAGTCTGAACATCCCTAAATCCTTTTTTGAGTAAGTAATTCTTTATTTTAATTGCTTGACTAGGAAGGGGCGTAATAACGAGAACAGAGAATTTTGTGTCGCCCGAGCCAAAAATATCTTTAATGCTTTTATCAATATAAAATGTTACATTATTGTCAAAAACCTCCTCTTTTATAATGATTTCAGAATTTTTCTTTGATATTTCATCTTTTTCTTTTGTCGGGAAATAGTCATATTTATTATCAACCCTCCTCTTTAAAAAACCTTGACTTTTTGCGCCATCAATAACATTTTTAAAAGCGTTTACAATAACATTAGGACATCTAAAACAAAATGGTAATTCAAAATTTTTATAGTCATTCGACTTATATCTTAAACGTATCTCATCGGGATAAGCGTGTCGAAAAGAGTATAAAGATTGATCATCATCGCCAGCTATTAACAAGCTATTTTTTTGGGATAAAAGATCTATTAGCTTAATCTCAAGTTTATTAAAATCTTGAAATTCGTCTATTAATATTTGGTCGAATTCTGGAATTTTACCGCCATCCTCCTCATAGTATTTTATTAATGTATAAATTGAGCAATGAGGTCCGAAATGTTTGTAATACTGCCTTCTCTTTTTATAGAATTCTAGTTTGTCCAAGTCATCAACCAAATTACAAATAATTTTAGAAAAATCCGTTTTATTTTTATTTATGACTTCGTAATCCTTGTCAATAACATCCGCAATCTTCATAAAAAACCCTTGCTCTTTAACTGAGATTTTATGCAACTCCTGAAGAGCAAAACTGTGCAGCGTGCTAACCTTAGCAAGTCCGTATAGATCTTTCTTAAGATCAACGATCAACTCATTTATAAAAGAAAGCGCAACGTTTTTTGTTTTTCCATTTTGTATATTATTTTCACATATTCTTTTGAATAAGGCGCTCTTTCCCGCTCCGGGACCAGCAAGAATAAGTTTTTTGGGGTGATCGGATTTAATAATCTCGTTTATGTAACGATCTGCTTCTTCTTTAAATTTTTTATAATATTCTTCTCCAGACATGTTATTTTGTAGCGAAAAATTACTCCCACTCAATTTTTCGCATATAATCCAGCGCCGTTTTCATAACTCCATCGTCAACCAAAACCTCGCCTTTGTCGTTTGTCCGGAAAAGCTCGTTCGGCATTGGTTTTTCGCCTCTTTTGGTCCGCTTGTATCCGACACTTTCTACTTCCGCCATAAAGATTTTGTAATTTAGTTCTTTTGCCACTTCGCCGAAGACCCACCAAGTATTTACAAAACCGAAAACATCTTTAGTGTCGTTGTCATACTTGCAAAGTTCCTTTAATTCGTCTTGATATTTTTCAATAAGTTCTTTGGCGGAAAGTTTTTTGTCGTCTTCTTCAATATAGTCTTTGAGCATTCCTACCAAAATTGCTTTTTCCTCTGCTTCCTTTAAGTTTTTAATTGAGGGCAGTTTCTTTCTGTCTTTTTTGTCAACATACACAGCCAGTAAGTTTTCGCATCTGGTTTTGAGATTGCTCCACTCGTTTGAATATTTGCTCCAAAGTTTATCCCATTCTTGAACTTCTGCTTTTGTTTTCTTTTGCGCAAAAAGCAAGCTGGTTTTGGTACTGGTATATGGCTCAAAGGTAAGTTGCGGCAAGCTGACAACCGCTTTTACTTTGAAGTACTTATAAATGAAGAGGCGGATGTATTTATTTTCCGTGGTGTCAAAAACGCTTTCCGGCAAAACAGCGCCAAGGTGACCATTTGGTTTTAGTAGTTGATACCACCTTTCCACAAACAGATTTTCCGAATTCTTTTTGCTTCCAAAAATGAATTCGCGGGAAAGGTGTTTTTTGGTTTCGTTGTCCAACTCAACACTAAAGGGCGGATTAGTAATAATAATGTCAAACTGCGCGTTTACATCTTTATCAAAATATAATTTATCTTCCTCGTATTGCTTCAGGAAATTTGGGGCGGTTTCTTTGTCGTAAAAACTGAAAGGCAAAAGCCCGTCTTTTACAAAGACATTGGTTGAGCCGTCGCCGTGCAAAATCATATTAACTTTCGAAGCCGTGCCTAAATTAAAATTCATTTCTATGCCGTAAATGAAGTGTTGCGCCCATTTATTTTCTCTGTGATCAGGCATAAACCACTGGTGAAATTTATCATCAACAGCTCTTTTTGTGGCTAATTTATCTTTAAATCTGTATTTCAAATTCTTGGTGACAAACTTCATATATTCAATCAGAAAAGTTCCGCTGCCGGCAGCGGGGTCAATTAAATAAGGAATTTCTAAGTCGTTATTAACTCTTTCAATGGCTAATTTATCAAGCTTCAGTCCCCAAAGCAGAAATTTTACAATATGAATGTGAGTGAAAAACTGACCCTTGGTTTGTTTAAATCCTTCGCGAATAATTCCCTCAAAGAAATCTCCGAGGATGTCTTTGCCGTCAAAGCTGTTTTTCCCATCCACAAAAGAAAATCTCTCCAACTCTGCTACCGTGTATTTTAGTTTTGGAAGCGATAGTTTGTTTTCGTCTATTACAAATGATTTTTTGAGCTTTGCTTCATTGGTGATATTTAACTTCTGCTTTAATGCCCGCCTGTAAAGTTCGTTTATTCTTTCAAAAAGTTCTTCGTTAGATTCAAAACTTTCGCCGTCTTTAAAGGAGAATATTTGAAAGTCGTACTTTTCGCCTTTTTCTTTTTCATCCTCGTCTTGAATCTTTGCTAAGATTATATTCACCAGTGAAGAAAAAATGTCATTATCATCAGCTCCGCCGCCACCCCAAAGCACGTTATGGAGATTTTTTCTAATGCCATCCAACTGCTCATAAGTGAAACTGGTCTCTAAGTCCTTTTTCCCGCCCTTAATATACGGCTCTTTCTGTGCCTTTCCGTATCTTTCCGGTAATTCATCGGTAAAGTCCCTAACTTCTTTCCAGGTATCAAAAGAAGGAAATTTTTCATAATCAATTAAAATACACTTGTCTTTTATCTCATCTTCAACAATTTCAACCGTATAAAGAACCATGTATTTTACTTTTTTGCCTTGTCCTTGCTCTTGTGAGGCCAGGTTAAAAAGCTGCTTTTCAATGACTTCGTCTTTATCTTTTTCGTAGTCCTGCGGACTTTTAGTTTCTATGTACAGAAACGCGTCGCCTCTATCGTCTTTTACAATGATGTCTATCCTCGGCTTATTAACCTTAGGCCTTCCGATGTCATACTCTTTTTCAAGTTCAATGTTTTCTTTCTTATAGCCCAGTTCGTTTACCAATTTTGCCACAAGGTAACCACGCACCGCTTCCTCATCGCCGGATATACTTTTAATTTCTCTATGACTTTTAATATCTGGGTTGTACTTTATTTTTTTATCTCGCGCGCTAAAATCAACCACCTTTTGAGAGTTCTTTTTCAGATATTCTTCTATTGGTTTTTGAATGTTTTTATTCATTTTTGCTTTTTAATTATACTGCGAAAATCGTTTGCAGTAATTATAATGTGGTCTAAAACTTCAATACCAAGTAATTTTCCTGCTTCCACAAGTTGCCGGGTAAGTTCAATATCTTCTTGGGATGGTTCTGTATCTCCGGAAGGATGGTTGTGAACAAATATTACAGAAGAAGCGTTGCTTTTTATCGCCTCTGAAAAGGCTTCCCTGGGGTGAGCTATACTTGAGTCAAGGGTTCCGACCGAAACTTCATTTACTGTCCAACTGCGAGTATTTAATGAAATCACATAAAGCCGCTCTTTTTTATAATCTTTAATTTTGCCTCGCATAAACTTAAAAACTTTTTCCGGATCGGTCAGTTCTTTGCTTTTGTAGGGCGAGGTCTGCGTGGAAAGCCGACGGCTAATTTCAAACGTGGCTTTTATTTGCGCGGCTTTGGCCAGCCCAATTCCTTTAATTGAGGACAACTCTTCAACACTTGCCTCGGATAGTTTCTGCAAACTGCCGAATTGCGTTAATAATTTTTGTGCTGTCACTACCACTGATTCGCCCGCAATTCCGCGGCCCAAAATAAGCTGCAGTAATTCTTGAGCCGAAAGAGCCTGCTCGCCAAACTTAACCAGCCGCTCCCTTGGTCGTTCCTCTTTGGGTAAATCGTGTAGGGTAAATGATTTTGTCATAACTCACTTGATTAAATCTTCTAAACCAACGCCAAGCGCTTTGGCGATTTTTTGAACAGTATCAATAGTCGGGCTTTGTATTCCGCCCGATTCAATTTTAATAATTGTGGCGTGAGATACATCAGCCAACCTTGAAAGTTTATCCTGTGATAACTCCCTTTCTTTTCTATACTTCCTTATATTTTTAGCGATTGTTGAAATTGTCTTTGCCATTGTGATATGATATTATATATACTATAATATAGATAGTGTTTTATTGTTCAGCGATTATCTATACTATTATGATACCAGATTTAAAAAATTCTAGCAATAAAATTTTAGGGAGTTCCTTGTCGTTGCCCGCGCACGGGAGGGCTGGGGCAAGGGCAACATCTTCTTTGGCGGCGCATTTCGCAAAGCGAAATACGAAATTCGGCGGCGGCGGAAAAGCGAGGGCGGGCAAAAATTCCTTCCCCCCAACCCCCTTCCTTTTTGCCCGCCCGAGCGGAAATTGTCAAAAGTCAGCGTCCGGATTTTCTTTGAAAAAAGTTCGGATTTTGTTCAAGACAGACAGCCATCTCGTGAGTCCCTCGATAGACCGAGAGGCCTCATATTCTTAGCACTGTGGATAAGTGCGTTTGACACCCGACCATTTGGTCGGGTATTATTATATAATATGCAAAAAGAAACTATAACAAAAAGGCAGGGGGAAGTTTTGAAAATTATTTACGACAGTTTAATTAATGCCGGTTTTCCACCTTCTTTTAGCGAGCTAAAAGAAAAATTAAAAATTTCCTCAAATCAATCTCTTTTAGATTTTTTTTCGATTTTGGAAAAGAAAAATTTAATCAGCAGAGAAGAGGGTTCTGCCCGCGGTATTAAAATTCTAAGGAGGGGTTATAAAGCAATTAACGCCAGGCCGTTGGCGCCGGTTGTGGGTACCACTTCGGCCGGTAGTTTTACTGAGGCCATTGAAGATCTTGGTGCTTGGCAACCTCTATCAAAAGACGTTGAAACCATTGCCGACGATATTCTTATTGTGCGAGTTATGGGCGATTCGATGATTAACGCCAATATTAATGATGGCGATTTAATTTTATTTAAAAAAACAAACGAGTTTACTTCCGGCGATATCGTTTTAGCACAGACACCCGATGGCACGACGGTTAAACGTTTTGTTTTACAAGACAAGCCACCTTATAAATTTTTAAAACCGGAAAATCCCAGGTACTCAAACATTCCCTTTACCGATGAAATGGAAGTAATTGGTAAAATGGTGAAAAAGAACAATAAGGCTTTAGAACAGGATAAAAAAAACACAGAGATAATAAAACCATATTACGAAAAGTCTAAATTTAAACTTTATCACGCAGACTGTTTAGATATTCTTGTCCAGCTTCCTGAAAATTCGGTTGATATGGTTTTTGCGGATCCCCCGTATCTTTTATCAAACGGCGGTTTTACCGTTCATGCTGGAAGACGCGTAAGTGTAAATAAAGGTGAGTGGGATAAAAGCAACGGGTTAAAGAAAGATTTTGAATTTCATCTTAAATGGATTAAGGCCGTTAAGCGTGTTTTAAAACCAAGCGGTACGATTTGGATTAGCGGTACCTATCACTCAATTTATCAGTGCGGTTTTGCGCTTCAGGCTGCTGGATTTCATATTCTTAACGACGTATCATGGTTTAAACCGAACGCCTCGCCGAATTTAAGTTGCCGTTACTTTACCGCGAGTCACGAAACTTTAGTTTGGGCGCGCAAAGATAAAAAAGCAAAGCATACTTTTAATTACGATTTAATGAAAAATGGCAATTGGCCAGAAGATTTTATAAAAAAACCGAATTTACAAATGCGTTCAGTGTGGGCTATAGAATCAGAAAATCCCGAAATGGGTGCGGTTTGGGCCATAGGAACACCGAAAACAATTGAAAAAAAATTCGGTAAACACCCTACACAAAAACCGGAAGATTTACTAAAACGAATTGTGCTTGCGAGCACTAATAAGGGAGATTTAATTGTCGATCCATTTACTGGAAGTTCAACGACTGGCATCGCCGCTTATCTTTTAGGACGACATTTTATCGGCGTTGACACCGATTCGAAGTTTCTGGATCTATCAATAAAACGGTTTGAGGAGTTAGATAAAAACATTAAAAGTAAATTACTTTAATATTATGGCAAACAGCAAATCTTGGAAGAAAATTTTCGATGATTATAAAATTTTGGATCATGACTTTGGTAAGTCGCCGTTTCCGCTTTCCGCAACGCAGATAAAAAGGGCTTGTCAAAAATTCAAAGAGACGGGTGAAAAAGAGGTTCGCATTTTGTGCAAACAAGATAGTAGAGAAGGTAGGCCAGATATTTTCCAAAAGTATAATTTGTTTTTGCTTCCCGTAAAAAACGGCTACTACAATATTATCAAAGGAGAGGGCTATGTTGATATTCCGGAAATTAAAAAAGAGGTGACCATTTATTCCTCAAAGCTTGATTTTCAGTTAGATACTGCAAAAATCGGAAATTCAGAAATGCAGCATCTTGATTATGCCTACGCCGCAAGTTTAATTCGTACTTTTATGGAAGATCCCTCGCTTGTTCTTACGATACGAGGCAGGAAATATACTCCTGATTTCGAGTTTAAAGTTGGCAAGCAAGTTATTAAGGTTTCGAGCGTACAGACAGAAGTTGACGCTGGTTACGAGGGCAAAAATCAAGTCGTGCTTATTGAGGCAAAAAACTTTAGCGCGACAAACGTAATTATCCGTCAGCTTTTCTATCCATTCAGGCAATGGCAAGAACAGACAAAGAAGAAGGTTATTACTTTGTTTTTTGATAAAGCAAGCGGCGAAGATGTTTATTCAATTTGGCAATTTGAATTTGAAGATCCGAATAATTACAACAGTATTAAATTGGTAAAATCTGGAAAGTTCAGAATTATTGAGAAATAAAACTTATGGAAAATAAACTAAAACACCTTGAGTTTATTCAAGGAGTCATCAATCGAATGGCGAGCAATTTATTTTTCTTGAGAGGTTGGACAATTACATTAATTGCCGCATTGCTCGCATTATTTGTAAAAGGTACTAATTCCGATTACATTATTTATTTTCTTTTAGTCCTTGTCCTTGTTTTTTGGATTTTGGACGGTTATTTTCTTTCGCAAGAGCGATTATTCAGGGCTTTATATAATCATGTAAGAAAACTGGACGAAAAAGAAATTGATTTTTCAATGAATACAAGTGAACATAAAAAAGACAAGAAAAATACCTGGGTGTACGCAATGTTTTCGTCTACGCTTTTAGTTTTCTATTTACCTTTGGTCGGCGTTGCGTTATTAATTGCGTACTTAATAAATTAAATTCAAAATTATGGCAAAAAAAGTATTTGTTAGTTTCGACTTTCATAATGATAGTGGTATCAAAAATTTTGTAATGGGGCAGGCAAAATTACCAACATCTCCTTTTTGGGGTGCGGATTGGTCAATGAAAGAAGCGGCACCTCAACACAAATGGGAAGATGAAGCAGAAAGAAGAATAAAACAGTGCGACATTGTTCTTGTTATGGTTGGGAGGCAAACTTATAAAGCAGACGGGGTATTAAAAGAAGTAGAATTTGCACGAGAATACGATAAGCCGATTGCGCAGATTATTGCTTATTCTCATCTTATAAACCCGACTCCGGTCGCTAATGCAGGACGACTTTATAGATGGAGTTGGGAAAACTTAAAAACCCTTCTTAATTAACTATGGCGACAAAAAGACAAGTTTTTTATAGTTTTCATTATAAACCAGATTGTTGGCGTGCATCAACAATTCGCAGCATAGGTGCTATTGAAGGAAACAAACCAGCATCCGATAATGACTGGGAGACAATCACAAGTAGTGGCGACGAAGCGATTAAAAAATGGATAAAAGATCAAATGCAATATCGTTCATGTACGGTTGTTCTCGTTGGGAATAAAACCGCGGATAGGAAATGGATAAATTATGAAATAGTGAAGTCATGGGATTCTCGTATGGGTGTTGTGGGTATATACATCCACGGTCTGAAAAACAGCCAAGGATATATTTCTGAAAAAGGAAATAACCCGTTCGACTACATAACTCACGGAGGAACCAAGGAAAAACTATCTACGATTGTGAAGTGTTATAATCCGGCAGGAGCTAATAGTAAAGAAAGATATGATTGGATTTCACAACATCTAGCCAATGCGGTTGAGGAAGCAATAAAGATTAGGAATAATAATTAAGTCTGTCAAAAAATTCCTGATTTAGATGTAAATTTTAATAATCTTTCATTATTATGCTTGGGTAGTAATAAAAATAAAGATGTTCCATTTCTTATCGATAACTTATTAGTTTCGACGGACCCTGTTGAAAATCATCTTTATCATTTTAAACAAGTGAATAAAAACCAAGGTAATATTAAAAGATGGATTCTAGATGTTTTAAATAAACTAAGACTATTTTTTAAGATTTAAATTATAGTTTTATTGTAAAAACACCCCCGACCGAGACGCGTCAGCGGAAGAGTCCAAAACGGCCTGAATTTCCCCTTAAAATCTCTGTTCTAGACCGGGACAGACAGCAAATGAAAAATAATATTAAAATTATAATTATGGATTTCGGCGGAACCTTTTTTACTGACGGAACGGGTATAGCGATAAAAGAGGTGGCAAATAAATTAGGACTGCCGGAAAAGAAGATTGAATTAATTTTAAGAGACAAAGGTGAGGGTGCTTTATATAGATTGGGTAAAATTGACGCAAAAACATTTTGGGAAAAAGCAAAGAAAAGAATTGGTATAAATTCAAGACAGGCGAAAGAGATTGAATTAATTTGGCATTCTTCTTATAAACCGAATAAGGGGATGCCAGCGCTTGTAAAAAAACTTAAGAAAAAATATAAAATTGTCGTAGTTTCCGGAAATGCCCCAGAAAGGATTAAATATTTGAAGAAAAAATATTCTCTGAATAAATTATTTGATGATTATTTTTTCTCGTTTGAGTATGGCGTAACCAAACCTAGTCCGAAATTATTTGAAATCGCATTAAATAAATTAAGAGTTAAACCGGAAGAATGCCTTATGATAGATAATTCAAGGAAGACTATAAATAAAGCAAAAAAATTAGGTTGCAAGATGATCTTATTTAAAAATGCGGCGCAAACAAGCAAAGATTTAATCAGACTGGAAATATTATAAAACCTGACCGAGAGGGGTCGGTGGGGAAACCCTAAACAGCCTGAATTTTTCCTTAAAACCTTGGTTCTGGACCGGGGCACACAGCCAACAAATTAAAGGTCGTAATCAATAAAAAAATAAAACATTAAAAAATATGCCAAAGTGTAAATGTCCGAAATGCGATAAAGAAGTGGAATGTAAATGCGTGTGTGAAGAATGCGGATGCGAATGCGAGTGTGAATGCAACCAAGAATAAGGTTCAAAAAATCGCCAATTCGGCGGTTTTTTGTTAAGATAAAATCATAAAAGAAAAAATTAAAATTTATATATATTTTAAAACAATCTTATTTTATTATGAAATTTAACAAATTAATTCCTGAGTTAAGCGTATCTAATTTTGAAAAAAGTTTAAAATTTTATACTGGGATTATTGGATTTAAAATTGAATACAAAAGAAATGAATCTAAATTTGCTATGATTTCTTTCCAAGGAAGCCAGATAATGATTGAAGAAGTCAATAATAATTGGAGTACAGGCAAATTAAAATACCCTTTTGGAAGGGGAATTAATTTTCAAATAGAAGTTGATAAAATCCAACCAATTTTAGATAACTTTAAGAAACATAATTATCCAATTTTTATTGAATCTAAAGAAAATTGGTATAGGCAAGATAATCAATTTCTTGGAAATAAAGAATTTCTTGTTAAAGATCCTGATGGTTATTTATTAAGATTTGCTGAAGATTTAGGGTCTAAACCTTTGTAATTTTGCAGACTTTCTATATATTATTTGAGTGAACTTAGTTTTTGATGCAGGACTTTTCTTGGAACTAAAAAAGATTTAAATCAGTTATTAACCAGGTTCTAACGTCGTCCAAGCCCCGCAGCCAACACCATGCTAAGTTAGGTGACTGAGACGCTTCAGTTCAAGTTCTACCCGCGGAGCTAATCTATTGACTTTTAATTTAAAGGGTGTTATTATATAGACAAACCTGAAAATAGGGTTGTCTTTATTCAAAATATAATTCTTTAAAAATTAAAAAAGGAGGGAAATTGACGTGTTAAGCGAAAAACAGATAAAAGCTTTAAACACTATTACACCAACAGATGGGTTTGGATATTTTTCTGGCTATAGAGGGACAAAATCTCATTTATTGCCAGCTATCTACCAGTATAATGGTGGTAAATTCTGTGTGGTTGGTCCTGGACATGAGCTTCAGTATGATAGCCTTAAAGGTGCCGTTAGAGCATATAAGATGTTTTTTAAACACTTACTTAAAACGGAAAAGAGAAAAAAGAAAAATCTTCTAAAACGTCTTTACAAACGTTTTAGAGATTTCATGCTTTTTCCTTGCTAAGAAAAATAAAAAAGAGCCTTTTGTGTCTTACCGCACTTAAAAGGCTCTTTAATATTTTAAAATGAATAAAAGCTTTTTTGGTTTTTAGAAATAGTAAGCGAACGGTTTGAGCGACCGAGCCGCCTAGCAAAAAGTTGGGTTTTTTGTTGACAAATTTGTGGCGTGTATTATCTTATAAAAAAGATAGTTCTTTAAGAAAGGAGAGAAAAATGGTAAGAGAAAGCAAAAAGGGGGCAGATTTAGTAAGAAAGTATCGTCGTCTTTTAGAACCCTGGAAAGGATTTTCTAGAAAATGGCAGATACAATACCAAGGTAAACGGTTTGAGGTGAGAAGCTACGGGTTCTGTCATTGGAGTAAAGTAATTTTTCTTTGGAAAAACGGCAGAGAATTCTATAGATTGACAAGAAACACTAAAATTTTAGCGGAAAAAGGTGACGAGAACCTTTATAGGACAGAGTATTTTCGAGGTCAGTTAACAAGGCGGTATCTAGGTTCACAGAACTGTTTTGTTGAATTTTGCCAATTTTTGTGGAAGTTCCGTAGTTACCCCACCCAAAAGAGATTTTCCCAAACAGCTCAAGTATTAAAATTAGATGAGAGAGTAGCTAACAAATACACTAATTTTTATCAACAATGCTTTTGCTTCAAGAAGAGATAAAGCGGCTATAATGTTACCAAAGCCGCTTTTTTTATTAAAATAACTCTCCTACCTACGCCCGTCGACAGGCAGGCAGGTAAGCCGACCGAGCCGCGTCAAAAATCGCCAACCAGGCGGTTTTTTGGTAGAATTGAGATATGAGAATAAAAGAAGATAAATACGAAGAAACGATTGAGGCGTATAAAAGACTTGGTAAAAAGTATATCAAAGACATAGAGAGGCTTAC
>Ga0315296_10004383_pt1 | contig 11528 bp, 13 predicted proteins | sample YL17G14_18_MG_FD_203921 | JGI IMG/M metagenome (GOLD analysis project Ga0315296, IMG submission 203921) | Sediment microbial communities from Yellowstone Lake, YNP, Wyoming, USA - YL17G14_18 | ecosystem: Environmental > Aquatic > Freshwater > Lake > Sediment | place: USA: Wyoming | collected...
ATTTGCGTCAACCACCTGTTGAGTTATGGCGGGAGAAATTACTATGATAGTGATATCCAAAAGACGCAACGACTTGCCGACATTGTAGGATAATGAGGCCGCCATGCCTGTCGGGATGAAACTTGCCACACCCATGATGACACCGACAATTATCAAGATGATTCCTATAGCTTTAAGGGACTTGCCTTCCAAATTCACATCACGCACAAGCACTAGGTATGCTGTTTGAGCCTATATATCGCTTTCTTATCTTCTCGTTTGATTACTACCAAACATAGGGTTAGCACTATTGCTAGGACTATCATTGTGGAGGGATATTCAGGGAGCGGAAAACCGTCTAGGTGTGCGAGCATTCGCGCTTCTATACGGATGGTTATGGCGGTACTGGTGTCTACACTCCAAGGATTATGCCCATATTCGTAGGTTTCCAAACCCGCCATATATGGCGGGGCATTAGCGAGCCATGCCTGTGTACTTTGATTGACAGGTGCTGTGGTGTCCTTTAGGCCATAGACAAGCAAGGTTGGAACTCTCAGCGATGCTGAGTTGAATGTTTCCAGTGGGGAATCAAGGATTACTGCGTAGTCCACAGTTCTCTTGCCCTCCGCGAGAAGATAGGCCGCTACAACCGTGCCTCCAGCAGAGAATCCAATTAGGTCTACGGTAGTAGGTGCATGGTATTCTGTGGCAAGGTAGGCTAGGATAGCGTTGATTTCAAGGGTGTTCCATGAGACCAAGTTACCGTCCTGCATTGTGTTCCAAAAGAGGAACCTGCCAAAGAGTACGGTTGCAACATTGAATCCTAACCTTTGAAAGCGAACGAGCATATTTGGGGGTAGGCCTGTGTCGGGCGACCCTATGAGAGCGTACCATATTGTTCCATCCTTTATAGCTAATGAGCCACCGCCAATAAACAGAATCAGCTTATTGCTTGCTGGGTTAGCGTAGTAGGCTCCTTGGATGACCCAATCTGGAGCGTTGTCCATTTCAACTGCGAACGCACTTGCAGAAGGCAAATCATCAGCATGAACGGGAGTACTTGCGCTGGCGAGAAACATAACAAGTAGAATCATGATGAGCGGAAAAGGGTAAGTCTTATTCAAGGCTCTTCACTTCAACGGCCACCACAATGTGGACATTTATCTTGACGTTCAGCATATAAACTTCCACAGTAATGACATCTGATCTTCACAATTTCCGTGATTATTTCTCGTTCTTTCAGTTGTGGGCCATTACTGCCTTCACAAGGCATCTGGATAGGGATAAGCAACCATGTGTGATGAAGGAATCGGGCCTCAATAACCAACGTATACTGTCGTCCACATTTCTTGCACACAACAGTGGGTTGAGTGACTTCAAGCACATGGCCTTTATCGTGAGGGCAATATGCTCTCTTCACCTGCCATTCCCACTCACGCCTATGTTTTTCTAAGGATCTACCAATTTGAAACTGGTTTACCAAAGTGCTCACGTCTGTAGCATGTACCGTTGTGACCTTGCATGTTTGCGGATACCTAGACTGTTTGCCTTAATCGCTATCGCCCCGTAAGACCTCTTGAAGATTGGCATCAATTCTTTCAATGTGCGTTTGGCGTATATGGATCTGAGACGCAAGATGTCTGCCTTTGTCCACTGTGGCTTAGCTTTCCAAAGTCTCAGACGATAAGCAATATGATATGTTCCATACAGCGAACGTCCTGCCTTCTTAGCGATTTCTGCGAATGGAGTTTTCTTAGCGATTCCCATTCGCACAATCGCTATCTCATCGGCAGTCCAAGCGCACCCCTTCATCTCCAAGACCGAGACTTAGTTATGGCTTGTCGCTATTTAAGACTTTCCACAATCTCACTCGCGGTGTCATTCTTCTCTTCTACGGATAATGCCTCCAATGCCAACTAGGACAAGGCCTGCGATGACGAGAATCCATGAGGTTTCTGGGGCAATTGGAATTGGAATTGCAGGTAAGCTTTTGTCTGCGTCTACTCTACCGAAACCTGTCAACTGGTCACGCCCCACTGCTTCAATGTCCTTTGCATTATCAAAAAGGAGTATTTTGATCTTCTCAACATTGCCAGCTTGGTGTCCGCCAAGGTACTGCTGTACAAGAGCCGCTACTCCTGCCGCGACTGGGGTGCTGATGCTGGTTCCAGCCCCGTACCCCCAGCCATCAGTCTTGTCATCTTTTTGGTCGAATTGGCTGTTCCAACTTGTCGCTATCCGCACTACCTCGTAGACTGCTTTTGGTGAACAGGGCAGTCCAGGTATGATCTTGACGCAGGCCCATCCGCTTGCGGTTCGGCCATCCCACATTCCTCCTGGAGCCACGATCTCTGGTTTGCCCTCAATGTTTAACGGGAATGGAGAAGCGTCTCCCTCAAGAACATGGTCTCCGCCCTTCCAAGTTACACTGACTGTGCCAACGGTGATGAAGTCAGATATGCTTGATGGATAGATCACGCAACCGACGATAGGCCTGTTTCCTGCTGCTGCAAACCAAGGTATGCCCTTCTCAGCAGCAATTTTCACCAATTCCGCCAGAGGGGTCGCAAGAGCGGTAGGTATGTACGGTTGGTTACACCACCATCCACTTACGATTGGGTCTGGAATCAAGCCTAGACTCATGGTAAGAACATCTGCCCCCTGCTCTATAGCCCATTCTGCGGCTGCGCTCATCGTTCCCTCTGAACCGTACATGGCCATTCCAGTCAAACTTAGAACTTGAATCGTAGCTTTTGCATTCAGAACCGCTGCATCTTTGGCTACGCCAATACTGGAGTATGGAGAATCCAGCGGGTTGCATACGATGCTTGCAGCTACGGCAGTGCCATGCCCGATTATGTCTTGTGGTCCTTCAAGTGAACCTCCTTGGGCGGCGGTAAATTCAGATGCTACCTTGCCTTTCAAGCAGGGATGATTCGGGTCGATGCCTGTGTCGATTACTCCAACCTTGATTCCTGCGCCAGTGAAGCCCCTAGACCAAGCGGCAGGAGCACCAATGAAGTTAGCAATGTCTCGGTAAGTTATGTAGGCTTTCTCGGGGGCAGGATCATCTGGCACAGTGAACAGGTCGACTTGGCCACTTGCAGCGTAGACTACCGAGATTATCTCCGCATAATTGTTCAAGTGTTCTAGATTCTTACTGGGCAATTTGCCATATACCGCAGGGACAAAATGCATTCTATATCCAGCAACGAAACCTTCGTCTCTTGCCAACAGGGGCATAAGTTCGTCCCTAGCCGTTTTGTCGCTGAAACGAAGGCTAAGGCTCAGAGTTGTGTATTTAGAAGCTAACTCCACGAGCAAGGGATCTATTTTGGTGCCGCTTGCAGGTGGAGCAGTCACTAGGTGAATGTATAAGACCGCTGGTTCGGCGGCGACACTCATGCCTATGATTATGAGAATAAGCCCAAAAACGATGAGCGCAGTGCCGCGTTTCAAGATTTCCTCCGCCAATTACTCGTCTTGCCGTCTGAAAAATACGCCCGTTACCATCAACATCAGCCCCAGTCCAAAGAGGCCCATACCTAGGGATGAGGTACCTACCAGAATGGGCGGGGCGGCTGGAACGGCTTTTGATGCATCTATGACTCCATTTCCTGATACTTCGTCGAATCCAATGTCAAGTATGTCTGTAGTGCTACTTCTGATGTGGTTTATGATCTGAGTCACCTTGCTTGGGTCTCGATGTGTGCCCATCCACTCCATGACTAGAGCTACGACTCCTGTAACTTGTGGGGCACTGAAACTTGTTCCAACCGCCTTGATTAGCTGGTTGCCTTTTCCAGCGGAGAGAAAACCTTCGTAGACCATGCTACAACAGCTCCCACCATACGGCGGAGACCCGCCAAGCCACATACCACCTGGCGCAACTACGTCTAGACTTCTACGTTGCTCGTTGCTGCCGTCTCGAAATGGGTGAGGTGTGGTACTCCAGCAAACGGGGAAAAATCCTAAGCAGTCAATTCCAGACTTGTCGGAGTTCGCAATCCACCCACCGCCCTTGTACTTTATACTGACGGTTCCGACGGCGAGAGCGTTCGGCAAGTACCTGACAGGGTAAACGATTCGCCCGAATACGCCAGGATTGTTTCCCGCAGCATTCACGTATATGATACCATATTTAACGATGGCTGCTTGAACGACTTCGCACCACGCATTGCAGGGCGTTTCTCCAGCCATGCTTACACCATTCAAGCCCAGAGAGGAGCTGACAATGTCTGCTTGTTGATCAATTACGGACCACTCGAAGACCTTTGCGATGTACTGTTCAATCACATTAATGTCCATAGAGTTGATGTTGATTTTTGCATTGATTACTAGAGCGCCAGGGGCTATTCCTGCTACGGCGAAACTTGTGCCGTACTTGGGATCACTACGATCACTGATTGTGACGGTCACATTGTTACCAGCCGCGATGAAAGATGTTGCGGTTCCGTGCCCAATTTGATCGTCTGGGTAATCGTGAATCAGATCTATTGGCACATCGACAATTAGCCGATTACCAAAGTACTTCTGTCGAACTGCGGGATCAACATCTATGCCAGAATCCAACATTGCTATGCGTATTCCTGCGCCAGTATACCCTCGCGCCCAAACGGTATCAGCATGGATGTAACGTGCTGAATCTAGCGATGTGACAGCCACATAGTCAGGGGCAATCGGTATACTCAAGTAGCCTGAATAAAATTCGCTTGACCAAGTATCAAGTAGGCCGATACCAGTCGACTGCAACCATATCATGATTACATTGGGCAACTGCGCAGCTACCTCAATCATATCGCTACGCATCTTCCCGTATGCGATTGAGGTAATACGTGATTGATAATCTGGAACGAATAGGCAATTTGTGCGCAGTTGTCCTATCACGGACTCACCGTCAAATTTTATGGCGACCGCCACATTATGCGGAGGCTTACTAATCTCTGCCACCAGAGCAGGGTCGAGTTTACTTGTCGGATATGGTGGCATGGGTGCTGTCGTCATCGTTTGCAGAAAAAGGGGATTTGCCAAGAATGGGGTGCTGACGACGACCAGCATTAGCCCTACAAGGATGAGAGCCGTCGATCTGCGGACATCCAAGACCTACGAACCTCGTTTTCTATAGAGATAGATTCCGCCAAGAACCACGAGTACAGTTCCAATTAGTAGTCCTACTGCCGCAGCGTTAGTCCAATCCAAGGGGGCCTCCTCTGGTGGAGGAATTGGTGAATCTGATTGAATGTAGAGTATTTGGTTGCTAATGATGAGACCATCTTGGGACATAACGCGGTACGAGTATGTTCCATCTGCTGTCAAGCCATAATCGTAAGGAGTCCAAGTCAGTACAACTGATCCAGTTATGTCCGTGGTTCCCGAAGATATGTCCTGCCACGCACCCAACGATCCTGCTCGGTTTACTTGAAGTCTCAAGGATGTACCCGCTTGTGCTGGACTCGTGTGTACAGTTGCGGTGATTGATGTGGATGATTTGCCAGACGAGGGGTTGATGCCTAGAGAAATGGTGAACGGTTCAGCTCCTTGACCACCACTTGTGTAGAAGGTTAAAGCGATGCGGTTTATGTGAACCACAGGCGCTGCACCTAAGGATGTGGAGGTTTTGCTTGTACATATCGCGTTTACCCAAACACCGAAAGCAGGATTCGAGATGTCGGCTCCAGTCAACGTTAATCCCCAAGTATCTTGCTCTCCACCGAGAATCGATGGTGCCTGTGAGCATAGATCCACGATTTTCATGTCACTCATCTTTTTACCAAGCCCAAGTTGGCTAGTCATGATTACTCCAAAGTCTTGGCAATCCAAGAAAAAGGCGGTAAGAGTCAACTTGATTCCCGAGACTGCCGTTGAGCTTGAGGAAGCGGCTCCATAATTAGTTGCTTTCAGATAGCTGAAAGTGTAGCTACTGCCTAGGGGTATGAAAATTGGTGCCATCAGATAGTGCCAAGCATCACCGTACCCGCCTTCGAGGCTTTCTGGAGTTTCCCAGTTACCGAAATTCTTCATCGGCCCAGTATATGCCTCATTCACGACCGAACGCGGATAGAGGGGACCCACTGATGTGACTCCAAGACTGAGCAAGCCTGGAGCAGCAACTGCGGCTACAATGAGAACGACCACGATGAATGCGGTTGCGATAAGAAGCTTGCGAGGCTCGACCATTTCAACCACCTAAATACCTAGTCAACTCATGCAGATAAATGCCTTTATTCATCTTCATGATGGAGGTCTCACTGGCGTAGGATTGTACACGCTTCGACCTTGAGAGGTTACAAGCCATCTGCCTTGAAGATTAGCACCCTCTGGCTCAATCGAATTGGCGAATCTATTAGCTTCTGATTCTCTTCCCTCTTGAGGAAGCAACCATCCCCCAGAACCAAAATGTTTCCTCGCGTGATATGCTTCGTGCTTCATAGCCCAAGCTCTATGCTTTGGAGCAAGATCGAAGATCTGTTCACTGACTTCAATTCGATTTGGACCAACCGTCCTTGCGGTCGTTCTACCTTTCATCTGTGGAGGTACCGTGGCATCGAACTGATTTCGAGGCATTACTATCACCTCAGGAACACTCGCTGTGTCAGTGCCGATTGGCATTGCCCCCATCGCTTCCTTCACATATTTCCGAAGTTCGTTTTCCTTGCCTCCTGAGAGGACATCCTGCTTATCGATGATTTGTGGAGTGCCTATGGTTCTTTGTTGAAGGATCTCTCGGTCAATCTGTCGTAAGCCAGCACCGACTGGCACCAGTCCTTTTGTACCGAGCCCACGAAGGAGCGGAGATGGACTTGTGGGCTTGATTGGTCTAGCTGCCTCAGGTCGCCGTTTCGTCATGGTGGAAAGTTGGCGAACTGCGGGTCCAACTTGCGTACTGGTTTTCTGTAGACCTACCGTGAGGTTGACTCCGAATGGTCCAAGTTGGCGAGCAGCCCCCTTCAACAGATCCAGGGGGGTAAGCTCTCTTCGGCGCTGACCCGTTGTCGGCGGAGTTATCGGTATGTGTTGTCCGCCTCTAGTGAACCATTTACGCCGTTCACGCCTAGGCTTTGGCCTGATTTCTTGGACAAACGCTCCACGTCGGAAGGGTTTTTCTCGTTTAGTTTTCCTTCGGAAGTGGGTTGGCAAGATGACTCAGCTTGTCAGCTCATCGCGGAATAGAATTGCTAACCCCGTCACCAGCACCAAAGCGATTATGAAGAAAAGCAATGTGACCGATCCAACTTGGATTGGCAGAGGGGCTACATCAAGAGGTATGTGGAACGCCAAGGGCGTGTTCATTCGTGCTATTGCAAGTTCAATCGCCGCTAGCCACTTTACCTGTTTCCCAATGAAACCTATCGTTAGTGCGGCAAAGGGCAGAATCCATAGGTACTTTCCCCATGTTGCTCGGTGAGTATCATCTAGGGCACCCCAAAGTAACCAAACCATCAAGAACAGGAAAGCGCACGATACCAAGCCTATGAAACTGAACACGCCAGACAGCAATCCTATCACCCACGACACAATAACGAGAAGGACAATCATGATGATGAAAAAAACAATTATTCCTATGGGCCCCATTCCCAGTAGCGCGAATAGCTCAAGTTGGTTCTTCATTCGGGTTTTCGGCATGAGCATAGGCATCATTTCTCGTTCATCCTCCTAGCTTTTTCTCCTATTGAAGTAGACGACTGCGATGATTGCGGTGGAGAATAGTATGGCAGCAATTAGCAGGAGGGCTGTCCAGACAGGATTTGTGGTCAAGAACTGTACGACATCAGCGATTCCCTTGTAGACAAGGTAGAACAGGATTGCGACGATTATCAAGATTATCACAATTAAGACGATGGTTGTGATGTCCATCTGGTTTTTGGGGGTATGGAATTGAGTTGTGAGGCGGATGCTGTAGTTGCAGTAGACAGTAAGAGTGCAGGTGAGGTCCTCCACTTGCGCCTTCACATATAACGGGGTGTAGCCTTTCCCGTTGAGTCCTTTCACAGTATCGGTAACTATTTTATCCACGGTCTTCTGGATGTCCCATTGCCATCCTGCGGCAGAATAAATCGTTACCGCCCCATACGAAGTGTCACCTTCCACAACTGTATCCTTGGAAACAGCGATTGATGTCAGCTCAACAGGCGTACCCCACGAGGCCTGATACACCTGCGCCGAAATAGCATACTTGATTCCTGGGCTCGAAAGGAATAGGAGGATTAGGAGACTAGATAGCAGAACTAAGGTTTTAGATCTCATTGCACTAGCGCACCTAGAACCCGAATGAAGAGAAAGGCTCCCGCAAGTTCGATCATCCAAGTCACCAGAGCCTGAAATGGATTAATCGCTAAATAGCCTAGCGGATTGATGCCGAAGATAAACGGGTTCTGCGTTACACGAGCTGACCAATCCAATAGCGGAACAGTCCAAGATGGGATCGTCAGAACATACTCAATCGTGAAACGCATGAAGATGAAGAACTGGTAGAGACCCCAAGTGAGGAACGCAAACTTGAGAGCATCAAGCGATGAGTCGACAGACTGGCCAAATAGCTTGAGTAGGATTAATCCTCCAACTCCGAATCCGAAGAATCCAAGTAGAAAAGAACCAAGGCTTAGAGTAAGCATGTCACTCAATGAACTCACTCAGCCTGTTCTTATGGCGAACTTGGCTATATATCACTTTCTTAAAAAAGAGGGGGTTGACCGCTCTTCGAGCGAACGGTCGTTTTAGCTTGGGTTTCCGACGTTTACGGCATCGCTGCGGCTTACTATCGTGCCGCCGTTGCTAACTGTGCTGACTGCATCATAGTATAGGGTGACAATCGTTGTGAAGCCAGAGCCAGCGTTCGAGAATGAGTAGTCGAATGCCCATGCAATGTTGACGAATGTGTTAGATCCTGTGGAGCGGTACATCATTAGTCCATTGTATGTCCAGCGGTAGTTACCGCTTGGCGGATAGTAGTAGATGTAGGTTGTTGATCCGACTGTCTCTGAAACTGGCGAACTGATTACGGTCTGTGTTCCGTCAAAGGCAGTGATTGTCAGCGCTCTCGGTGTTAGATAGGCCTCGGTGTCGTTCAATGTGAGGTAGATTCGTCCAAGGGCAAAAGCGTCTCCCGAAGCATCTGTGGTAACCGTGACCACGAAGTTCAGGATGCTTGAACCTGACGCTGCGCCTGCACCTGCAACATTTATGTCAGCAGGATCGGCAAGCGAGGTAGTTGTGTCCATGAGCAAGCAATAGCCCATTATGGAGACTGGCGATGGAGTAGCTTGAAGTGCACTGAGCGTTTGCCCTGTCACATCAACAAGGAAGAGAATGTCTGGGTAGCCATCGCTTCCCATGTCGATGTTAGTCTGACTATTCACTACTGTGCCTATGTTTCTGCTGATCATGTTTACCATGTCCAAGTAGTGTGCTGTGCCAGGGTAGACTTGTATTACGAAGTATTGCTTGTAGCCTCCTGCAACTGCGACATTGTCCTTGCTACTGATGCCGAAGGTAGTTGCTGTGGCACCTGTGACAGCGCCAATGAGTTCATTCTTTGAGACTATGGGGAATGCGCCTGGATTCGCTAAGTGCCAAAGCGTGTACACTGGGGCGGTAAGAGTGAGAATTGCACCAGTGCTTGGTTCGGTTGGACTGAATGTAACGGCAATGAAGCCTTCACGTATCGCTGAGGTCGGAGGAGCGACAGGTGGATGCACGACGAGATTCTGATATCCCCACATACCTGCGACTCCTGCAATGACGATTAAGCAAATGATAGCGGTGACTTCTAGTCCTTTATTCATGTCTGTCATTTCCGTGACTGCTACTGTGAGCAGATCGACTATATACGGACACCTTGTCGGAGGCTTCCAACAGATCGTTGGGGGAAAAGGGACTCAAATTAGCCTCTGTCACCAAGGCGTTGTCTGCCAGAAATCCTCCAGGATCTTGAGGAAGATGATTATGAGGAACATTAGAGCGAAAGCTGTGTGAGTACTGAATGGTGCAGTCCCAAGGGAGAAGGCAAAGAAGGTAACGGCTAATCCAACAGAAGCTACGAAGAACCATGAGGACCATACTTCCTCTTCCCTGATCACGAACTTCACTTTGTTCAGGATATGGTAGCCCCTTGCGTTGATTGCGACTTGATGATCTTTTTCCATGTCACGGAGATTCCGAGCGACCACGGTTACGCAATTCTCCCTCTCACCGTAGTTCCTTGAGTTCATCAGATGATCAACAATCTCATCACGAGTCGCCCCAGGGCGGCTACGAATGAACAGCGTTATGGCTAATCTCGGCCCACCTGTGCTATGAAATGCGAAGCTGCGCCATCGCTGGGCATGACGGGTAGCTTGAAGTTGATAGAGCCAGCGTGAAAGGTGACTGCGAACATCAAGCCTAATCATGAGCCAGATCCCAGCATGTATATCGTAGGTAGAGAGCAGACAAAACCGATTCCCCAATAGATTATTCCCACTTGAGTGTAACACCATCCTATTGCACAGAGCCCCAAGTCCCACTCGTTTATCGCGGATACATGTAGGAAAATGTCGAACCCGATCAAGGCGATTGGAATCAGCCAGCTTACCAAGAGCCAAGTGGGGAATGAATACTCGTCGATCATCCAGTAGAGCACAGCTATGGCAAGCACTAGGGTAATGCCATAGTACCAAATGCCACCGTAGAGTATTTCCCATCTTGATGATGCCCCTAAGAAGAATCCGAAGGCATGTTCAGCTAGAGGAATTGCCATGAGCATCGCTACTACTGCCGCTGTTAGAGCGGGAAACTTATCGTCCATTCAGTGTCTCTCCTTGTCAGGTGCCTTATCTATGGCGAACCAGAAAGCTTGATCCAACGCCATACCGCAATCCACATAGTGGATCTTGCCATGCCATAGAACCTTGTGGACGCAGCGTTCTACTCCGTTGCGATCCTTTGCTTTGGTTCCTGCATCGTCACTTTCCATTAGTCTATCGCCTCCAATGACTGTGATTTCATAGCTTCTGCTTCTCCTCGCAGAGCGCTTCTCCGCAGCATCATTGTTGAACTCCACACGGACATCTACTATCATGATCTTCCTTAGTCCACCACTTGTATCCAAAGACAGAGCAGACATAAACTGGATCATCTATACCTACACTATCCTCTTCATCACTCAACTCACATACCTGCTGCTTTCTGTTGGTTCAGCTCGTAGGCTTTCTCTACGACCTTACAGGAGTGAACCTTCGTGCACCGATCACAAGTGAGACCTGTTCTATAGTTCTGCTCAACCAGTTCAGGTGTCCATCCGTGAATGCAATCATGCACCCCTTTTTGCTCATGTCTAGGCTCTGGTTGAGTCCATCCGTCAAGCGTATGTCTAGCCTGAGGCTGTTCCTTTGGTGCCTCAATCACGGCTCGAGAAGTTGTGGATTCAGAGGCTCGTCCTATGCGGTCTGCGGCATCACTGAGCTTCTCTATGGCTATAACGTGCGCCTTCAAGTTCTCACCAAAAAGTTTGTTGTTCTCTGAGGCTGCCAACTCATTCTGAGCGAACTTAACCATCAGCTCGTTCATTCCAC
>Ga0315296_10004384_pt1 | contig 11528 bp, 13 predicted proteins | sample YL17G14_18_MG_FD_203921 | JGI IMG/M metagenome (GOLD analysis project Ga0315296, IMG submission 203921) | Sediment microbial communities from Yellowstone Lake, YNP, Wyoming, USA - YL17G14_18 | ecosystem: Environmental > Aquatic > Freshwater > Lake > Sediment | place: USA: Wyoming | collected...
AAATACATAAAAGCTCCGACAACCGATGCAAAGAAGTTGGAAAAAATTGAATTGCCGCCAACCAGTGCAGATATCCATTCGTTAGGAATCACTCCGGCTATAGCTTTCCCGTCGTGGGTCGAACCAAGAAGAAAACCAGCCGTTACCACACCAATGGCAAGCAAAGGAAGAATCTGCTTTGCAAAATCCCATGTTGCAATTGTCCATGCCTTGTTTTCTTCATCATTTTTGTCCAGAAGAGTTATGACGCTAAGTGAAATAATTCCGACAAGCATAGGAACAAGAGGTCTGAGTTTGTCATTTTCAATCAGATTATTGGCCAGAATGACTGCAGCAACTGTAACAATGACTGCTCCAAGAACCCATTGCCATTTGATTTTAAGGATCTTAATCAGGGAATAACCCAGCACCAGACTGAAAAATCCTGTTATGTACCATTTATAATGCCAGAGGTAGTACCAATTACTTGAGGTGTCTCCTTCAGCAGGTTTTCCCCAATTGGCAAAAACCAGTATCAGGACAAGAGTGAAGAAATGCAGGGATGTCTGCCACATCGGACGTTTTTCAGGCGGAGCAGCAATATTCATCTGCTCTTCTTTCTTAACTTTTTCTTCTTTGCGGTAAATAAATGCCATTATCAATCCAATAATTACGCTGAAAGAAACAGCCCCGATAGTTCGGGCAACACCCATCTCGAAGCCCAGTACTCGGGCAGTGAGTATGATAGCGAGGATATTAATAGCCGGTCCAGAGTATAAAAATGCAATAGCCGGACCTAAACCTGCTCCGCGTTTGTGAATACTTGAGAACAGTGGCAGTATTGTGCAGGAACACACTGCTAATATGGTTCCTGAGACAGCAGCAACGGTATATGCAAACCATTTTTTTGCGTTGGCGCCAAAATAACGAAGCACAGACCCCTGGCTGACAAAAACTGAAATAACCCCGGCAATGAAAAAAGCAGGCAGAAGACATAACACAACATGTTCACGGGCATACCATTTTACAAGGTCGAGGGTGGCTGCAATGGCCGTATTGAAACGGGCACTTTCAATAGGAAGGAAGAAGGCAAATGCAAATACTATAGTAATCCATATTAGTATTTTAAATTCTTTTTTGAGTTCCATGTTGTTAATTTGAAAATTTTAAAATGGAGTAATTTAAAAATCATTATTTCGTAAAATCACGAAATATTTTTATAAAAAAATTACAGGTAAACCCTGAATATGTAATATATACCGACTACTATGAACAAAACTGCTATAATACGCCTGAACCAGAGTTCAAAAGTTTTCAGTTTGTTATACACTCCTCCTATACCTGATATTGTATATGCAATTATCCATGCAAAAACAATAACCGGTATCCCGGTTGCTAAAGCAAAGACAACAGGAAGATAAAATCCTGAAGCGCTGGTAACGGTCAGGGGAACTAGCATCCCGAAATAGAGAACGCCGCTGTAAGGACAAAAAGCGAGTGCAAATACCAGTCCGAGTAAAACAGCATCAATATACCCCCATTTCTTTTTATTCTGTATCCGGGATGTCAATCCGTTAAATCCCGGAAACTTTATTTTGATTATATCGAGCATGAATAAACCGATTATGATCAGCAGGGGGCCAACGATTTTTTCTCCATAGCGTTGGAAAAAGCCGCCAAACTTCAACTGATCGGCACCAAGGAAGATTATTAATGCAATTGCAGTATATGTGATAGCCCTGCCGAGAGTATAAAGCAAGCCGTTAATGAATACCCGGTTACGGTTTTCAATATCTCTGCTGATAAACCCTACGGCTGTAATATTAGTTGCCAGAGGGCATGGACTTATGGCAGTCATTAAACCAAGCACCAAAGCTGTAAGCAACGGCATGGTGCTGTTTTCCAGAAGGTTTGTAAGAAATTCCATACATTTATTTGATCAGCAAGCCGTCAACTTTTTCGTTGATAATCTCTTTGAATTTTTCGGGCTTGACCATAGCGTACATGAACCCTTCGTTGGTGAGATTGATTTTCTGATCACCCTTTACTATTAGGAGTGTCTGACCTGATACACCAAGTTTTTCAGCCAACGGTTTGCTTGAAGCTTCTTCGAGGTTAACAGACTGAAATGTAATTAAACCTTGTTTCATCTGATTTGGGTAAAGAGTTTCAAGATTCTCTTTTGCTTTTGCCTCAATGGTTCTACAGGTAACACACCTGGCAGTAAAGTGAAAATAATAAGCTTCAATTTTATCTGAGGATGAACCGGAAACCCCTTTTTTGGGAGGCTGGGCATTGCAGGATAAAAATGGAATAAATAACGCAATTGCTAATAATAATCTGACAGGTTTCATAATTATTGATTTTTCGTTAAAATTTCTTTCATTTCAGCAGTTGACGGGATACGACCGCTAACTATAACCTTTTCATTAATTACCAAAGCAGGGGTATGCATAATGCCATATTCCATGATCTTCATTATATCCTCAACTTTACTTACGTTGGCAGCAATATCTAATTCTGCTAATGTATTAATTACTACTTTTTCAAGTGTTTTACACCGGACACAACCGGGTCCTAAAATTTTTATTTCCATATTTTATTAATTTGAAAATTTAAAAATGAGCTAATTTGAAAATGTTTAATAGTAATTTAATAATATTGATTTAAGCATGGATCAGGGAATCCGATTTATTATCAGCACAGGTCATTATTGATTGGTTTTCATTCAAAAAATCAGCAAATAATATTTTTGTCTCTTCCCAGCTTTTCCTGTTAATACAATACTTAATATAGGGAGGGTTGATTTCACCCTGAATCAATCCGGCATATTTAAGTTCCTTAAGATGCTGTGACAGGGTCGAACGGCTGATAGGCAGTTCTTCAACCAGATCGCCGCTGTAACAGCAGGAGTTCATTTTGGAAAGCTTTTGCAAAATATATACCCTTACAGGATGGCTCAGCGCCTTGGCAATTTTAGCTATATTTAGTACATCGGGTGTAAATTCGATTTTCTCTGACATTATTTTTGTTTCATTTTTATATTTCGCAAAATTACGAAATGAATTTTAATCCACAATAATTTTTCAAAAAAAAATTGTATTTCGGTTTTTATTTAATCATTAATGTCGTATGTTTGCGTCATTAGATATTGTGAAATGAACAAAGCTGAAAAATTCGACCATTCATTACAGGAACTTGCCAGGTTTGCAAAAGTAATTTCCCATCCTGCAAGACTGTCAATACTTAAGTACCTTGCTGAAACGAAATCCTGCATTTCAGGTGATATTTCAGATTTCCTGCCCCTTAGTCGGACAACGGTTTCTCAGCATCTGAAAGAACTCAGGGACATAGGCCTGATACATGGAGAAATTGATGGTCTGAAAATTAATTATTGTTTATGTTCAAAAGAGATTGAAAGATTTCGTGAAATGTTTGAAAATTTCTTTAGGACTGTTAAGAATGCAGAGATAATTTGCTGAAAATTAGAAAAAATGAAAGTGTTAATTTTATGTACCGGTAACAGCTGCCGCAGTCAGATGGCCCATGGTTTGCTTCAGTCCTTCGATAAAAACCTGGAGGTTTTCTCGGCGGGCACAGAGCCTGCAAAACAGATTAATCAAAAAGCTGTCCAGGTAATGAAAGAGATTGGCATTGATATCAGCCGTCACACTCCAAAGCAAGTTGATAAATATCTTAAAGACTCATGGGATTACGTAATAACCGTTTGTGATGATGCTAATGAAACTTGTCCTGTTTTTCCAGGGAAAGTAAATCATCGACTTCATATTGGTTTTGAAGATCCTTCTCATTCAACAGGATCGGAAGAATTCATAATGAGTGAATTCAAAAGAGTCAGAGATCAGATACAAATTAAGTTAAATGATTTTTACAAAAATTATATTTCCAAATGAAAAACGCTAAAGAGATAGTAAAAGAAAAGTATGGTCAGATTGCAGGCCAAAGCCAATCAGGAGAAAATTTATCATGCTGTGGACCAACATGTTGCGGAGATGGAGTTGACTACACCATTTTCAGCGAAAGTTACAACAACCTGGATGGATATAATCCGGATGCTGATCTGGGTTTGGGGTGTGGTATTCCGACTGAATTTGCAAGAATAAAAAAAGGCGATACAATAATTGACCTTGGTTCCGGTGCCGGTAACGATTGTTTCGTAGCAAGAGCTCTGACAGGAGAAACAGGCAGGGTAATCGGTATTGATATGACTGAACCCATGATAAAAAAAGCAAAGGCAAATGTTAAAAAGCTCGGATTCAGTAATGTGGAATTCCGACTGGGAGATATTGAGGATATGCCAATTGAACGTGATACAGCCGATGTGGTCATTAGCAATTGTGTCCTTAACCTGGTCCCGGATAAAGAAAAAGCGTTCTCCGAAATTTTCAGGATTCTGAAACCCGGAGGACATCTGTCAGTATCGGATGTCGTGCTGAAGGGAAACCTCCCTGAAAAAATTCAAAAAGCTGCTGAGATGTATGCTGGTTGTATTTCCGGAGCGATTGAAAAAAATCAATATATTGGGATGATTGATAAAGCAGGATTGAAAGAAATAAAAGTAAACAAAGAAAAAGAGATTAAAGTTCCCGACGAAATGCTGCTGAACTTTTTGAGTAATGATGAGCTGAATGAATTCAGAAAATCAGACACCGGTATCTTCAGTATGACAGTTTATGCAGAGAAGCCTGCAGTTTGTAGTTGTGGAGGCATTTGTTAAACTCCTTAATTCTGATCAAAATGGGAACAACAAAACAACTTTCATTTTTTGACAGATATCTTACTTTATGGATATTCCTTGTAATGTTCGCAGGAGTTATCATAGGTTATTTCTGGCCCGGTATTTCCGGTTTCTGGAATTCATTAAGTTCAGGCACAACGAATATCCCTATTGCCATAGGCCTTATCCTGATGATGTATCCGCCTTTGGCCAAAGTGAAATATGAAAAGCTTCCACTAGTATTTAAAAACGTAAAACTGCTTAGTCTCTCCCTTACTCAAAACTGGATTGTAGGTCCCTTTGTAATGTTTTTTCTGGCTATTATTTTCCTTCATAACCACCCGGGTCTCATGACAGGTGTAATTCTGGTTGGCCTTGCCCGTTGCATTGCCATGGTACTTGTCTGGAACGATCTTGCCAAAGGCGATACTGAACTTGCTGCAGGATTGGTGGCTTTTAATGCCGTATTCCAGGTGCTGTTATATTCGGTTTATGCCTATGTTTTTATTACACTGTTACCACCCCTGTTTGGATTGAAAGGCACTGTAGTAAAAGTATCAATTTCTGAAATAGCCATAACAGTGTTGATATACCTGGGAATCCCTTTTGCAGCCGGTTTACTTTCAAGCCTTTTCCTTCGCAAATGGCAAGGTGATGAATGGTATTTCAGGAAATTCATACCCAGGGTATCCTGGTTAACACCTATTGCATTGCTCTTTACAATATTTGTGATGTTTTCCTTTAAAGGGGAGAAGATCATTGAATTACCTCTTGATGTGATTCGTGTTGCAATACCTTATACTATCTACTTTGCATTTATGTTTTTTTCAACTTTCTTTATTGCAAGATGGATGGGATCAAATTACGAAAAATCAACAACACTGGCATTTACAGCAGGAAGCAATGATTTTGAACTGGCTATTGCTGTGGCTGTTGCTGTTTTTACTATAGATTCACAAGCTGCATTTGCAACGGTAATAGGGCCCCTGGTTGAAGTGCCTGTTTTAATAAGTCTTGTAAATGTTGCTTTGTATTTTCAAAAGAGATATTTTAGAGCTTATTAAAAGAATGCATTGGATCTTTGCAAAAGTAAAAAGGTTTCATGATAGAAAGTATTATAACCATGTCGATTGCCGGTTTATTGGCGGGATTCATTTTCGCTATGCCAGTCGCAGGCCCTGTCAGCATCCTGATTACTTCCAATGCATTCAAAGGAAGATTGCGTTACTGTAACTTAGTGAGCCTTGGCGCTTCTCTTGCCGATTTTACTTATGTGTTCATTGCAGTATTCGGATTGACCAGACTTTATTCTTTATACAAACCAGCCATACCTTATATATTTTCAGCCGGTTCAATATTTTTTTTCTTCCTGGGATACAAAATTATCAGGACAAAACCCGATATTGAACATCTCGAAGATAAAAGCCATCTCACTGAAAAGATTAAAAAGAAGGAAAGAGGAGCCTTTTATACCGGGTTTATGATTAACTTTCTTAATCCGACTTTATTTATTGCAGTGCTTACTTCATCCTTTTTTGTGATTTCTTTAATAGCATCTATGGGCTTTCATATATGCATTCTTCCTTTCTGTTGGTAGTATAATCTGGTTCTATCTCCTGGCATTCCTGATTGCCCGATTCCGTAAACGCATCAATATTAAGATTATATCTGCTGTCATCAAATGTATGGGTATTGTGCTTTGCTTTCTTGGATTATACTTTGGTTACCTGGCTGCCAGAATGTTTTTCTCTCAGTAGGATTGAAGGTTTTTTTGTTTGACTTATTGGTTAACTCCATAGCCGTGAGCCAAAAATACTAATAATAAATATTTAATTCAATCAATTAATTCTAAAGCATGAAATCATGTTAAATTTGAGTTTGTTTTTTATCCCAGGGATATATCCTTCCTGAATTAAATGGATTATATATATTTTAAAAGAATATAAAATAATGGAAAATAAGGTTAAAATCGGACTTTTTGGAATCGGACTCGATACTTATTGGTCTCAGTTCGATGGATTACTTGATAAATTGAAATCTTTTCAGCTCAGGATAAAAGATCGTCTGGAGAAATCCGGCACTGAAGTAGCCGATGCCGGCATGGTTGATAATCCGGATAAAGCAATTGCAGCGGCTGGTCTTTTCCAGGAAAGCGGAGTTGATCTTATCTTCCTTAATATTTCAACTTATGCCCTCTCCCATAATGTCTTACCATTAATCCGGCGAGTCAGTTGTCCGGTTATTGTTCTGAACCTCCAGCCATCGGAAGCTATCGATTATGAGAAATTCAATTCAATAGGAGACCGGGGCAAAATGACCGGAGAATGGTTATCATATTGCCAGAGTTGTGTAACCCCTGAACTGGCAAGTGTATTTAACAGGGCCGGCATAAAGTATCATCTTATAACCGGTTACCTCGATGAGGAATATGTCTGGAATGAAATTAAGGAATGGATTGAAGCCTGTTCTGTAATGAAGGTCATGAAAAACAACAGGGTGGGAGTGATGGGTCATTACTATAACGGAATGCTTGATGTTTACAGCGATGTCACAATGCTCGCTGCTGCTTTCGGGAGTCATTTCGAACTCATTGAATTCGGGGTTTTGAAAAGCCTGAGAGAAAAAGTGTCAGGCGATGAGGTCGGTTCAAAGATCGACCGGTTTAAAGATTGGTTCAATGTTTCAAAGGAGTGCTCTTCGGGTGATATAGAACAGGCGGCACTAAGTTCAGTTGCACTCGACCGGCTGGCAGGGAAATTCAGGCTTGGCGCTCTGGCCTATTATTATGAAGGTGAAGGTGATGCGGATTATGAAAAGATAGTTACGACATTAATCCCGGGTATGACACTGCTAACCGGCAGGAACATTCCTGTTGCCGGGGAATGCGAAATAAAGAATGTCCTGGCAATGAAGATAATGGATGCATTTAACGCCGGGGGATCGTTCTCTGAATTCTATGGAATGGATTTTAACGATGACATTATCCTTTTGGGACATGACGGACCGGCACATTTCAAAATTGCAGATGGAAAAGTCGGACTGGTCCCTCTTCCTGTTTTTCATGGCAAGCCCGGGAAAGGGTTATCAATACAGATGAAAGTTGCAAATGGCCCTGTTACGCTTCTATCCGTATGTCAGGGAGGAAATGGCAAAATAACTCTTCTTACGGCTAAGGGTCATTCCGTTGAGGGCCCGACCCTTCAGATCGGAAATACCAACAGCCGTTATAAATTCCCTATTTCGGCAAGGGAATTCATTAATAGCTGGTCAAAAGCCGGACCCTCACATCATTGTGCTATCGGGGTCGGGCATATTTCGGGAAAAATTCGTAAATTAGCTGATCTGTTGGATATTGAATACCTTTCTATATGTTAACTAAACTGTCTCTGCTTGCTCTTTTTGGAATTGCAATGGCTCACTTTGAAGGAGTGGTAGTTGTTTATTTGAGGAAAGTTCTCGGAATTCTTGATTCAGAGTCGAACAAAGAGTCTGTTGATAAGTTCCCCCAAAGATATCTGTATATCGAAATGACCAGGGAAGCAGCAACAATAATAATGCTGGTTGTAATTGCGTACCTTGTTGGTGTTACATGGATCGAAAAGGGAGTTTTCTTCCTCTGGACATTTGCTTTCTGGGACCTGTTCTACTATTTATCACTCTACATTCTTATAAAATGGCCACAAAAGCTTACAACCATAGATGTTCTCTTCCTCATTCCAAAACCATGGATTGCACCGGTCTGGTTCCCTATTAGCGTTTCATCTATGACAATTATAATCATAGCTATTCTGGCTATGATGGGGATTTTTTAAAACTGCAGAAGGAAATTTTTAATAATCCGGGTGCCCAACACCATCAATTCTTTACCGGTGGTTTGTATAAAAAGCAGACATTTAATTATTTATGCACGGATATTTAACAGTTGTGCCATCCGAGCTATCTCGACACTCTTTTTGAGACCAGTTCTAACAAGGAAAACCTATAGACAAATTTCAATAATTGGATTATAAAATCAAGATTGGTAAATGCCAAAAAAAATCTTGATGACTTAACTTGAAAACTAGTAACTTTGAATATCGTCAAACCTTAACTAATTAATTATGGAAGTAATAAAATTGCAGGCTCTTGAAATACTTGATTCAAGAGGTAATCCAACAGTAGAGGCAGTTATTACACTTGAGGACGGCACAAGTGCCCGTGCAATGGTCCCAAGTGGAGCATCAACAGGGGAACGTGAAGCATGCGAACTTCGGGATGGCGACAAAAAACGCTACGGGGGGAAAGGGGTACTAAAAGCTGTTGAAAACGTTAATAAAATTATAGCAAAGGAAATAGTAGGAAAATGTTTCGTCAACCAGCGTGAACTTGACTATTTAATGATTGATTTGGATGGGACTTCCAATAAATCAAAACTTGGAGCAAACGCAATACTTTCTGTTTCAATGGCATTTGCACGTGCTGAAGCTGAAAGTGCCGGAATTCCACTCTATCAGTATCTTGGAGGAGCAAATGCCCATCTCCTGCCTGTTCCTTGTATGAATATTATCAATGGTGGCAAACACGCTGATAACAATGTTGATTTTCAGGAATTTATGATAGCACCCCATTCGGCAACGACATTTACTGAAGCTATTCGTATGGGTGTTGAAGTATTCCATACTCTCAAATCAGTCTTGAAGGCAAAAGGATATAGCACTGGTGTTGGTGATGAAGGAGGTTTTGCTCCTAACCTGAAATCAAATGATGAGGCTGTTGAAGTAATATTGGAGGCCATAACAAAAGCAGGCTATAAACCTGGAGGTGATGTTAGTATATGTCTTGACCCTGCTGCCAGCGAAATGTGGGAAGATGGTAAATACAAACTTTTCAAAAGTACAGGTAAATTACTTTCCAGCGACGAACTTATTAAACTCTGGGAAAACTGGGTAAATCAATATCCGATTGTTCTGCTTGAAGACGGGCTGGCTGAAAATGATTGGATTGGTTGGCATAATATTACAAAAACACTTGGAGACAAAATAGAGCTTGTTGGTGACGACATCTTTTGTACAAACAAAGCTATACTGGCTGAAGGTATAAAAAAAGAAGTTGCTAACTCAATTCTTATTAAACTAAACCAGATAGGAACAGTTACTGAAACCCTGGAGACCATTGAGATGGCTTACAGGAATAATTACAACGCTTTTGTTTCACATCGCAGCGGAGAAACTCCCGACAGTTTTATAGCAGATCTTACCGTAGCTGTTAATGCTGGCCATCTTAAAACGGGTAGCGGGTGTCGTGGTGAAAGAATTGAAAAATTCAACCAACTTATGCGAATTGAACATGAATTAGGCAAGTACTCCAAATTTGCAGGAAAACAGGCATTTAAGAATGTAAAATAACAAATATTTGTAATAAAATATTTCAATCTTCCCGCCATGTTATTCAGGGAGAAATCATGGCCGATAGCTCCCGGAGAAGAATCCAGCGGACTTGCGCTTGATAATGATACTCATCGTCTGTTCTCAGTATGCAGCAATAAGCTAATGGTTGTTGTTGATGCACTTGATGGTCATGTCGTCACAATTTTGCCTATAGGAGATGGATATGACGGGGTAAAGTTTGATCCGGGAATGAAAAGAGCTTACAGCTCAAAATCCTCGACCCAGGCGGACCACGAAACCCGATTCATTCTTTGTAATGGACATAGCTCCTGTCAAAAAATAGGGCGATTTTTTAATTTTTCATTCAACTGAAATTTATCCGGTATTCTGACTATTATCTCCGGAGACCCTTGTTTAAAATTCAAAAAAGAGGCTACATTTAGGAAAAAAACTGATGAAAAAGGTCGGCTCCGGTAATAACAGGGATAGATTAAATATAATATTCCGTTCGCTTCAATACAGGAATTACCGGTTGTTTTTCAGCGGGCAGAGCATTTCGCTGATTGGAACATGGATGCAACGTATTGCCATGCCCTGGCTTGTATACCATATGACAGGTTCAGCGCTACTCCTCGGTGTCGTCAGTTTTGCCGGTCAGATACCAACTTTTTTGCTTGCACCGGTCGCAGGAGTCCTTACTGACCGCTGGAGCAGATACCGCGTTTTGCTGGTTTCACAGATTATTTCGATGATCCAGGCATCTATTCTTGCGTGGCTTTGTCTTGCAGGGGTAATTCAGATCTGGCACATTGTCGTTTTAAGTATTGCTCTTGGCTGTATAAACACATTTGATGTTCCTTCGCGTCACTCATTTGTGATAGACATGGTTGAGAAAAAAGAAGACCTGGGTAACGCCATAGCACTTAATTCTATGATGTTTAACGGAGCCAGACTTATTGGTCCATCAATAGCCGGGGTTATGCTTGCATCGACAGGTGAGGGAATCTGCTTTCTCCTTAATGCAGTCAGCTACGTGTTTGTAATTATATCTTTATTAATGATGAAGATCAAAATAAAGAAAGTCAGGAAAAAGGAGTCTGAAATATTGAAGGAACTTAAAGAGGGACTAAATTATACCTTTGGTTTTCCCCCGATAAAACATCTTATACTTTTGCTCGGAATCGTAAGTCTTATGGGAATGTCATATTCAGTTCTAATGCCGGTTTTTGCGAAAGAGATTTTGCATGGAGGATCTCATACCTATGGTTTTCTGATGGGAGCTGCCGGTTTTGGTGCACTGCTGGGAGCAATATTCCTGGCCTCACGGGAATCAGTTCTGAAGATGGGAAGAATCGTACCGGCTGCCGCAATCCTTTTCGGAGCCGGTCTTATCATTTTATCATTTTCCAGGAACTTCCCCCTTTCACTTGTGTTGATGGTCTTTA
>Ga0315296_10004385_pt1 | contig 11525 bp, 12 predicted proteins | sample YL17G14_18_MG_FD_203921 | JGI IMG/M metagenome (GOLD analysis project Ga0315296, IMG submission 203921) | Sediment microbial communities from Yellowstone Lake, YNP, Wyoming, USA - YL17G14_18 | ecosystem: Environmental > Aquatic > Freshwater > Lake > Sediment | place: USA: Wyoming | collected...
GGCTTTTGATTTCGTTCAGCCGTATTAAAGAGTAGCCCCGTAGTCCGGGCTCTCGGGCGGGGTCTTCGAATAGGTTTTAAGGGGTTTGCCGTCCTATTCTCTGGGGGCGGGGGTTCCCAAGTGGTCAAAGGGGCGGGACTCAAGATCCCCTAGCTCAGGCTTTCGAGGGTTCGAATCCCTCCCCCCGCACTTAACTTAATGCTTAAAAGGGGCTGTTTTTACCCTGATTTTACCCGAAGAAACCCTATTTTTTCCCCTCCTTTTTCCGGGTTCAAGCTCATTTAACTTTTAAGTTTTAACACTCATTATGAACTCTGTCAAATTAACAAGATAATTGAAACTTGTATTCTTGTCAAGTGACTACAACTTTTAACCTCTAGATAGTAGCCTGATAGTTGTGTCATGTGCAGCGTCCGCGCATAAGGGTCCCCAACGAAGTCTACATCGAGATGGAAATTAAGTGAAAACTGGGTTACTCCAGCTCTCACCCATTCGGTTCTTTTTAACTGATTAAGACTCTTCCTAATATTCCGAGCAAATTATTTCTCGACGCCTTGTAACCTATTCCGTCGAATTAGGAAAAATGACATTGATCGTATTTTTCCGGTCGGGTTTCTTAAATACTTGAGAAAAGCTTTGAACATGTCTCAGACTATAAGGGGAAGAAGATACTTAGAAAAAGAAAATAAATCTAATAGACAAACCATGTATGCGCAACTTGAAACATTTCTAAAGCATTGTTCCACTTATAAGTGAAGATCGTTTTGGAGAATAATTTCGTATTATACAGCTTCCCTTAAAGACATGTGTTTTAAGGCATTCTTGACATCGAGTACACTTATCTCTATCAATATAGATAGATTCATTATCTACATGTAAAGCCCCTTGTGGGCATCTCGAGGTGCATGCTCCACATGCTTTACAATTTAACGCTTTTTCAACGAGGACATTAAGTCTTCTCTTATTAATTTTTTTCACAGTGATGCGAAGACTCGTTCTACTCGCATAATAATTTTCAGTTAAAATAGGGAGGATTTTCACGATTCTTTCAATTTGCTTTTCGCTTTGACCACTAAAGATTAAATTAACATCTTCTCTTCTTTCATCTTGACATGGAGACCATGGAGTATAAGCGCCGATTGAAATTTTCTTTAAAGGCGTTGCCCATCGTTTCCATCCACCATTTTCAATGAATTTTTCTTTATCTGGAATGTTCATTTTTATAGCGAAATCTGTAAGAGTTCTCCTGAATTTTTCCCTTTTTTCTGGAAATAATTCTGCAATTTTAGTAAATTCATCATCCGATTTAAATGGACAACACCAACACCCTAATCGATTGAAATATTTGTAAAGGGGATTAACGGGTAATTCATTCTTTTTAATATAGCTCCATACGTCTTGGTCTGTCCAATTTATTATTGGATTCACTTGTTTAACTGGAAGGAGAGGGTTATGATCGATGGCGTTGTAACTACGTCTTTTAGTTGATTCTTCATTTCTCAATCCAGTTATAAATCCATCAAGATTATTTTGAAACGCATATTTCGCTAACGGACCAAATTTAAACACGTCACAACACCATCTAAGCCGTCGTGAAGGAACACCCACATGATTAACCATTTCAAAAAAATCCACTGGGGCTCTTACAACATCTATCTTTAGACAATAGAGACTTTCAATTAGTCCTATGAACTGCTTTGTCTCTTCAAACTCAATCGTCGTATCTGCAAAAACTGCCTTTCGAAAGCCCATGCGATACGCAAGATCGAGAACGACTAAGCTATCCTTTCCCCCTGAGAAACTTATTGCTAAATTGTCTTTAGAAGATTCGGCAAGACGCCTAAGAGCTATACTCTCATTTCCTTGCATCAGTCAATAGATATTTCCAAGACATATATATCCTTGCTACAAGGACAGAACAGATTTAGAATAATAATCAATTTATTTTTGCAGAGTTTGTTTTTTTTTTTTGGGGGCTTTTTTTTTGAATGGAAACTTTTATCAATTCACAATTCATAACTCATTATGATACTAGTCATGATTTGCCTTAAGTGTGGGTTGAACAAAGGTAGCGAGAAGGGAACCTTCGTATGCGACGATTGCCACAATTTTTCAAATTTAGTCCAAGTTGTTTTTGAAAATGTTCATACGCTGATGGAGCAAGAAAAAGTTATCGATCCTGATACATCTTCCCTTCTTAAACTCCTAGCAGACAGTTCATTTATAACCTATTCTAATCCCCAAACCTCTATTTTTTATAAAATAAGTGATTGTTTACTCACACGGGCTTCTCTTGGCGAGTCTGAAATTGGTGAAGATGATTTAAACCATTATATTTCAACAGTAAGAGGATGGGGAGATGCATTCAAGTTATTCGAAGAGCTAAATTTAATAACAATTCGTAGCGAAAAATACAGACGAGTACTTATACTTACTGATAAAATGGTTAAATTTGCTGGTCAATATACCCTAACAAGCACGAGTGATATTGGACTTCGAAAAAGGCTTGCTCATATATATGCGGGTTATGTCCTACTCTATATTCTCTATAAAGTAGCAAAATTCTCAGAAGATTCTTGGGATAAATCTACTCTTCCCTACGAACAAGTACCAAGAACTTTATGGATTAATTTGATGTTTTTGTGGTCTAATGCATATAGAAATAAAGATAATTTTACAGAGGAAGAGCTGAGGAAGTTTGTATCAAAAAGAAGGGTTTCTTCAGTTACCCGAGGCAAGTTAATTGGCGCACTTCAAGCTATGGACGGGCAGAGGACTCAAGGGTTAATCAAAGAATTTCGAATTGAGAATGGCGAACGGAAATTTACTTACGAAGATTATGTTATGATAGAAATGCAACGAATGAGGGAACAAATTAGAGAGAGGGGACGCTAAGGAGTCTTAAAAAATGACTGAAATGCCTTCTATGATCGAAGCAATTAAAGCAAGTGAAATTCCCGAGGTCACATTGCTTCCTCAATTGGTTAAGATTGAGAATCTTGTCTCTCGAACTTGTGAATATTTTTTCAAAAAAAGCACACTCGCTAATTCGCCATTTAAAGGTTTTTTACTAGAAGGTCCCCCCGGCACAGGCAAAACAGAGATTATTAAACAAGTGTCAAGGAAACTTGATAGACGAATTGGCAATGTTTTTTGGTTATTTGTTGATGGGGCTTCAATTGCTGCTCCAAGATGGGGGGACGCTGAAAAAGCTTTAAAGGATATTTTCCATCAAGCGGGCAAGTTAAGGGAGAAACATAAAAACGCTAAGGTCATTATTCATTTTGATGATATTGAATGTTTAATGATCGCTAGAGGCGTGGATATTGCAAAAGAGTGGCATTATTCAATAAACGCGATTTTGTTTCATGAGCTGGATAGACTTGATCCCACTTGCGAAATCTTATGTGCTACAACTAATCGACCTGAACTAGTTGATGAAGCACTTCAAGACCGGCTCTATAGAATTGAGGTACCTCCACTTCCATTGGACCAATTAAGAATAATTATCCATGAAATCCTAGCTTCCTCTAATACGGTTTCTCCAGAATTAGAGGAGACGATTTTAAATAAACTTAAGAGTACTTCTAATCCAACAATACGTGATGCACGACAACTTACCGTTATTGAATGTATTAAAAATGGGGCATGGGCAGTATGATCCCACTTGAAAAAGTTCCAAAATCCGGTCAACTTATAGTAGCAATCAATTTTAAAGGATATAATGATTATTTTGCTAACGAAACGAGATTAACACTGTTAAATTTACCTAATAGAAAAGACGTTCAAAAAATGGGCATCGAACTATATCCATTAGATTACTGGTTAAAACGAACAGTAATAAGTGATATGCATAGTGAAAAAGTAGATGGTGATGTTAAAAAGCCACCAAATACTAGAGCAACTGGTGGATTATATAGAATTGGATTTATTAATATGAGTCCAGAAAACTATATGAATTTATTTAACTTGCTTACTAAAAAAATGAAAAAAACTTATTGGGAAGAAGTAGAGGTATTATTAGCTGATCAAGTGGAGGGAACATGATGGATAAACTGTCAATAAAATTTTTAGAAGAGTTAGTTACTAATAAAAAATTAACAAACCAACAAATTCAATCTCTCATAAAACAAGAATTGAAACAAACCGTGGATGATTCTTTAAGGAGAAAAACGAAATGAAGGCAGTTTTGCATCTTAAAAATATCGGGGGTTTAAGAGAGGGTAAATTTGATTTTTATTCTGACAAGTTAAATATAATTGAGTCTGCTAATTCAGGTGGAAAAACTTCAACCGTCAAGGCTCTAGTAGGTATATTATCAATTCCCCCGAACGGTAAATTAAATGAGGAAATATTCGAGGAGGCTCAAAAACTTGGTGTAAAAACTGACCCAAGAAATCCTTATGAAGGATTTGTAAACGTGCATGCTGATCAAGGGTCGGTTGAACTTGATTTCAATCAATTCAAGGAAAATTATCTGGTGAAGCAGAATGGAGAAATATTAGTTGCTCCTAAGAACGGTGATGAACGATTTTTATTGACTGGTATTTTATCAAATAACTCACGTGTATTAAGACAATTGAGAGGTTTAGATACACGAGAATCAGATGATTTTAAGTGGGCAGTTGATGAATTATCTTTTGCTAAACGGTATTCTCAAATCATTGATGTACTGAAAACTGAAAAAGAGAATTTATTATATAAAAATGAATCAATTAATAATGCTTTACATCAATTGGAGCCATTGAAAAAAGAAGAAGTCACGATTATAGAAAAAATTACTGCTGTAGATAAAGAGTTAGAGATTTTGAGTGATGAAGTTAGTACATCAAAAGAGGATAGCGAAAAAAGGAAAAAATTAGAAAGAAAAATAAATGAATTAATTAATAGTTTACAACAATATAAAATCAATCTTAATCAAAAAGTCAAAGAAGGAAATGTTAATGAAAGTTTTATTAAAGATAAAGAAGACTTATTAATTCAAAATAATTCAGAATTAAAAGAAATGCAAGATAAAATTAATAAATTAAAACAAAGTGAAAATAGAAAACAAATAATAGATGATGAAATAAATAAACTAGTGGATCAAAGATATAAAATTGATGGTTTACTTAATCTATATGTAGTAGCAGAAACTAGTATGAAAAATCAAAAAAACGAATTAATATGTCCTTTGTGTAACGAAGGGCATATCAATTATTTAAAAGTAGCTGGAGAAATTTCTAAATATAGAATAGAACGTAATAATATAAATACAAATATTATTAATTTAAACCAAGAAAAACAAAATTATGTATTAGAACTAACTGAAACAGAAAATATAATTAATAAAATAAAAGAAGAAATAAGTAATTTAAAAACTGAATTAAATATATTAAAAAAATCAATGCAACCAAAACAAGATGAAATTAAATCTATCAAGTCCTATATTGATACTTATAATAAAAATCTTGAATCTGAAAGAGATAATTTAAAAGAATTAAATAAAAATTTCAGCTCAACTAATGAAGAAGCTAAAGAAAAATATCAACAAAAAAAGATACAACGAGATTTTCTGACTGAAAAAGTAGGTAGAGTTCGTCAACAAATAAGTTCTTTATCCACATTTGATTTGTATAATAATATTATATCACCAGAAATAGCAAAAGAAACAAGTGAAGAAACATTAAATATAATAAATGAAAGAATTAATTACTTGGAAAAAAGAGCGAATGAGGAACGTGAACAAGCAGCTAAAAAATTCAATGAAAGTATAAACGAGTTAATGAGTGATCTAAGGTTTACCGAATTCAAAACCATAAAACTTTCGGGCGAACCCAGCTATCGACTATATGTTGAACGATATGACCCAACGAAAAAAGATTATAAAAGCCAAGACGTTGGAACCCTAAGTACATCAGAGAAATTAGCTATAGCTCTAATTTTACAAATTGCGCTAAAGGAAACTTACATGAAAAATTTGCCTTTCTTAATACTTGATGACGTGCTAGAAGGTTTTGATCCCGAAAGACGCAAACGGGTAATTGAATATTTAGAGAAAAAAGTCAAGCAAGAAGATAGATTTATAATAGCTACTAGACTAGTAGAAAATCTTAACACTCCGAGGGTTGTATATCTTTGATGCGTGTTTAGTTTTGTCTGATGATACGCAGAGCCTACGTTCTTATTCTAATAGGCAACAATTTCCGAGACGTTGTGAATTATGCGGCGGGAGAAGCTTTAATCGGTATTGTAAACCATGTGAATATACTCTGTTCCAAATAGATCATATTATACAATTATATCTTCAAGGAACCCCGCCAGAAAAAATGGATGATGTTATTGTTGAATTTGATAGAATCTATTATAGCAACTTACGGACAAGAGTCTTCTATAATTCCGCATGCGAAGCTGTTAATTATATAATAAATTCTCCCAATATTTCTTTCGAGCTTATTGAACCAAATTATTCTTCAGTACCAACTCCATATGTTATCACTGTCTTAGAAGAAAGTGGTATTATTACTCTAAAGAACGAACAAGTATTTGCTGGAGAGCTTTTAAAAAAATTAGTACGTGTTAGACTTTCAGGGTACTCTTTAAGTTCAGAAGAGTTTCTCAAACAATTAAGAATTATTTACGCTATTCTAACTCTAAGGATCACCAAAACACTTCTACAACATAGAGACTATGTTCCACAGGTTGTAACCGGAATATTTCGAGCAATTTCTGGGCATATAATAACTCATATGAATACCCTTCATATACCCAGAGAGATATCTGAATATGAATGGAAAACTGGGTTTAGGAATATTTCTGCAAGAGAAGAATTGCATATTGAATGGGATTTATTAGGAATGACGCCAAATACAAGTCCTCGTATTTTTTCAGATTATGACACTGATAAAGATCAATTCATCTCAAAAGATTGTATGGTCTATTATTATGAATATATAAGAGATAGGATTAGAGAACGAGATCGTGAACGACACCGATAATTAATTTATTATATATCTTCAGTGTTAAAATAATATATATAAAATGAAAATTTTGAAACATCTTTGAAAATGCAAAAAGACATAGATATTGACATTTTCTTAGAGAAAGTTACTGAGATTAATGTTAGCTCTCCGGATCGCGCTTGCGGTAATCTATTCGCGCGCGCTGGCTTGTCCCGAAATTGATTCTGAATTGGGTAAAAATGGTTTTAAATCCGTTCAGACAAAATAAGGCATGATATGGACCGAATCGACGAGGACATCCTAGCCGCCCTAATGGACGGAAAACCCAGGGGCTTCGACCAGCTACTCAGGGAAGTCGACCTCTCCCACAACACGCTGAGGCTCCACCTCAACTACCTGGTCGAGGAGACCCTCGTGAGGAGGGAGAAGACCTGCGGGGGAGGCCGCGGTAGACCGATCTTCACGTACTCTCTTGCCTCTGCGGGTCGTGGCTCGGCTTCGACCTCGCCGAGTGTCTTGGGTGATGCGGTGTCTCTTCCGTTTCGTCGTCTGGAGCAGGTCTGCCGCTTCGAGAAGGGCGGCTTCTGCAAGAAGATGAGGAGCCCCTGTAAGGCTCAGAATTGTCCCCAAATCAACAAATAAGAATTATAACCATTTTAAACCAATTAAGGCTGATTTTAGGGACAAGCCAGCGCGTTATTGGATACTTGATCTTTAAACTTAACCCATATAACGCATAATCTTTAATTCTCATCACAGAAAATAGTTCTTGAGAATTCATTGGACGATAAACTTAAAGTGTACAGGGACGCAGGTTCCGTCATTCCCCCTGATGGGCCAGCTGCGACCTACCTTGAGCCAGTTAGAGATGCTAAGGGTTATGGGCGCTGGATTTATTGCAAGTATTGCTACAAGAGCGTGAATCCCCAGCTGTCGGGGGTTCACCAGATAGTGTGCTCTGTATGTGGCTCTGGGCTCACCCCAGATTTTCTAGTAGAGAGCAATCTAAAGATGTGGCTTAAGACGGGAGAGTTCGACGAGGCAAAGGAGAAACAGTTTCTTATAGATCATCCAGATTTCCTCGACGACCAGAAAAAGAAGACTATTAAAGAAGAATCATATAGGAAAAACAAATTCAAATAAATGTGTACACCCCCCACGCGGGACAAAAAATACGCACGAGCGTGCATTAATTAATAAAATTTTAAATTATTCTTTGTTTATTCTTAAAATTATATGTTACCTCAAATCCCGAGTGAAAGTTCATACGCAACGTGGTTAATGGCATGCACAAAAAAATTCTTTGAATTGTTAGGATTTGAGTTCTATTCTGAAATTCAATCTCAAGTTTTAGAGGAAAATCACCCCTTTGATATTTATGTGCAGATTAAAAAAGGAAATAAGGTAAAACAATTTGGATTTCAAGTTAAGAGGTCATATATATCTTCAAAAGGCGAATTATTTTGGAGACTAGATGAAACTCAACATGAAAATATGAAAAAGTTTTCATGGATGATATATTCTTTTCCTGACTTTATCGATAGAAAATACTTTGAAGTAGCTTGTTTTTATTTCATTTTTAAGATGCCTTATTTTTCTTATGTTTCTAATTACTATAAAAAGAATCTTTATTATTATGAAAGATTTGGTTCAATAGCAAGGAAAATAATCGATTGTCCTTTCGGTAATTTAATAACTTCTGAAGCTTGGATAAATCCACAAGTTCTAATGAAAGAATTTGAATTTATAAACCAATTTCAGGTCTATCTAGATTTTACTGAGATGAAGGGTCAAATTTTTTCAAATATTATTTGACATTAAGAAAGAAAAAATATCGTTTAGTTAATTTTTAGCTCTTTATATAAACTCAGTAACAAAACGATTTTAAAAAATTAAAGAACTTAAACTACGATAAGACTGTAACGACAAAGATGTTCCAAAACGAATTTAAATGAATGCACACGCATAAAGGAGCATGAGACCACCATTTTTTAAAAAAAGTAGGTGATACCTTAGTTACTGCAATCTCTCCCAAGTTATGCGGAAGATTCCTACGAAGAGTTTGAATAGACTTGTAGACTCACGCTTGCCAAGGCCGGCAGCCACGAATCCCAAACCGAGAGCCATTAGGAATATCGCGCCTTCAAAGTTCTTATCAATTAAGGCTACTAGACCTATAGCGAAGAGAGTAACTCCACTTAGGAAGGTATCGGCACTCAATTGCTTTTCACCTCCTAATGACTGTGGTTGAAAAAGGCAAATCCTTCAGCAAAAGTGTTGTGTCGAACCCAACTTAGACTAGAGTCGTAAGTGAAGTAACCTAAAAATCACGTAATTTCCATCTCGATAGAAGCTACATCGGCGAACCTAGCTTTTACACGCACTAAATGCAGAAGCCACTGGTCAGCATCTTGTTCGATGTGTTAAGGGAAAAAATTTTGTTAAAAGCTTGGCTTAATTTCCCCTTTTTCTTGGTCATAACAGCCAACAGGTTTTAAGCCCGAATTGCTCTGCAAGTCTGAGAAACAAGATGAGTGGAGAAGAAAATGGGGCGACAGCCCAAGCTTCGAGGGTTCGAATCCCTCCCCCCGCACCTATGAAGATTAATCTGGCTCAGGGTTAATTGTATTACAAAAGAAATAAATGTAATACTGTAAATCTTAAAGTATGGTGAATGCGCCTTGAGTTATACCTTAACCGAGAAGGGGACCGTGACCATCCCCGCCGAGATCAGGAAAAAATATCGGCTCAGGAAGGGCTCACGCGTAGAGTTCGTCGAGACAGACGAAGGAGTCCTCCTCGTGCCCATCGTCCCCCTCGAGGAGCTCCACGGCGCGGACAGCGACCGGAAGGAGACCGTCTACAGGATGATCAGGGAGCTCCAGGAGGAGAGGAGGGAGGAGGCGCCTGGTAAAGAGTAGGCTCGTCCTCGACACGGGCCCGCTCATGCTCTACTTCGCCGGGGACAGGCGGGTCAAGGAGATCCTCGACGGCGCCGCCTCCGGTACGACCGAATGCTACACATGCGACACCAGCCTGGCGGAGCTCTACTACAAGACCTGCGAGGCGCTCGGCAGGGAGGTCGCAGATCTGAGGTACACCTCCATCAGGAACTCCCCGATGGCGGTGCTCGCCACAGACGAGCGACTCACGCGCACGGCGGGAGGCCTGAAATGCGCGCACAGGAAGCTCGCCCTGGCGGACGCCTACATCGTGGCAGTCGCGCAGAGGCTCAGGGGGACCCTCGTCACGACGGATCACGTGATCGATGACCTTAAGCTGGTGCAGACGAGACTACTGCAAGTTCCCTAGACGACTCCTCGATCCCCCAGGCTGAGGATAATTACTCCGGTCCTCTACAAACAGTTGTTAAGCTCAGCAGCCTGCTCGGGCCTCCGAGGGCTCGAACCCCTTCCCCCCCACCACTTCACTCATATTATATGTTTAAATGTATGTTTAAACATACACATGAAGGAGCATATTGGCGAAGACCATAACCATCAGGGACGACGTCTACAACAGGCTGCTCTCCCTGAAGCGGGAGGGCGAGAGCTTCAGCGAACTCTTCGAGAGGCTCTCCGACGGGGCGGACCCCCTCGAAACGCTGCGGGGTCTGCGGGGATGCGTCGAGTTCAGGGACAAGGAGGGGATGCTCTCCGAGATCAACGAGAAGAGGGAGGAGCGGAGACCGTGATGCTCCTGGACACCAACGTCCTCATCGAGATCTTCGACAGGAGATCCGAGGTGGGGGCCGAGGCCCTGAAGAGCATCTCGGATAGCGGCGAAGGCATCGCCATCACCTCGATCAACCTCCACGAGATCCTCTACGGCCTAGAGAAATACGCGAAGCCCGTCAGGGAGGTCCTCCATCTCCCCGTCATCGACTACAGGAAGAGCGACGCTGAGCTATCCGCGAAGATCGAGCTGGAGGCGGAGAGAAGCGGTGCGGCGATCAGAAGGACCGACGCCATGATAGCGGCGATATCGATCAACAACAACGCCGTCCTCTACACCCTCGACCTGAAACACTTCACGCCGCTGAGATCGCTGGGGCTGAAGCTCTTTCCACAAGCCTGAACCCTTCTCGTTCACCTCTATCCAACTTTGAATGGCTGAAGGGCTGGAGCTCAAGATCCCCTGGCTCAGGCTTTCGAGGGTTAGAATCCCTCCCCCGCACCAAATTTCAGGCTCAAAAGAGGTTGTTTTTACCCTTATTTTGCCCGGATAAACCCTATTGTTTCCTTCTATTTTCAGGGCTCAAGTTGATTTTCATTGTCGGTTCTATTACATGTCTCAGAAACTCAGAATTGAACTACATAATGTATTTTCATTAAGCCTACCCCAGCCAGATCTTGCCAATCCTCTCGGTCTTATGGTGACGTAGCCTGAGCCTTGTAGCAATATCGTGACTTTGGGCAGAAGGTCTTATGGTAGATATTTTAACACCTCTCTAAGCACGGATCTTGAACTAGACCCTCCCTCACAGTTTTTCCGATCATCTATGATTTGATTCACTGTTCCCACAACCGTTCACGTGCGAAACTACTGCTTAGTGTTGGGCAAAAAGCTACGGGCTTTGGAGGA
>Ga0315296_10004386_pt1 | contig 11524 bp, 5 predicted proteins | sample YL17G14_18_MG_FD_203921 | JGI IMG/M metagenome (GOLD analysis project Ga0315296, IMG submission 203921) | Sediment microbial communities from Yellowstone Lake, YNP, Wyoming, USA - YL17G14_18 | ecosystem: Environmental > Aquatic > Freshwater > Lake > Sediment | place: USA: Wyoming | collected...
AGCCGAGCATGATCCTCGAACATCTGAACCATGTAACACTTTCCGCCGTTGCCGTGTCCACCCTGAACATCGCCGGAATCGGCACCGCTCCTTGCCGCGTTGGGGTCAGCCCACATCCTGAAATTCTCCTCAATCGCCTTGCTTGTCATCCCGACAAAATCCAGACAGGAGATACACGCCAATCCCGCCTTCTTGCCGTCATTGACTATTACAAAAATGACCCTCTCATTTTCTGGGGCATCTTGACGAGCGTACGCATCCGCCGCGTTCTTCAGCCACTCAGGCAGCCCATTCTCATGAGACTGGAAATTGCTGAGGAATAGACGAATTGCACCTTCTTCATGGACTTTGATGTGCTCGTCGGGTGTGTACCGGAACTGAGGCATGACATTCTCTCCCACTATTCAAATCTCACCATCTCAACGCTCTCCCGCATGCTCTTGGACGCCCAAGAAACACACAGGTCTTATCTCGTGACCCCACTGGACTTCCAAGGCCTATGGGAGTTTGGCGACGCCACTTCCATCACTGTCCGCCATTGCATTTGAGCAAACGGACAAGCCCATCTCCTGACGCACGTTTCAGGATGAAAACTGTGCTTGGCCCATTCACCGCGAAGCGCATCGCACTTTTCACTGTGCCTGCCTGACTCATCAGGGCTCCCGTCCACAAAGACCATGCTGCTTATAGCTGAATGGCCAAGAAAAAACAAGAAGAAAGGAGGCCATGGACGTGTCTTGAGGGAATTCCGAGGCCACGAGAGGATCGACCCAATCCTACTTGGGGCTATCGGCTGAACAAGACCCTGTCGAGGACGGCATTTCGACTGAAGTCGGCGAGGCCGAAAGCAGGGGTCAGGGCTCAGGTGTCGGGGATCAGCTTAGGCTATGCGCCGCCAGTCCTCGGTGGATCATCCGCGGCCATTGACGGTCAAAGGGACGATTGCTGGCCCCTCGCGGATGGTTGTCAGTCTGTAAGTCCCTGCGCCACAAGAGGTTATCTATGCCCCCTCAGCAGCCAACAAATTCGCCCAATTGTCCGGATTTCAATTGACGCCGCACTTGGCTTGTCGTATGATTTCTATGCAACTGAACAGCGGCTTGTGAGTAACAACAATCAATCATCGATGACCAATCGAAGGAGCTTCGTCACGGCCAGCGGAGTTCACATCCTGCCCAACCGGTCGCTTGATGGGCGGCACACCAGGAGGCCCAGAGGTTCCTCTACGGCTGACTATGCGAAACAAAGCCAATCTGTGGACCTACCATTTGGCAGCCAGCACCGGTCCTGTGAAACAACGCCAATTTCCTTTGGAAGACAAGGCCGAGACGGCCTCGCTACGGAAACGCATCAGGGCGTCACGAGGACCAAGTCGCTATGCGAAGCAAAGCCAAACCTGGGAGGGATGGGGTATCTGGGAAAAGTCAATGCCACGTGCGGGACCGGTTCCACCGGAGAGGGGATCGTGCGAAACAAAGCCAATTATGGGCCGGCGGCCCTGGGATTGCGGATTGTTGATTGCGGATTTCGGATTGAACGGTGGGAGAGCGCATTGGCGGGCGATGTAGCGACAAGCAGGAGCGAACGTGCGAAACAAAGCCAATTTGCTTGAGGACAGGCCGGAGACGGGAGGCTGGAGGCTGGAGGGACTGCACGGGCAACTACGCGAAACAAAGCCAATTTCTCGGGGCCGGGGGAGCCCGCAAGACAACGTGAGGCGAGCGGGGACGCTCGCCCTGCCGCGCGAAACAAAGCCAATCGGCGGAGCCCAGCAGGTGGAGGAGCCGCGGTGCGGAACAAAGCCCATGCCGGACCTTGGCGAACTGGGGTGGAGAAGATGGACGTGAAGGACAAAGCCAATGCCGGAACTTGCCGAATCGGGATGGAGAAAGTGGACGTACAGAACAAAGCCAATGTCCCCAAGGGCGGTGGCTGGAGGCGCGGGGCCTGCTGCGCCAAACAAAGCCAATTTGCCGGGACGCTGGATGGGTGATAACTGCTGTTGTGGAAAGGGATTATGAGAGAATCAATGGAGGATACCTCCATGAGAAACAAAGCCAATCATCCATCATCGATCATCCATAATCAATGACTTTGAACTGCCACTGGCGGGCGGGCGTAGGATTTGGTAGAATAGCGGGATGATCGCAAATGGCTCTTGGCAAAAGTGAATACGGGGGCGAATGGCTTCGACCGGATTGCGGATGGATAAGCTGCGTGCCCAGGACGCCGGTTGGCCTGGTTAATCATCCGGTACCTAACTTTAATTGGCAACTACCAGTATGCCATGGCGGCGTAAATAGCGCTGCCCGTCCTGTCGGATTGCGCCTGCGGGTCTGATAAGGGCGTCAATTAGTGGGCTGGCCTGCGTCGGTCGTCCGGGCCGATGCGGGCGAGATACACCGGAATAGCTGACTTGAGAGCCTGTCGTTCGGCGCTCAGGGAGGCGAACTCTCAATCGAGCGACTACGCATGTAGATGCTTGTCTTGAACCATCTCGGGACGGGGGTTCGAATCCCCCCGCCTCCATTCTATTCCAGTCGCTCCAAGTGCTTGTGGCGGCTGGTACGTAACGATTTGGCGGGTGCTCCAGGAGTGCAAACAACCTGGAGCCATGTGCTGCCCATCGGATTGCCGCGAGCGAGGTACGAGTGTCCCGATATGGGAAGGGCCCCCGGGAAGGGGGCCCCTGTGTTGACTGCTTGTTATATCTGACTTTTTATCCCGAGTGCGTGCACTCCAAGTCGGAGCTAGGGGCGCGGCACCGTGATATCGTCGATGTGGACCATCCCTGAGCCGGCTTCGGCCGGCTGGCCGCGGTTGTCGATGCCCAGAGAGATGCCCTTGACCGCTCTAGTGTCGACGCCGAGAGCCAGGAGGTCGGCAAGCGGGATCCTCCATTCGGTCCATTCCGTCATGAGCGGCGCATCCGGCTCCGGGTGAACGATCGTGCCCCGATGTCCCAAAGCGTCCTTGATCGTGACATAGAAGCTGCCGGGACTATTGCTCGGATTGACGCCGCCGATGTCTGCGACTTGCCACTGCTCCGAGACATTCCCGCTAGTGGTGACGTCGGAGAACTCAGCGACTGTTGTCTGTTGGAGGTCACCGCTGGTCAGGGCCAGGCCGATGAAGATACTGCCCCTGCCCTTCACATTGATCGTCTGGGGATTTGGCGAGGCATCGCTTCCCGCGCTCTCAAAGCCCGGCTGAGGAACCCAGGTCTGGCCGTCCTGGGAATAATAGGCGGTGAACAGGTTGCCGCGCCGCTCCAGCTTGACCCAGAAGGGAAAACCAATCGCGCCGGCGCCGCTGTGCGTCGAGTAGGTCTCGCTCGTGTCGCTTTGCGTGCGATTCTGAAAGGCCCGGCAGCCGTCTGGGGTGGCCAGCATGAAGCCATAGGCGGAACTCGGATGGAGACTGCTGCGGATCATGACGCCGGCCCTAGCCCAATCCGCCGCGTCGCGGACGCTGTCGATTCTGGCCGTAATAGATCCGCTGCCGCTAAGCTCCTTGTAGACGAAGCGGAAGTGGTCGCGGCTGCCCCAGATGTCGCCGCTGGTTGAACCAATCACGTAGTGACCCGGCGACGTCTCATGGAAGGCCCTCGGGTAGCCTCGGAACCACAGGCTCAGGTCGCCGGCCCCGCCAGCCGTCCAGTCCTGAGGGGTCGCCCAGACCCGTTGGGTTTCCGAATAGTATGGCAGACTCGCGTTATTGAATCGCAGTAGCAAGGCCTGGCGGCCGGAGTGTACGGAGGTTCTATCTACGTCAACGGCGGCACCGGTTCCGTTCCCGGGAAGGTCCGAGCGGCTCACCCCATCGATCCATGTCTGGAACACTTCCTGCCCGGCCTCGCTCGTGTAGCTCTCGAAATCGTCCAGAATCAGCAGGCCGGCCGTGGTGAAGCTGCAAACTCGGCCCTGCCACGGACGCTCGGGCTCATCGGGATTGACCTCATCGATCCGCCAGTAGCAGGTCTGGTTGTATCCCAGTGGGCCCGAGGTCCACGTTGTCTGCTGCAGGGGCAGCCTGCCCTGGTAAACGGCCGCATCGGCCGGTGTGGCCGCAGCAACTGCTTCGGCATCTGGGCCGAAGTACACATCATGTGCGACAGCCAGATCGCCTGCCGACCACCTGAGCATGACATTCTGCGGCACGTTCGCGTCGCCGTCGGCGGGATAAAGCGGCTTGGCCCGCACCAGCGGCTGCAGGGGACCGGCCGGGATGATCTGCCGGCCCATGGACGGCGTTTGCCACCAGAGCTGGAGCGTTGCCCCCAACCACAGGTCATACCATTCCAGCCGCAGACTGTAGATTCCAGGGGCCAGCTCCATGGGACGGCTGTAGTCATCCATCGGACCGTGACCCGTCCAGTTGTCGATGAGCAGCTTGCCGTCGAGCCAGAGCCGAACGCCGTCATCGCTCGTGGTGATGAAGGTGTAAGTATCGGCGATCGCGATCTCCAGGTCAGCCGTCCATCGTGCCGAGACAGCGTCAGTGAGCGAACCGACGATCGCACCTTCGCCCCAGTAATGATCGATCTGGTCCTCAATTTGTGTGACGGCCGGCTGGCCCGAGAGCGTCATATTGGGGAAATACTCGGCTTTCACGCCGCCGCCGGAGAACGTGGTGAAGCTCCAGACGGGGCCCTCATACCTGTCATCGTCGTTCATCTCATCGACGGCCCAGTAGTACGTGACGCCGGGCTCCAGGGGCCCGGGGTAGTAGATCGTTGCGGCCTGATTCCCCTGGAACACACTCGCGTCACGGGCGGTTACTACCTGCTTGTTTGTCCCGAAGAACACCTCGTGCGTCGTTCCCATCCTTCCGGGGAGCCAAATCAGAACGGCATCCGTTCTGATCCACTTGTCCCCATCGCGGGGACTGGGCGAGTACGCCGTATTGGGCGTGGCGACAAAGCGCCACACGTCGCCGGTGTAGACTTTCCCATCCCCGTCGATCTGGTCCACACGCCAGTAGCAGGTTGCGCCGGGCTCCAAGTCGGCCGGCATCTGGCACATTCCAGGGAAGGCCGGCTGGAGCGAGGCAATCAGATGCGCCTCCGTCAGTTCCGGCGTCGTGCCGAAATACACATTGTGCAGTGCAGCCGTCTCGCCCGCCGTCCACTGGAGAGGCACGGGCCCCGTGATGACGGCGCCCTCCGGCGGCTCCGGGGCGGTGGCCTTGTAGGTCATCGCCAGAAGCTCGACTTCCGCGATCTGCATGCTGTTGGCGCAGCCATCGGCCGGATCGCGGATGGCTGGAAACAGCACCTGGTAATGCCGGTAGGCCGTGTTGTTCGAGAACACGATGGGAGTCGCGGTCTTCGTATTGCGGGGCCACTCCCAAGCCTCTTTGAAGTCAACAATCTCTCCCTTGGCAATCAGCGTGTATGGCCCGTCGATGCTCTCGTTGGAGCCGTGCAGCTCGAACTCGATCGGATCGCGGGCCGGGCAATCGTTGGCCGTAGTGAAAGTCATCCCGTTGACCACCGTCGGTCCACCCGTCGGCGTCACCCGGAAACCCGTAGGTCCTGCGTCCGGGAGGCGATCTCCCTTGAAATGGAGGTACTTCGTGTTTTCATGGTCGTCGATCGCCGACGCCGGGCTCTCCTGACGTGGCCAATCGCCGTCGTTTGGGACGCCCACAATGGCATCGTCCCGGCTGGTGACATCCTGTGCTGCCTGTACGACGGAGCCCAGCAGCAGAACCATCGCAGCTATATTTGCACATTTTGATCTCCACATTGTCGTTCTCCTCACGAATGAACTCCTGTTACTCGTTTGCGTCGAATGTGCTGTGAACCGATGAGATCTCACTGGTACTCACGCAATCCTGCGGACTCTGTTACAGGGATTTCTGGAGGATCGATGCGGAGGAAGGTTCTTTGCGGAAATGACAGCGGCTGGTTGCTCTTCGACGCGCCGCGCTATTATCGATTGGACGCGACGGATTCCTGTCCGGCTTTGTAGAGCGCCGCAATCTCCGCTTCATTGAGCGCGTAGCTGTAGATGCGCACGTCGTCGATCCAGCCGTTCCAGTGGCGTCCAGATTGCTCAGCATTGTCGCCGATGCATACCGGCTGGTCGTTCGTTTGCAGGCGGCCCGAGGCAGGACAGGATGCGTCCAGGTCGCCGTCGAAGTACAGGGCAATCCGGCTGCCGTCATAGGTCGCGACGATATGGTGCCAGCGGCCATCGCTGATGACGCGATTCCCTTTGGCGCTGGCCGCACCTCCGCTTGACGACAGCAGGCCGTTGCAGGCGAACTCCAGGCAGTCAGCATCGCCGGACCTGTGGAGCCGCCAGGAGGCATCGCCCTTCGTGACCAGCGCCTGCCACCATCTGTCGAGTGTCTCGACGCGGGTCCACACGGAAATCGTGATCGCGTCGGTGACATCGAACGGAGCCTCCTGGCTAATCTGTACGGAGCTATTCCGAAGCAGGAGGGCGCCGCCGACCCGGCCGGCGGACGGTCGCCATTGCGGCGAGCCGGTGACTATGCCATCATTGCCGTTGCCGGAGGCATCGGCGGCGGTATTGCCGGACTGCTCATCGAATCTCCACCAGCCAAGCATCCGACCCGTCGAGAAACTCCATAAACTGCCCCGCGTGTAGGGCTTGCCGGATGAGTAGAGACGCAGTCGCGACTCGTAGTCTCCTCGCCAGCGGGGTCTGTCTTCATCGGCGAGCAATTCGATCACCTTCTTCTGCCACGACACGGCCGACGCAAAATCCCCCACTTGCGCACAGACGGCCGCCAGTGCAGCGATATATCGGTGATCCGTCCAGTTGGTCAACTCGCACGCCCGCGTGGCGTTCGCAGCAGCCTGGTCTCCGTCGCGAAGCTCGGGGACGGGGCAGGCAGCCTGCAGCCAGGCAAGATCACATCGTGCCGCGGTATGGTTCGGGTTGAGTTCCACAGCCTCGGCATAATCATCGATGGCATCATTGTAGTTGCCGCCACTGTGCTTGCGTCCTCTGCCGCGTTCGTAGAATGCCTCGGCCACTGTAGCGCGGACTCTGGGGAGCTCCTCGCTTGTCTCGATTTCACGGATACGGCGTGCCGCTTCGTCTATTCTGCCCTCCTCCAGGCAGTGCCACAGCCTGCCGAGCCCGGTCTCCTCGCCGGCCAGGACTCTCTCCACTTCGTACAGCAGGCCTTGTTGAGGCGTTCCGGCGTCACCTGCCGGGAGCCGGCGCAGCCGTTCCAGGGCCGCTTTCGCCTCGTCCGAACGCCCCAGCCGATGCAGGGACATGGCGGCCATCGCCGCAGTGGAGCCAGAGGGCTGCCAGTCGAGCGCGTCGCAGAGATCTTCGAGCGAGCGGAACGTGTCAAGGGCGTCCTCATATTGGCCTTTGCGATAGTAGGTCTCGCTTAATCCGCTGACGCGCGTGATGAACCCGTAAAGGTGTGTGCCCGCATCCTTACCGTACGTCCCGCGCCGAATCGCCGTGGCGAAGTCGCGACAGCTTTGCCGCAGGTACTGCTCTTCCGTCCGCGCGGAACGAACCGCCTGGTGGACCGAATCCGCCGGATCGAGCTTCGCCAGCCAGAGCCCGCCGTACCAGTCCCGGAGCTCCAGGGCGATTCGGGAACCGTCGGGCGATAGATGGCCCAGCACCACCGGGGACGGGAAGAGCTGCCACGCCTTCCCCTGTTCGAAGTCGAAGCTCCAGAGCCCCATCTCCCCTTGATGCAGCCCGCCCGCGAGGACTTCCTTTCCGTTCGGAGCCCACCTCAGCGCCATGCCATGCTTCCCGTACGGCGGAGGCGCCATCCACCTGGCCTTCATCTGGCCATTGGAGACCTCCACGACAGAAAGTCTGTCCCCCTCCGAATGCGCCAGATACTTGCCATCGGGCGACACGGCAAAGTAGGGATCACAAGCAAGAATCGACTCCGGCTGGTCGAGAGGATCATCCACGTTGAGAGAGTAGGCGCGACCGCCGGAGTGATAGAACAGTTGCCCCGTCCGGCCCACCCAGTTGGGCCAGTCCCCACGCGCCAGATATCGGGGCTGTCCGCCGGCCGACGAAACGACCCACAACTCCGAAGCGCAGCCGGCCGGCCCGCGGTTCGGGACACGATCGAACGCAATCCACCGGCCATCCGGCGACCAGGCGCAGGTCTTGCCGGAGGCAGCCAGGACTCGCACCCGGCCAGTCTTCATGTCCAGGACTTCAAGTCTTCCGGACTCGTAAACCAGCGGGGCCCCGGAGGTCGAAGGCCCGCTGCGCAGGCCGTACAGATCGATCCGCCCGTAGGCCAGTTCCTTACCGTCGGGAGACCACCCAGGCACCCCAAATGCCGATGGAACCAGGCACGTCCCAAGGGTTTGACACACGCGGTATTGATCGATGGCCTTCTGCATCATGGAGAACGGCTCTTCACCGATGATGTCCTTGGGCAGCTCCAGCGAATGTCCCTCAATGAGCAGTCGGAAGGCATATCGGTAAATCCATAGCCGATAGAAGCCGTATCGGGGCTGGCGGACAAGCTGGGCGTGCTGCTCCTTTGCTCCGGAATAATCGCCTGCCAGGACCAGGGCCGCCAACAGCTCGAATCCGCTGCGGAGATCGTCCGGCCTCGATGTAGCGCAGTACCGGGCGTCCTGAAGCGCAGCCTGGTAGTCCCGCATCTGCGTAAGGGTCCTGCGACGTTGGTCGTGGAGTCCGAGCAGCTCGACCTGACTGTCGCACAGCGAGATCGCATGATTGTGGTCCTCCAGGGCGGCGCCGTACTGTCCCGCTTCCCGCCGGGTGATCGCTCGCATCGCATATCCCAGTGTATCTTTCGGCCTCATGACGATCATGACCTCGGCATCGGCCGTCATCGTCGCGTAGTCCCTCACGGCCTCGCACGCCAGGGCTCGCGCCTTTCGGGCCGGGTAGTAGGCCGGGTCCAGCCTCAGTGCCTTCGACAGCCACTCAGCGGTCGCAGTCGAACTGTCGGCTGTAATGCCGCGCAGCGTGTATGCTTCAGGCGTCTGCGGCAACAGAGATTCGCCGGCCTGCTGGTGCAACTGAGCCTTGGCAGGGTCACGGCCCATGTGGATCGTCGCCAGCAGGCAGTGCGCCGGTCCCGCGATCTGCGGCGGGCCCTCAAGCAGGCCGGTCAGCTCGGCCTGGGCCTCATCGAATCGATCCAGCGTGTACAGCAGGTTTGCGTGCAGCAGTCGTGCTGCCGGCTCGGCCTGTCCATTCTTGAGATAGTCCTCCAGGGCATCGATCGCCTCTTTGTACCGGCCCTCAGCCTGGAGCCGCTGTGCGGTGGAAAGCTTGCGGTCGGCGTCCACGGTCCGCTCCAGTGTCACCATCGCGTGCTGCGCCCGTTGGCCCCCAATGTACAACCAGGTACTGATCACGAAGGCAATCAGCAGCACGGCCATGATGGCGGCCGTCATCGCCACAGGGACCCTGTGCTTTCGCAGCAGCTTGCGCATGCGATATGCGGCCGATTCCGGCCCGGCGAGCAGCGGCCGGCCGTCGAGATAGTTGCGGATATCGTCGGAGAACTCATAGGCAGAGCGATATCGGCGGGTCCGGTCCTTGCGCATCGCCTTGAGCGGAATCCACTCCAGCTCCTTCTGGAGAGATTTTGCGAGCGCGGTAATGTCGGTGCGGCGGGCTTCGGCGATCCGCTTCCCCTCCGGGCCGAGAGCCGAAAGATGCGTGCTCGGACTCAGAGGCTCCTCCTCGCGAATGATCCGCTGGACTTCGGCAAACGCGGCCGAACGCAGCGTCTCGGCGTCAAACGGCAGCGTCCCCGTGAGCAACTCGTACAGCACGACCCCGAGCGAATAGATGTCGCTCCGGGTATCGATGTCCAGCCCACTCATCTCCGCCTGCTCCGGGCTCATGTACTCGGGCGTCCCGATCATCTCGGCGTAGCGTGTGAAAATCGTCTGTTCGGTGAGCCGCTGATTCACGGCCTTGGCAATGCCGAAGTCGATCACCTTGGGCACAGGCACGCCGTCGTGGAGAGTCACCATGATGTTCGACGGTTTCAGGTCGCGGTGGATGATGCCTTTCTGATGAGCGTGGTACACCGCGTTGCAGACGGGGACGAACAGCTCCAATCGCTCCGATGTGCTCAGCCGGTTTTGATCGCAGTACTCCGTGATGGAGACCCCGCGCACAAGCTCCATGACGAAATAGGGACGTCCCGTCTCCGTGGCGCCGGCATCGAATACGCGGGCGATATTCGGATGGTCCATGATAGCCAGGGCCTGCCGCTCGGCGTCGAAGCGGGCCACAACCTGCCGGGTATCCATACCCAGCTTGATGATCTTCAGGGCGACCCGCCGGCGCAGCGGTTTCTCCTGCTCGGCCATGTAGACGACCGCCATGCCCCCTTCGCCGATCTTTTCGAGGAGCTTGTACGGCCCGATCACCGTGCCCGGGCCCTCGATCGGGGCCGACAGTCCATGGGTGTCGCTATCGCCGGCCTCGGGAGCTGCAACGAGTTGCATGATGCACCGGGGGCACTGTCCTTCCGGCGTGCCGCTCGGGAGGACCCCGCCACATTCTGGACACCGCTTTTCCTGGCTCATAACCTTCTCCGGCCTCAGTGGGCTACTGATTCTCAGGTGAACAATCTATGGATCTGGGTGGCATCGGCAAGCATCAGCTTGCCGATGGTCTTTCATCGCCTCAAATGACGCCATCGGCAAGCCCTTCAGCCTTGCCGCTGCCACCCGGCGTCGAGTCACTTTCCTTTGAATGTCCGAGAGTCAATAACCACACTCACCGTTCTCTACGGAAAAATCGTCCCAGCGTTACACAAGCCAATGGAATTTGCAATCTATGATTTATCGGGCTAGCGCCGATCCCAGGCGCGGCTGCCAGGCGCCAATCGTAAATCGTAAATCGTAAATCGTAAATCATTCAGGCCTCACGGCTCGAATGCGGTGAAGAGGTCCCGTATCTCCTCTTCGAGCTGCTCGGGCGTCGTTACCGTTTCCGCGATCTCGCCGCGAATCAGCTCGCGCAATCGCCGTCGAAGCCGGTGCGCCGCCACCCTGACCGCTCCGTCGCTCATGCCCAGGCGATCCGCACTCTGGCGGTAGAAGCCCGCTTTCGGCTCGGTCGCGATGTGGTCCTTCAACTGCTCGAAGAGCTCGCCCTTGCCGGCTTGGGCGTACTCGCGCTTCAGCAGCTCCATCGCCCGGGCGATCACGGTCATCACCCAGGATCGGTCGAAGAGCTTGTCGGCGGACAGCCGGTCACTGGGCTCAAGCGAGTACCAGGTCTCCGCCTGCTCGAATTCCAGCGGCAGGATGCACTTGCCGCCGCCGCGCCGCTGGCTCTGGGCCCGGCGACACTCATCGGCCACGAAGTTCTTCAGGGACGCCAGCAGGAAGGACCGGAATTTATACTTCTGCGGCTTCACACTTTGCAGCCCCCGCTTTTCCAGCAGGTGCGTGAAGAACCCCTGCACGAAATCCTCCGCGCAAGACCGGTCGTGACCTTGTCTGCGGAGGTAACAATAAAGCGGGGACCAATACTTCTGGCACAGG
>Ga0315296_10004387_pt1 | contig 11519 bp, 9 predicted proteins | sample YL17G14_18_MG_FD_203921 | JGI IMG/M metagenome (GOLD analysis project Ga0315296, IMG submission 203921) | Sediment microbial communities from Yellowstone Lake, YNP, Wyoming, USA - YL17G14_18 | ecosystem: Environmental > Aquatic > Freshwater > Lake > Sediment | place: USA: Wyoming | collected...
GCAATTTTCGTTCTTTCGGCTAAAATAGTCGCCAGCCCCCCATTCTTGCTTTCGCAAGAAAACGCGGGGGGTTGCGAAGGCCTATGACTTTTAATGAACTGCTAAATCTTGTTTCTTCGGGCAAATCACCGAATGTTTGTGTTGATTCTCGGCTCGTAAAAGCCGGCGATATTTTCGTGGCCATCGAAGGCACTGTCTATGACGGCCACAACTTTATCGACCAGGCGATTGCTAATGGCGCCAGATACATCGTTTGCGAAAATCGAAAGTCGAGTCACCAGTCACAAGTCACAAGCTACGAAATTGTGGTCGTTAATGATTCCGCCCGGGCGGCAGCTCTACTTGCCCAGGCAAGCAGGGGTAATCCCGCTTCGCAGCTAACAAACCTCGCCGTAACTGGCACAAATGGCAAAACCACAGTCGCATATCTGGTTCGCTCCTGTATTCAAAAGGCCGGCCTGAAATGCGGCCTTATCGGCACAGTCATTTATGACACCTGTTCAGGACGAAGTTGCGAATCCACCCTCACAACGCCTGATTGTTTGTCCATCGCTGAAATGACCGATAAAATGGTAAAAAACGGGGCAAAGTATATGGTCATTGAGGCCAGCTCCCACGCCCTTTCTCAAAATCGCCTGGCAGGTATCAACTTCAAAGCCGCTGCATTTACCAACCTTACCGGAGACCATTTGGACTACCATAAAACAAAAGAAGAATATCTCGCCGCCAAGAGCCGGCTTTTTCTATCTCTTTCGCCTGATGCGACAGCGGTTCTGAACAAGCAGTCGCCGGAAGCCGAGCTTATCGCCAAAAAAATCCGCCACAGAAAGACCAAAATTTTATGGTATGCGATTGACGAGCCGGCTGCCCCCGCAGCTTCTTGCGAAGCAAGAGCGGGGGCTGATATTACCGCTCACATTGAGTCGATGGACATAAATGAAACGGTTTTTACCTTAGAATACACTGGCCGGTCGTCGTCCCTCGTCTCTCGTCCATCGTCCATCGTGAAGTCTCCTCTGCTGGGAAGGCATAATGTCAGCAACTCTCTCGCCGCTGCCGGACTGTGCCTGGCGGCAGGATTCGATTTGGAAACGATAGCCGCCGGCCTATCCGCCACGGAAACAGTCCCAGGCCGACTGGAAAAGGTTGACTGGCGGGGCGACTTTCCCGTCATCATCGACTATGCACACACCGACGATGCCTTGAAAAATGTTCTCTCAACACTTAAGCCGCTGTGCAAAGGCAAGCTGCGGGTTGTTTTTGGCTGCGGCGGCGACAGGGACAGAACCAAACGCCCGCGTATGGCAAAGGTCATTGAGGAACTGGCGGACTTCGTTGTCGTAACCAGCGACAACCCCCGAACCGAGAAGCCGGAAGCTATCATAGAGGAAATTATTGCTGGTTTTGAAAATCCCAACTCGCCGAGGATTACAGTTGAACAAGACAGGAAAAAGGCTATCGAGCTGGCAATAAAATCCGCAGGGAAAGACGATATTGTCCTAATCGCCGGCAAAGGCCACGAAACATATCAGATAATCGGAACCAAAAAATTCGACTTCAGCGACAAAACAGTCGCAGCGGAATGTCTCAAGAAGTTTAGAACAAAGAAGTAGGAAACGGCTATGCTGAACGATATCCCGCATGAATTTCCCTCCCTTTCTGAGACATCACCAGATGCTATTGCGGTTCAGGCAGAGACTTCCAAATAGGTTGAGAAGCTGTGGGGTTGTGGAACTTCCAGACCTTCCTGTTGCATCCCCTCCAAATGGAAAGCAATGGCGTCTTTCATATTTTTCTCGGCTTGTTTTTTGGTAGAGCCGGTTGCTACACAGCCGGGAAGGTCAGGAGAAAAAGCTGAAAATCCTGTTTTCGTTTTTTCAAGTATAATTAGATATTTCATTTTAGAACCGCCTGTTTAATTACACTATTCAAAGTGCCCGGGGCCATTTCATCGCTCGGTTTTCCAGCTATTGTAACAAGACCCTTTTTAGTTTTATGTTTGAACTGACGATGGCTGCCACGAGTTCTAACGATGAACCAGCCATCTTTTTCAATCATTTTAATGACATCCCTTACCTTCACTTATAAGATTATAGTATAATTTCGTTGCTTCAACAAGTATTTTTCCTACTGGAACTATAGATCGTAGGGTTGACGAACGAAAAGATGAAGAAATTCTCAATTACAGACCTGTCCAGAATAATAAAGGCATGTCCGATCAATCGAGTATCGAGAATCGAGTATCGAGAATCGAACTTCACCGGCGTAAGTATCGACTCGCGAACTACAAAGCCCGGCGACTGTTTCTTTGCTATACCCGGCGAGAATTTTGACGGCCACGATTATGTTCTTGACGCTTTCGCTAAAGGTGCCGTTTGTGCGGTAGTCAGTAAAGATACTGACAGCAAAAAATTTCCAGGCAATTACATCCTCAAGATTGAGGATACCGTAAAAGCACTTGGTGATTTCGCCAGAAAGTATCGCCGGCAGGCCAGCTTCAAAGTGGTTGCGATAACCGGCTCGGTAGGCAAAACAACTACAAGGCACATTGCCTATCATGTCTTAAGCAGGCATTTTCGTGTCTTCCAGTCGCCGAAAAATTTTAATAATAATATCGGCCTGCCCCTGACGCTGCTCGGAGCAGACCCACAGGACCAAATCGTCATCGCCGAACTCGGCACCAATCACCCCGGCGAGATTGGCTATTTAACTCGCATCGCTGGGCCGGATATCACAGTCGTAACTAATGTTCACCCCGCTCATCTGGAAGGGTTCGGCGACCTGGAAACGATTATTGAGGAAAAGTTATCCATAGCCGAAGGACTATCACAAGACGGTATCTTGATAATCAATACTGATTTGGTTAAGTGGTTAAATGGTGACCGGCTAATTCACAAAATCATAACCTTCGGCAAATCAGACAACGCTGACTATCGGGTGAGCAACATCACCTTTGACGCCCTGGGCAGCCGGTTCGCCATCAATGGCACAAAGGTTCACCTGCCGTTGCCTGGCCCCGGCAATGTCGAAAACGCACTCGCTGCCTGCGCTGTTTGCAATCAGTTAGGCCTGACTATCGATGATTTCGCACAAGCTGTGAAAACCCTTCCCCCCCTTTCTATGCGAGCGGAGCTATTGCAAATCGGGACGCTTACGGTGCTAAACGATTGTTACAACGCAAATCCCGCCTCAATGAAAAATGCCCTTGAAATACTGGCCAATCTCGGTTCAACCCAGAAACGCCGATTGGTTTTTATCTGTGGCGATATGGCTGAACTTGGCCGGCAAACCGAGTTACTGCACGCCGAGCTGGGTGCATCCATTGCAAAAGCCAGAGTGCAGCTCCTGCTGGCCGTAGGCAAGTTCGCAAAAATCACTGTCCAGGCCGCAAAAAAAACCGCCAATTCCATACGGCACGACCTGCAAATAGAATGCTTCGAGGACACCTTTTTGGCTTGTAATAATCTGCAAAAATTCATAAAAGATTACGATATAATATTAGTTAAAGGTTCCCGGACAGCTAAACTTGAAGTGGTTGTCGAGAAACTAAAGGAACCCTTTTCGTGAAGCGAAAAAAGATAAGGAGACCAGGATATTAGGACACCAGGATGCAGGATACCAGGACGTCGGGATATCAGAGAAAACTCACCGGATATCCTGGTAATCTGATGCCCGCTACCTGATAACCTGATAACCTGATAACCTGATACCTGGGTAACCTGAACGAGACGCGAAGATGATTTATCACTTATTGTGGTATTTGCGCGATATTTTCACTCACCGGCTTGGCTTTTACGCCTACCAGAATGTGATGTTTCGCTCCGTAGCAGCAACGCTGACCAGCTTGCTGATTGCCCTTCTGCTTGGTCCAAAGATTATTCGCTGGCTCATGCGAAAAAAAATTGGCGACCGTCCGGAATTTCATCACGCCGCCCTGAACGAACTAACCAAAGAAAAGGCCAATACGCCTACAATGGGTGGTCTGATTATTATCTTTGCCAGCTTGGTAACCACCTTATTGTGGGCCAGGTTAAATAATCCTTTTGTTCAAAAGGCAATTGTTTTAATGATATGGTTTGGCACTTTGGGTGGAGTTGACGACTGGTTAAAACTTACCGCCGATTACCTTCATCGAAGCCGAAATGGACTAAGACCCTGGGAAAAGCTCATCTTCCAAATCGGCGGAGCCGTCCTGATTGCCTCGTTTCTATACACCGACTTCGCTCACATAGAGGATGCCAAATTATTCTGGCTGCCATTCTACAAATATGGCCTGCCGTTAGCCAACTGGATGTTCATACTGATAGCGATTCTTTACATATCAGCCACCAGCAATGCCGTTAACCTCGCCGATGGAATGGATGGGCTTGCAGCCGGCTGCGTGGCAATGGTCAGTCTGGTGCTGGCGATACTTTGCTATGTGGCCTCCGAGACGATGGCACGAAACACACCTGTCACCTGGTCGAGTTATCTTCTGTTGCCGCACATACCCCAGGCCGGCGAGCTGAGCATATTCTTCGCAGCCATTCTGGGGGCGGTGCTCGGCTTTTTGTGGTTCAACTGCCATCCCGCCCAGACCTTTATGGGCGATGTCGGCTCGCTTCCGTTGGGTGCTGCAATGGGATACGGCGCCCTCGTAACTCGAAACGAAATTCTGCTCTTAATCATAGGCGGCGTATTCGTCATCGAATTGTGCAGTGTGGTTTTGCAGGTCGTTTACTTTAGATACACCGGCGGCAAACGTCTCTTTAGATGTGCCCCCATCCATCACCATTTTCATCTGATTGGCTGGAGTGAGCCGCAGGTAGTAGTGCGTTTCTGGCTTTTAGCTGCCGCCTTCGCAGCTCTGGCCTTGGCCACCCTGAAAATCCGTTAATCTCGCCACTTGCTCTCTCCCGTTAGAAATGACATAATCTCCAACAGAACGCCGCTTTCGGCGGGTGGTTCGTGGCTCGTGACTCGAGTATCGAGAATCGAGAATCAAGGGCATCCAGGTATATTAGAACCACATAAAGACAATAAGGCAGATACGAATGTCAGGGAAACTATTAACAATTTACTGCCATTGTGCATATTACCAGATTATTCCCAACGGTGTGAAATCCGCAGTGCTAACTGCTATCAAAGACTCGAACATAGAATTTGAGGCGGTGGCTGACCTCTGTCAGATATCTGCCGCCCGTGACCCTGCTCTCAAACTTTGGGCAAAAGCAGAATCGATAAAGATTATCGCCTGCTATCCGCGTGCGGTCAGGTGGTTATTCCACGCTGGCGGTGCGCCGTTGCCCCAAGGCGGTATCGAATTCTTCAATATGCGAGTCGATAGTGTTGAAAAAATCATCTCATCCTTGGCAGGTGACGGGATGCGCAGCAGATCTTCCAAAGATACCTGCACAGAGAAAACGGGTGATTGGATACCCTGGTTTCCGGTGATTGATTACGACCGTTGCAAGAACTGCAAACAATGTCTAAACTTTTGTCTGTTTGGTGTATATAAGCTTTCTGTGGAAGGCAAGGTAGAAGTTTGCAATCCAGCCAACTGCAAAACTAACTGCCCCGCGTGCGCAAGGTTGTGCCCGCAGAGTGCGATAATCTTTCCCAAATACAGTGACAGTCCTATTAATGGTGACGAGGTAAGCGAATCTGCCTCCGGCGTATCAAGTGAAAAAATGAAAGCCGAGCTTGCCTCGCTTTTAGGCGGAAACGTTTATGATGCTATCCGCCGGCGCAGTAAAAACGGCAAACGGTTCTCCAGAAATGCAGACAGCAAAAACTTTCCTCAAGCCAAACTATGAAGTATGAAATTCAAAATCCGAAATCCAACTTACGCGGCATAAACCGCAAACCGACGGTGATTCTCGTTGCCGACAGAACTCTCAGTGCCGATTACAAGGTCCTGTTTGAAGGCATCTTTGCTACGATGCAAACTACGCAGGTCCCGCAGATAATGATGCGAAAAATTCTCTCACCGGCGGTCGCAACAGACTCTTCTGGACGAGCCAAAAGCTCGCCTCTCGGGCTCCGCCGTCTTGAGTCGGCGCTTCTTAATTTCACAAATCTTGATAGCAAAGACGTAATTTGCACAACACCGGAAGCCTTACCTCGTCTGTTGGGACCATGGGTTAAGGTTGTTGCGTTCAGTTCAAGCGACCCATTAGGCAGAGGGATGAGCAATACCACAACATCGAATTTCTGGAAAGGCGAACTCTACACCAGCTTCTGGACCAGGCGTATTATCGAACAGGTAGCTTTGGCAAAACGCAAATACGATTTCAAGATTGTCGTCGGAGGCGCAGGCACATGGCAATGGGTCTCCGACCCCCAGCAGGCCGTGAGGATGAGTATCGATGTAATCTTCGATGGCTACTTCGAGTCCTTAGGCCCCCAGCTCTTTACGGATATTCTTGGCGGTCGCCAGATACAAAAACATATCTGTGAAACAGATACCGCCGTAGAAAAAATACAGCCAATAACCGGTGCATCAATGCTGGGCGTCGTCGAGCTTTCCAGAGGATGCGGCCGGGGTTGCAGGTTCTGCACTATGGCTCGTAAAAAAATGGGTCACGTTCCCCAGAATATTATCCTGGCGGATTTGGAAACGAATGTCGCTAATGGGGTCACCTCGGTTGTTAATGCCAGTGAGGATTTTTTCCGCTACGGCTCCGCCGGGCTAAAACCTGATTTCGATAAACTGCACGATTTGCTTACACAAATGAAAAAAATCAGGGGTCTATCTTTTATGCAGATAGACCACGCCAACGTAACATCCGTGCTGCAACTGACCGATGAGCAGTTGACAGAAATCAGAAAACTACTCACCTGGGAGAACAAAACCGATTATCTGTGGGTCAATATGGGTGCCGAGAGTGCAAATGGACACCTTGTAGCCGCCAACTGCCCCGGGAAAATAGCGCCGTTTAGACCCGATGACTGGCAAAATTTGGTGATAGAAGCGGCTGAGCGAATGAATAAAAGTGGTTTTTTCGCCGTTTTTAGTATAATCCTGGGACTGCCGGGAGAAACACCGGCTGATATCGCCCGCACACTTGCGCTTGTCAAAAAGCTGGCAGTGAAGCAGGCGGTAATTTTCCCGATATTCTACGAGCCCCCCTTTCTGTCTTCGACAGAAGACAGGGGGGCTGATGAAATTGGAGCAGAGCAAAGATTTACGCTCCGGAAAATGAGAGCCGACCATTTGGAGTTATACAGGACCTGTTACGAGATAAACTTTAAGTTAGTGCCGCGATTGCTCTGGGATAACCAGCGAGCAGGCGGCGTGCCCTGGACAAAAAGAGTCTTGATGCAGATGCTGGGCAGAGGTGAAATTTTGTCCTGGCGGCGAACCTTTAATAAACTCCAGAAACAAATTGCGAAGTCCGAACTACGAACTATGAACTCCAAACTACGAACCACAAACGAGGAGAGCCAAAAATATGCACACAAACACTGCGGCTGCCATTCGACCTCTCAGGCCACCACAAGATAATATTCCCCAAACGAAGCAACAGCGTAATAAACTGTTGCAGATTGCCACCGACTACGTCGAGCAGAAAAAACCCGTCGGGCCATTGTCTCTGGCTGAATTGCAAATGCACTCAGAAAAAGTTGTCGAGATAGCAAATGTAAACTCAAAATACAGGAATTTTGCAGCAGTTCTGGTAAACAACCAGGTCTGGCGCCAAACCGTGGCAGGCATCCCTTTTGAAAAGCGACTGCTACTGCTGCCGAAGTGTCTGCGAAACCAGCGCGAATGCCGGGCCGGCTTCGATGAGCTTGGATTAGTGTGCGAACACTGCGGGGGATGCATTATCGATGAGCTTAAAAGCCAGGCAGAGCGGCTGGGCTATGCGGTGCTGATTGCAGAAGGTTCACCCGTGATAACATCGCTTATCGAGACGGGGAAAATTGAAGCCGTAGTGGGCGTTAGCTGCCTTTCGGTTCTCCAGCAGGTCTTCCCATATATGGAGGCCGGTGCCGTTCCCGGCATAGCAATTCCGCTGTTGCAGGATGGCTGCGCGAATACAAGCGCCGATATCGACTGGGTGTGGGATGCAATTTACCTGAATAATGATGACCAGACGTGCCGACTAAATCTCGAATCTTTACACAACCAGGTAGATAACTGGTTTTCAAGTGAATCCCTCGAAATACTTTTCGGCCCCGCCGAGGGGCAGACCGAAAAAATAGCCCTCGAATGGATGGCCAAAGCAGGCAAACGCTGGCGACCCTTCCTTACCGCCTGTGCCTACCAGGCACTTGCCGAAAACCGTCAGGCAACACTCCCGGACAAAGTGTATAGAGCCGCTGTGGCGGTGGAATGTTTTCACAAGGCCTCTTTAATTCACGATGACATAGAAGATGGTGACACTTTGCGGTACGACCAGAAAACACTCCACGCCCAGTATGGAGTCCCGATAGCCCTTAATGTCGGAGACTTCCTGCTGGGTGAAGGATACCGTCTCCTGGTGGAGCTAAAGGTTCCCGATGATTCAAAAATAAAATTACTGACCGCCGCGGTACAGGGACACCGCAGTTTGTGTCTGGGGCAGGGAAACGAGCTATCGTGGATGCGGCAGCCCGGACCTATGAGCGTTGCGGAAGTCATAGACATATTTAGAAAAAAAACATCTCCTGCATTCGAGGTCGCCCTCAGAGTAGGAGCTATTCTGGCTGGTTATAGTGACGAACTGGACGCAGTGCTGGAACAGTACAGCCGCTCACTCGGCATTGCATATCAGGTTCGCGATGACATCGAGGATTTCCGTTCTGTAAGCATAGCCAGTGCGCTAAATCAGATACGGCCTTCATTGCTGCTCGCAATGGCTTATGAACGGACAGAGGGGGCTGAGAAAAAATTACTCGAATCTATCTGGAACATGTCAATAAAACCGGACTCGGTCGAAAGTGAGCTCAAGAGTATATTTACTCTGTTAAAAATCGAGCGCTCGGCCTGGGAATTGATGGAAACCTATAAATCGCAGGCAATAGGTTCTCTCGGTAATCTGAAGAACACTAACCTCAAGGGTTTGCTGCGAAGAGTTATAGGTAAAATATTCGACGACTTCGAAGTAATGGGTTGTTGCGATGACCATAAGGCGGGATATGCTCAAGGCAGCAAGTCGGGCAAAACATCTGCTCAATGATTCTGCTGACCTTGTAGTTAACTTCGTTAATAGACAGTTCAACCAGGATGGCGGATTCAAGGGAAGAAGCAATCAAAGCGACTTATATTATACCGTCTTCGGTCTCGAATCCCTTCTGGCGCTGGATGCCGATATTCCACAGGAGCGAATCCTAAACTACCTGCGAAAATTTGAGGATGGTTCCAATCTCGACCTTGTTCACCTGGCCTGTCTGGCCCGCTGCTGGGCCGACGTATCGCAGTTCCAAGGCGCGGGCATTCGTAATGGGATTGCCCGAAACATCGAAAGGTATCGCTGTCCCGATGGCGCTTATAATACTCTAACCGGAGCTTCGCATGGCTCATCTTACGGATGTTTTCTTGCTCTGGGTGCTTATCAGGACTTGAATTTTATCCTTCGCAGCCCCCAAGGGGCGGAGAATGGAATGGATATGGTGACCTCTACTGCGGTAGCCAACTGCATAAAAGCATTACGAACCCCGGACGGGGCTTATTCAAATGACCCCGCTATACAAATTCCTTCGACCCCCGCAACAGCGGCAGCATTGACGGTCCTGCACTACTTAAACGAACCGGTCGATAATCTTTCCACCGATTGGCTGCTTTCCCGGCTCCACCCAAAAGGGGGCTTTGTCGCAATGGCGACGCCGGGACAAAACGGCATTCCTGATTTACTTTCCACCGCCGTCGCTTTGCACGCACTCGCTTTGATGGGAATCTCAACCGACAACATAAAAGACCGATGCCTCGACTTTCTCGACACGCTCTGGAGCAGCGAGGGCGGCTTTCAAGGAAACTGGGCAGACAACATCATCGACTGCGAATACACCTATTACGGTTTGTTAGCACTCGGACATCTAAACGGGTAGCTATGAACATTGATAGAGCTGCACTCGACAGAACACTTGCACTTATGAGAAACCGATTGCTTCAATCCCGCAACCCAGACGGTTTCTGGCAGGGGCGATTATCCAGCAGCGCCCTCTCTACGGCTACTGCCGTCTTTGCCCTCGCAACGGTCGATAGGGCAAAATACGATTCGCTCATCCGTAAGGGGCTTAACTGGCTAAGTGAAAACCAAAACTCCGATGGTGGCTGGGGAGATACTGTCCGAAGTCCCAGCAATATCAGCACGACATTACTATGCTTGTCAGCCATCCGTTTGGCGGACTTGTCCGCATTTACGATAACTGAGTCCGCCCGATATAAAGAAACTGTCGCCAAAGCTCAATCGTGGCTTATCGGCTTCGCTGGTAGTCTCAAACCAGATGTTCTTGCAAACTCTGTCAATAAGCAGTATGGCGAGGACAGAACCTTTTCGGCGCCGATCCTCACTATGTGTGCCCTTGCCAACAGACTGGGTAGCCCACAAGAATCCTGGCGACTGATTAAACCTCTGCCTTTTGAGATGGCAGTCTGTCCGCATCAGCTATTCAAGTGGCTGCGGCTGCCGGTGGTAAGCTATGCCCTGCCGGCCTTAATCGCAATAGGGCAGGTTCATTATCATTACCTAAAACCCCGCAATCCAATTATAAGACTCCTGCGGCATCTTTCTCGAAGTAAAACCCTTGATGTGCTGCGAAGTCTGCAGCCGGAAACCGGCGGCTTTCTCGAAGCCGTTCCATTGACCGCCTTTATCGTTATGGGGCTGGCGGCCTGCGGAGAAAAAAACCACGATGTCACATTAAAAGGCGCCGACTTTTTGGTTAACTCAGCCAGAGATGATGGGAGTTGGCCGATTGATACTAACCTTGCCGTATGGGTAACAACCCTGGCTGTAAACGCCCTTTCCGCCGACCTGGACGTCGAGTCCATCCTCTCATCAGAAGACCGCACAAACATCCAGAATTGGTTGCTGTCGTCGCAGCATCGCCAGGTCCACCATTACACACACACCATCCCCGGCGGTTGGGGGTGGACAAACTTGGCCGGGGCCGTCCCCGATGCCGACGACTCCGCCGGTGCACTAATCGCTTTGCGTAACCTCGGCCCGCCGGATGAATCCGCCACACGTATGGCGGATAAACGCACGACCAACTCTGCCATCATAGGGTTAAAGTGGCTGATGGAACTGCAAAATCGCGATGGCGGAATCCCAACTTTTTGCAGGGGATGGATGTCTCTGCCATTCGACCGCAGCGCACCGGACCTGACAGCCCACGCGGCAGGTGCTATCGGCTCCTGGTTTGACGTCCTGCCGGATTCTCTGCAAAAACCGGCAGAAAAAACGCTCAAAAAGGCCATCTTCTTTCTGGAACACGTCCAGAAAAAAGATGGCTCGTGGGTCCCATTGTGGTTTGGCAACCAGTTTGCACCGAATCAGGAAAACCCCGTTTATGGAACAGCCAGGGTGCTTACAGGATTGTGCCGGCTGCCT
>Ga0315296_10004388_pt1 | contig 11519 bp, 8 predicted proteins | sample YL17G14_18_MG_FD_203921 | JGI IMG/M metagenome (GOLD analysis project Ga0315296, IMG submission 203921) | Sediment microbial communities from Yellowstone Lake, YNP, Wyoming, USA - YL17G14_18 | ecosystem: Environmental > Aquatic > Freshwater > Lake > Sediment | place: USA: Wyoming | collected...
CCGCCGGGGTCTGGGCGGCGCCAACACCCAACGCCATGAACATTGAATCCGGTGGTAAATTATCAACAAGGTGCATCAGGTTTCTCGGTGTGAAGGGAGTGGCATTCTGCGTGGTGCGCTGCATGTCCAGGGGAAAGTCAACCCAGCATGGTTTGGGCAAGGGAATCGTTTCCATCAGATAGTTGACTTCCACCAGACTGCCTACCCCGCAATAGAGTTCAAACTCGGCTTTTATTCCCTTTTCCAGCGCCGCCCTGGCCAGTCTTTCATCAACGGAACGTATCCAGGGCACCACCAGTTCTTTTCCCGCCCGCATAAAGACAGCGGTCCCTACGTTGAGGGAAATCATCTCCGGGCCAGCTTCAAGAACTCTAAAAGCATCCTCGACACTGGCTCCTGGTTCGCGCCCCGGTGAAGTGCTGAATTCAATGATAATGTCACAGCCCTTCTCCCTGATGCGGCGGCTGATATCGCGAAAGACCTCAGGGTCGGTGGTGGCTATTCCGTTTTTATCCCGGGCATGGATATGAGCTAAGCAAGCTCCTTCGTTCCAGGAGCGATAGACTTCTTCGGCAATTTCGTCGGGCTGAAGAGGTATGTTAGGATTTGCCTCTTTGCTGATAAAGCTGCCAAGAGAAGCAACACAGATAATAAGTTTGTCGGTTTTTATCATTGTTCCTCCATATTTTGTCAGTGCTTTCTTCTTCGTTTTTCAGTGAAAATCTTAAAGTGATGATGCTCCGGTTGTCAAACTCGCTATTAGCAATCAATGAGCTAGGCTAATTCCCCTATACTCCTCGAATAAGGCCAATAAAGCCAAGCTTTGTGTTCTTTGATTGTTTCGTAACAAGTTGAGCCCAGCCAAGAATATGCCACCCACCGAACTCTTTAAATCAACAGTTAGCGAAGACTCAGCATCTTCGGCTGATAACCCGGAGGCTTTTGATTGATTTTCAGCCGGATGCTCTAGTGCGCCGTCAGACGGCCGCCATCCACATTGATGCACTGCCCAGTGATAAAGTTGGCCTCATCTGAGCAGAGAAAGAGGATAGCGCTGGCAATTTCGTCGGCAAAGGCGGGGCGGCGCAAGGGTGTGAGAGCGACAGCGTCATCGTGCACTTGCATAGCAGCTTCTTTAATATCCAGTCCTTTCTCATGAGACAGATGCCATACCTTATCCGCCCGCATCATGTTGGTACTGACGCGCCCTGGGCAGACGGAGTTGACCCGGATATTATAGGGACCAAACTCAATGCCAAGGACTTGAGTAAGACCGTTCACACCGAATTTAGATGCACAATAGGCACTGGTGTTCTTTTCCCCCATTTTGCCAGCTCGAGAGGAAACATTTACGATGGCTCCACCGCCACCCCGCGCCACCATGTGCTGCAGCACCGTCTGGCAACAATAGAAGACTCCGTGCAAATTGGTGGCAATAATTTGATGCCATTCCGCATCGGTGACTTCCAGGAATGGGGTCTGCTTGAGGATACCAGCATTAGCCACCAGGTAGTCAATCCGCCCGAACTTGGCTAAGACTTTGTCCACCATCACCCCCACCTGCTTACGTTCAGTGATATCCGCCGTGATGCCGAATCCGCGCACGCCGTAAGACTCAACCTCGGCAACAATACTTTCTAGACCTTTCCAGCCAATCGCTTTTTCTTCTTCGGGGAAGGATTCGGGTGGGCGGTAGCGACCGTTAACGACCACATTAGCCCCACCCCGGGCAAAGCCAATGGCAGTGGCATGGCCAATGCCCCGCATGCGCGCGGCCCCGGTGACCAAGGCTACCTTACCTTTGAAATCATACATATTGACCTCCTTTCTCTATAAGCCAGCTGTTACGTATCATCTGGGATTTCCCGTTTCAGTTTGCAACGAGGCGGTCCCCCTCATCTTTCTTAAGTCTTTGCCGAATTATATACCCTCCGCATCATGGCGTAAATACGAAGTGAACCCCTAAAACTGGACACTTTGGGTCAGGAAGGTTTGTCAGGTCCAAGATATACTTTAATAACGCAGACAGTAGCTTTGCTTTTAGGGTTCGGTTGACATGTAACTCTTAGTCAGAAAGTGATACTTCAGGAAAAGCCAATTTCGGGGTATCCCCCGGGGCGAGACGAGTTTCTCAAATTCCAGTTTGGAAATTCTTGAGACCCCTCAAGAAAAACGCTATAATAGTTCGTTAAGTGAACTGTTATTTCAGTGAACTGTCATCACAAGGGCTGACTGAAGTATGGAAAACAGGACCATTGACAGAATCCTTGAGAACTTGTTTCATATTCTTCCAATGATCCACAAAAGGCTGCTCAGGATGGACCTAGACGGCGTAACCGGGGACCTTTCCCGCCTCCACCTAGCCATTATGGGAATGCTCAGGGAAGAGAACTTAGCAGTTTCTGAAGTCGCCAAGAGATTAGTAATACCAAAATCGCAGATGACCCATCTGATAGACCAGCTTGTGGACTTGGGTATAGTTGCCAGGTATCCTGATGCAAAAGACAGGCGGGTAATCAATATCTCGCTGACTGACCATGGTAAGGCCGTGCTCAAGGAATGTAGAGGGATAATGAAGCAGACTATGAGGAACAAATTATCCCGTCTTACCCCAGCCGAGCTAGCGGATCTGTCAATTGCGCTGGAGAAGCTGAAGGATATTGGGGCAAAGCTAGAATAGGAGAGAAGGTGGAAAGAGAGATTCAGGCACAACCAGTTGGTTTGCGCTCATTACCCAGGCGGCAAGTTATGGTGACATTTGCTGGCGTATTGTTGGCAATGTTCCTGAGTTCATTGGACCAGACAGTTGTCGGTACAGCAATGCCACGAATTATTAGCGACCTGGGTGGCTTTAGCCATTACACGTGGGTCACTACCGCCTATATCATAACTTCGGCAGTGACTATTCCGATTACGGGCAAGCTGACTGACATGTATGGACGCAAGTTTTTTTACATTAGCGGTCTGGGGCTCTTCATCTTGGCTTCATTCCTCTGTGGACTGAGTAGTACTATGACACAGATCATCGTCTTCCGGGGAGTTCAGGGAATCGGTGCCGGGGTAATGATGGCCAACGCCTTCACTGTAATTGGGGACATCTTCCCCCCGGCGGAACGTGGTAAGTATCAGGGCTTTATGAGCGGGGTGTTTGGCCTTTCGTCGATCGTTGGCCCCACGCTTGGTGGATACATAACTGATACCTTTTCTTGGCACTGGGTCTTCTTTGTTAATATTCCTCTAGGAGTATTGATTATCGTCTTGTTTATTTTCTTTTTCCCCAACTTCCGACCTGACAATTTGAGACATAATATTGACTACCTTGGTTTAGTAACCCTTGTGCTCACTGTTGTGCCGGCAATGCTGGCTCTATCATGGGGTGGTGTGGAGTATTCCTGGAGTTCTCCCCAGATCATAGGTATGTTCAGCTTTTCGATGGTAATGCTGGCTCTTTTCCTCATGATAGAAAACCGAAGCAGGGAGCCTATTATTCCGTTGTCATTGTTCAGGAACCGCATTGTGGCCATTTCCGAGATAGTAATTTTCTTTACGGGAATTGGCATGTTTGGGGGTATCATCTTCATCCCTCTCTTCTTCCAAGGTGTGCTTGGGGCAACAGCGACTACCAGTGGAAGCTTCCTAACGCCGATGATGTTAGGCATGATTGTTGGCAGCTTCATCTCCGGGCAATTGCTTTCCCGTGCCGGAGGACACTACCGAATCCAGGGCGCAATAGGAATCGCAATTATGGGTGCAGGCTTAGCTCTTCTTTCCAGGATGACCATTGAGACGAGCTACGCGAATGCGGTGTTGAATATAGTAACAACTGGCTTTGGTCTGGGTATTACCATGCCGCTTTACACCATCGCCGTTCAAAATGCTGTTCCTTACAATTTGCTCGGGGTGGCTACCTCCTCAACGGCTTTCTTTCGCTCGATTGGTGGCTCGGTTGGCCTGGCCATACTCGGCTCAGTGATGAACAACCGATTTGCCACTGAGCTCATCAGTCGGCTTCCCACCACAATCAAAGCAGTGATACCGCCGGAAAGACTGGCATCCTTGGCAAATAATCCTCAAGCATTGGTCAGTCCTGAAGCGCAGGCACAGCTACAGGGTCTTCTATCACAGATGGGGTCGGCGGGTTCGGCACTATTCGAACAAGTACTACAGGCATTGCGCCAAGCTCTCAGCTCGGCTCTCTCCGAGGTTTTTCTGATTGGTCTTTTCATGCTGATTGTTGCCTTCATAGTTAATTTACTTATCAGGGAAATCCCGCTCCGTAAGCAACATACGGTTGTCGATCCTCCGCCCGCTAAAGTGTGAGCAATCTGTAGGCTCCACTGGTGGAATAGTCACAAGCTACAAAAACTAGCCTTGATATGACATCGAAAATCTTACAATCCACGTTCGCCCCGTTGGTTGCTGCTCTAGCCACCAGCACCTTGCTTACCGGGACCAATGCTGGTCTTCTGGGCATCTCTCGCCTAACATTCTACTATGCCTATCAGCGCTGGCGTCATGTGCCGCTTACTCATATTCAGGAGCAGACGCCCAGACACATCTCCGAAACCAGCGAAGGCTAAGCCCTAATGCCAGCGAGTTGCCGTATTTCAGCCGTGACACGTGCAGTCGACATCAGAGAAAGTGACCCGACAAGCTCAGTAGTAAATTCGATTAAGCCATCTACATTCAGTTTCTGATTATCCAAGCTACACGCTTGCCCAGAATCTGCTGTGAGGTAACAATTACTCATTTCGTAAAATTAGAGGAAACAATTGCATCCTTCAACCTCGGGTGCAACTGAGGGTTGACGAAAAAAGACCTCCTGCACTAGGAGGTCAATATCGTAGGAACCAATACTAGAGGCTATTAGCTGCTAGTTTGGGTTTCATGTTACTTTTTATATCTCGCGCTCCTTTTACTAGATTTAGCCTACCACCTTATTTCTCTGACTCCACCGCCTGGATGAGGGCCTTGATGTAGCCCAGGCAAAAAGCATGTGCTTGATGACCCCACATCGTGTCCAGATACAATTGCGGTACATGATCAGGTATCAGCACACCGTTATAACCCACCTCTTTATAAGTGCGTATGGCTTTAACCATATCAATGTCACCCTCATCAGGAAAGGTCTCCTCGAACTTCAGGAAACGACCGCGGATGTTGCGGAAGTGTACCCAGAAGATTTTTTTTCGGCTCCCGAAGTAGCGGATGGCATCGTATACCTGCTCCGGGCTGGTACACGCTTCAGACACGCAGCCCTGGCAAAAATTAAGGCCGTGATAAGGGCTCGGATGCAAATCAATAAAGCGTTTCAGGTCATCTACATGGCCGAGGACGCGCTCAATGCCCTGATAGCTGCTGCCCTTCGGCATTGCCGGATCGCTCGGATGACAAGCCATCTTGACCTTGCACTCCTCGGCAACGGGGATAACGCGCTCTATGAAGTACGCAATCCGTTCCCAAGCCTGCTCAGCACTGATCGGCGCTGCCGGATGCGGTGGAGCGTCCTCTAACTTGTCATAATCAAAATAGCTGTACATGGTCCCGCCACGGCCATAGGTCCACCCGGGATTGCGCACCGTGCCTGAAACATTTAGGCTATACAAAATTAACGGAATCCCCGCCTTTCCTACTGCCTCAATACACCTGCAAACCTTCTCAATGTCACGGTCACGTTCCGGTGTGCCAAGTAGAATATTAGGCCATCCAAATGCCCCTAGGTTGCCTGCCTGGAGAGGCAGGTGCATTGCAGCCAACTTGAGGCCGAATGACTCAACGTGCTCTCGAAATCTCGACAGAGAATCAGCACTCCAATAACCTTCTTCCTCTAGGCCCGACTTCCTTGGGCATCTTGCCAAAATATCTGCGTAGCAGTACCCACCTTCAGTTTCACTTGGTTTCCTTGGAGGAACGGCGTCGACATATTCCACACCCATCTGCCGGCAGAAAATCAGCTGTTCGTCCGAATGAATAAATTGTTCTCCGACGTGCATCCCTTTGATAGCAAGCACTTCTTGCAATCAACCTCCTTCTAAAATTAACAATGCTGCGGTTATTCCAAATCGGTGTAAAGCTTTCCTTTGCTACAATCGCCATTTATCTGCGTTGTCGTCAGATGGAGACCGCTTGCCAGATTGTGCTGGGGTTGCAATGGAACGGGCACTCTAATGAAAAAATGTGACCTGCCCCAATAATTTGGCTCACCATTTAATGGGGTCAGGTCACCGCCCCAGCCACAGTCTGCCCTTGCTACGTTTCTGCCACGACCGGGTTGCGCAACACCCCGATGCCGCTCAACTCTACTTCTACAATGTCTCCCGGCTTCATCGCCTCGGTGGTCCCCGGCGTACCGGTGAAAATCAGGTCGCCCGGCAGCAGGGTAATGGCTTGGCTGACGGTCTGAATGATGATAGGAATCCCGTGGATGAGCTCAGACGTGTTGGCCTTCTGCATCACTTTGCCATTCAAGCGCACCTCTAGCTCCAAGTTATTGGGGTCTACATCGGTAGCGATCCACGGTCCCACTGGGGCGAAGGTATCACTCCCCTTGGCTCGCCAAAAGTTGAAGTCCGTCCGCTGCCACTCGCGCTCACTCACATCGTTGCCACATGTGTAACCAAAGACGAACTGCATAGCGTTGGCCTCAGTGGCGTGTCGACATTGCTTCCCAATAACCACTACCAGCTCACCCTCAAAGTGGACATCGCCCGTGGAGTTCTTGGGGATAACGATGGCTTCCTCCGGCCCAATGAAACAGTTCTCCCCCTTGCGCCAGGGCGTTGGCAATGCAGGGACCTTGACCGGCCGCCCCGTCATCTTGCTGGCAAACTCCACATGACTGCGGTAGTTAATCCCCGGACCCCCAATACATGTCCTGGGACTGGTAGGAGCTAACAGCTTCACCTCGCTCAGCTCGTGGCGCCGGGAGGTCAGCCTGAACTTGCCAAAAATGTCCCCTTGGATTTCCACGATCTGGCTGCCTTCTACTGCACCGTAGCACACGCGTCGTCCTGTACGAAAGAGCGCTATCTTTGCCACTGTAATTCCTCCTTTCGCTGGCCTTTTTAAAACCGTTGGAATATATCATATCCGCTTCCGATGTGTCAAGCAGAGGCTGGTTCCCTTAATCGGTGAGTAGCCATTGAGAGGCAAATTCAGCCAGATTGTTACGTTTCCGGCATAAGAGGCATCATCTTTTTCTCCTCTTCCTCAATTCTCATTAAAGCTGACAACCCTGTTCCGAAGGTTGGTGCTCCACCTGGTATTATCGTCGTTTCAATCGCTTCAAGGAGCTCTTGTTTTGTGGCTCCGAGTATCAATGCCCTCTTGGCGTGCAAATACACGGCGTTTTCTTGCCCCCTGAATGCAAGAATAGCTATGGCAATTAACTCCCTCGTCTTTGCTGCCAGAGCTTTCCCATTGGTTAGCCCCCTTTCATATAGATTGTTATAAGATTCCATGAAATCGACGTCTTTATCGACCATGTAAACCCATGTTGGGTGCATGTAACCCCTTTCTTTCTTCATCTTCTTAATAAGCTTTTGCTTTTTCCCCTGTTTGTTCTCGCCGACCATTTTATATCTCCTATTTGTATTTTAATCCACCCGCTGCCAGTTTTGCTTGTGTATTACGTGTGGTTTCACAAAGGGATATACTATATTTAATCCATCGGCTTTGGCTGGGCTGCTGGCTGTGCTGGGATTACTCGCCCGGCTTTTATAGTCGTAATTGGTGAGATCAAACTGTCTACCTCGATTGTCTGATGCTCGGAGTCCTCGAGTTTCCATTTACCGGTTAGTAATTTCAGGATAGAAACGTCCGCCTCCATCCCCGGCCGCAGGCTGCCGATCCGACTTTCTTCACCCAGCACGCGCGCTGGATTGATGGTTGACATTTCTACTACTTGCTTCAAATCAAGCCCCAGCGCCACGAATTTGGTCATGGTGACGGTCATGCCGTATACAGGGTGTCTGAGGTTATTGGCACCAAGGTCGGTACTCAAAGTGTTGGGTAATATACCCTGCGCCAAACTCCTGCGGGCGACCTCGAAATTAAAGTTATTACCCCCCAAAGCGGTATCCAGGATGACTCCTCTCTCCATGGCTTCTCTTAGCTCAGGTAAGACTGCGCCATCAGGACGGAGGGCACTGCCGAACTTGGCGGTATAAACATGGCTTAATATATCACCTGGCTCAAGTAACGGAAGGACTTCCTGTGTTAAGGTTGGTGATACCTGCTTTTTCAAGTCCCCGATATGTATCATAACTGGCATTCCTAATTGCCTGGCTATCTTTTTGGCTGTCTCTACTACTTTAATGCCGTCGCGTGCCACAATATTGCCAACCAGGCGTAGCTTCACTCCTTTAATCAACTCCCGGTGTGATTCAACAGTAGCGGCCATGGCCTCAAGGTTGATTTCTTCCCAGCCTCTCAGTTCTGGCATGATGGAAAGCCCTTGAGAACTCAGATGGAGGAAACAAAAAACCCTGGTAAGTGATGAGGGAAGAACATATCTGGGGAACCCACCAAATATTGACTCGCCGGTACTCCCACCGTCTACTACGGTGGTTACGCCTTGATTTACACCGGCGGTATCCGGGTCAATACTCATCGTAAGAAGGCTGCCAGCCACATGGCAGTGCAGGTCAATAATACCGGGTGTGACAATCTTATCTCCAGCGTCAATCACTTGTTTACTTTTTTGTGTGGCAATACCTTTAGCGACGGCAGAAATCTTGTCACCAGTGATGGCGATATCCAAAGTATCATCTAGGTTTTGTGATGGGTCAATTACTCCACCACCTTTGATTAGCAAATCATACATTTTAGCTTCCTTCCTGAATATTTATTAAACTATCCACGACACGGCGGACGTCTGTTATACATCACCTTTTCTCCGGATGTTTATCATCACATTGGTAAGTGTTATTTCTCCTGGCCTCAGAAATTCTTGCCCGAATTGATAACTTTCCAGCATTCATCTTGAAGTCGGCAATTATGTCTGATTCAGTGTGTTCAAAACAGTAACATATTAGTTGCTTCATCGGATTTCTGGCTTAATTATACTTTGGTCGGCGGTTCAAATCCACCCGCCGCTCTAATCATAACAGTGAGTGACATATTTAGGTACAGCCCAGATAACAATCGTTTGAATTGTGTGCTGCCGCTATCTTAGAATGTAAGCGCAAAGGAGAATTCAAAAGTTCTGCCTATTGTCACCCCAGCTCCACCAAAGGTGACGATACCGAGAACGGGTCGGCTCACACGAAATCCACCTTTTGGCCGCCAAAGCCAACACCTGCACAGCTTCATTGCCTCCGAACTAATCGCACCTCAATGCACTGGGCAGCCAGTTCCTGAAGCCCGAGAACAACGTGGGAGTAGGTATCGGTGGTCACAGCGATGCGGCTGTGCCCCCGGCCCCCCTAGACTATCTTGGGATGAACACTAGTTTTGAGGGCAGGTCAGGCAGGTATTTATCCAATTTTTTATTAAGTGTGTATTGACTCTATGTGGTTTTATATTCCTCTCGTGGCGGGCTAAAAATTTCTACGGTCACACAACCATGAGGCCCGGCGATAGCACTGTGCATTATGTTTGAAGGAACAATTACCACATCCTTTGGTTTCATGCTTTTTGTCTCATCACCCACGGTGAAACTAATTTCTCCTTCTATAATTGTGACCAGCTGCTCGTGGGGGTGGTTGTGTCGTGGTGCTGACATATTGGCGCCGATGAAAGCGTACACCAGCATTATATTTTTTCCCCAAACGACATACTGCTCCACCCCGGGCCATGGCTTTCTCTTCCGAAAATCCCGATCAAAAGCAAAAAACATTCTCAACCTCCTATATTGTGTGTCACTTTCTGCGAGTACTGCATTAATAATATCATGGATGACATTTATGAAACATGTCGCCGGTTCTTAACGTGCGTTTACTTCAAAAGATTAATCCTGGCCGTAAATTTTATCCTGAACTCTATGATGTCATCAAGTTTGTCAGTGACCGGCATTTTAAGTAGAATTAGTGAATAAGAAAGGAGAAGGTCTAGATGAGAAGTTATACTGCCATAGCTAAGATACTCAAAATGGAAGGTGTAGAGCTTGTTACTGGCTATCCAAACTCTGCTTTGCAGGATGCAATTGCGGAAGAAGGTATAAGGCTGGTAACGTTCCGCACAGAGAGAGCTGCCGTAGAAGCGGCTGATGGTTTTACCCGTGTTTCTTTTGGTAACCGTATCGGTGTTAGTTCCCTAATGCTCGGGCCTGGAATTGAGTGTGCTTTTCCTGCAGTAAGACAAGCTTTCAGCGATGGTGTGCCAATCCTAATACTACCAACTGGCGACGAACGTCGCCGGGTCACTACCCACCCTAATTTCAATACCATGCAAATTTACCGTGAAGTCACTAAATGGGCAGATTCACTCGCTTTCGCTGATCGGACACCAGAGACAATGAGGCGTGCCTTTACGTACCTGAAAATGGGTCGGCCCGGTCCAGTGCTGGTTAATATACCGGTTGATGTCGGTTCAGAAGAATTTGACGACGTACTTTTCAGGTATAGGCCGGTAAAGCCAGTTAAGCCCGCGGGGGACCCAAGCAATGTTCAGGCAGTAGCCAGGGCTTTAATCACTGCCAAATACCCGGTCATTCGCGCTGGACAGGGAGTATTATACGCCTGCGCCTGGGATGAACTTCGTGCACTCTCCGAACTATTGCAGATTCCTGTTTTTACTACTATGAATGCAAAGAGCGTCTTTCCAGAAAATCATCCATTATCACTCGGTACTGGTGGACGAACTCGACCCAAAATGGTGGTGCATTTCCTAGACAAAGCTGACTTGGTATTTGCCATTGGTTCCAGCTGCACTATAGAGCAAATGACGATTCCTATTCCTCCGGGAAAAATTATTATACAGTCAACTATAGATGAGCGCGATCTGAACAAAGATTATCAAATAGAGCAGGCTATTATCGGCGATGCCAAGCTCGTACTAAGGCAGCTGATTGAAGAAGTTAAGAAACAAATAGGCCCTGAGGCAAGAAAGGAAAACGACGCGGTAGCCAGAGAGATAAAAGCCATAAAAAAGCAATGGTTGAACGAATGGATGCCGAAACTCACCTCCGATGAGGTTCCAATAAATCCCTACCGGGTTATCTGGGATATGAAAAAAGTGCTAGATAGCCGAGAAACAATCGTGGTCCATGATTCTGGTACTCCTCGTGACCACCTGGTTCCCTTTTGGGAGTGTGTTATGCCCGGAAGCTATATTGGCTATGGCAAGGACCACATGCTGGGCAGTGGATTGGGGTTAGCCCTCGGCGCAAAGTTGGCTAAACCTGATAAGACCGTAGTCTATGTGTGTGGTGAGGGCGCTTTCGGACAGGGTGGCATGGATTTCGAAACGGCAGTCAGGGAGCATATACCTATTCTCAATATTGTTTTTAATAACGGTACTCTCAGCATGGCAAAGGTAGTAAACCCGATAGCTTCTGAACGCTACGGCCTTAATGTTGT
>Ga0315296_10004389_pt1 | contig 11518 bp, 13 predicted proteins | sample YL17G14_18_MG_FD_203921 | JGI IMG/M metagenome (GOLD analysis project Ga0315296, IMG submission 203921) | Sediment microbial communities from Yellowstone Lake, YNP, Wyoming, USA - YL17G14_18 | ecosystem: Environmental > Aquatic > Freshwater > Lake > Sediment | place: USA: Wyoming | collected...
CGCCGCCCGGGGAGCTCATGCTGGTCAAAGGGCAGCCCATGTCGGCCGGCCCCTACACCGTGACGATGCGCGGGTTTGCCACCATGCACGACGTCTCGAGCGGCGCGACCGAGGCGGGGGTGGTGGTGGAGTTCGCCGGGCCGGCCGGCACCACCGTGGTCACACCGACGCTGGTGGTGAGTTCCCAGGGTGCGGAATCCCGCCCCGTTCCGGTAGCCCCCGGTGTCACCATGCGCCTGCTCCAGATGGCCGTGGAACAGCAGGCCGCGTGGGTGCAATTCGAGGGGGTCGAGTTGCCGCGGCAGCCGGGGGCGGTCTGGGTCCAGGTGCAGGCCCCCGGGGCCAGCAGCGGGGTGGCCCAGGTGCACGTGAGCATCAAGCCGGGGATGAACCTGCTCTGGCTGGGGGGGATCCTGCTGCTCGTGGGAACGGGGGTGGCGGTGGTACGGCGCTGGCGGGAAGGGCTGCGGACGGCTACGGCCGGCAGGTGAAGCCCTGCCGGCGAAAGTCTGCGTCGAGGATGGCCAGGAAGGCGGGAGTATCCACAAAGAGGTTCATCTCGGGCATGCCTCCGCCAGGTAGTCGTCGTGGCGGGTCGAAAGGTCTCCCAGTCGAGAGCGGAAGCGGCCCACCACGGCCGATGCCCGCTGACGGCGCTCCTCAGGCGACAACTCCCCACGGTGCTGCACGATGACCTCCACCCCCCGCCGGATCAACTCGGCCAGCGACACACCTTCCCGGGCAGCCATTTCCCGCAGAGCACGGGCCTGCGCCTCGGTCAACTGGATCTGGGTGCGGATCATATCGCCTCCTATGAAGATGTGGCTGCTATCATGATAAACCTGCTGTCGACCTGATAGCAGATGAAGGCGGCCCCGTCAAGAGGGTGTCGGCTTCCCCTCCGCGTCCATCTCCAGCGCTCGCCGCAGCGCGGCCAGGGCGACCTCCAGCATGGCGTCGTCGGGCGGGCGGGTGGTCAGCCGCTGCAGGAAGAGCGCCGGGGAGAGCAGGGCGCGCACCCAGGGCCGGCCGGCGTGGTTCGCCCCCAGGCGCATCAGCTCGTAGGAGAGCGCGGCCACGACCGGGACGAGCAGCACGCGCGAGACGATCCGCCAGCCGAAGGGCAGGGCCCCGAAGGGAGCAAAGACCAGCACGCAGAGCACTACCACCAGCAGGAGGAAGGCGGTGCCGCAGCGGGTGTGGGCGGTAGGGAAGGCACGCACCTGTTCCACCTCCAGGGGGGCCCCACTCTCCAGGGCGTTGACCGCCTTGTGCTCCGCCCCATGGTAGGCGAAAACCCGCCGCAAATCGCGCAACTGGCCCACCAGGATGAAGTAGAGCAGCACGATCCCCAGGCGGATCAGCCCTTCCACCAGGGTGCGTTGCCAGGGAGCCGTGATCACCTGCTCGGTCAGTCGGGCCAGCAGGAGCGGCACGACGAAGAAGAGGCCGACGCCGAAGAGGAGGGCAAACACCACCACCCCGATCATTCCCCCCGTGCCCAGTTCCATCTCGGACTCGCCCGCGGCCACGTTGGCGGAGAAGGTCAGGGCGCGCATTCCCAGCTTCAGGGTCTCCCAGAGGGAATGGAGACCACGCAGAAAAGGCCAGCGCGTCCAGCGCCGGCCGGACTGGGGAAGCCGCTCCTCGTGCAGCACGATTTCCCCCGAAGGGGCACGCACCGCCACTGACATGGCCTGGCGCCCGCGGATCATCACCCCCTCCAGCAGCGCCTGGCCGCCGTAGTGAAAGTCGCTCACCGTCCCTCCTCCGGCGTGTAGCGCACCCAGGAATCGGGCGACTCGTAGACCTCGACGAAAGCCAGGCGCACCGGCGCGTCCCGCAGGGCCTCGCCCAGCCAGCCGTAGATCGTGCGGGCCAGGTTCTCCGTGGAGGTGTTGATCCGGTCGAAGGGCGGTACGTCGTTCAGGCAGTGGTGGTCCAGCCGGGCCAGCACCTGTTCCTGCAGCAGGCGCTTGACCTCGGTAAAGTCGTAGGCCAGGTCGATCTCGTTCAGCCGGCCGCTCTCCAGGGCCACCACCACCTCCCAGCGATGGCCGTGCAGGGACTCGCAGCGGCCCTGGTAGCCGCGCAGGTAATGGGCGGCGTCGAAATGGTCACGAACGTGGATGCGGTACATCAGAACCTCCTGGCGACAACGTTGTGAAAGGGGCAGAAGGATGGAACACCGAAAATGAAGCGTATTGCGTAAAACGTAAATAGGACCCTTGGGCAGTTCCGACGATCAAGGGCCTGCCGGCAACCAGAGCGCGGCGGCGTTGCCGCCCAGGATGGCCGCCCGGTCTTCCTCCTGCAGCGGCAGTTGGGCCAGGTGCATGAGGTAGCTGCGCGGGCGGATCAGGGGGTAATCGCTCCCCATCAGGATCTTGTGTGCCCCGATCATCTGCACCGCCAACGGGAAGATCCGCCAGCGGTACAGGTAGGGGGAAGCGGCGCTGTCGTAAAAGACGTTCTGCAGGGCCTGGGCTACCTCGGGCATCAACTCGTAGAAAGGCAGGCCGCCGCCCCAGTGCCCGCAGACGACGCGCAGTCCCGGAAAGCTCTGCGCCAGGGTGATGACGTGCTGGGGCAGCGTCTGCCCCTTGCCATGGTAGGCATGCCCCACCGGCTCGCTGCTGTGCGTCATGAGGGGCCAGCCCCGCTCCTGCAGGATGCCGGCCAGGGGAGAGAGCAGGTCCGCGTCCTCCAGGGAAAAGCCCTGCCCATCCGGCATGAGCTCGCCCAGGCCGCGCAGGCCGGCATCCAGGGCCCGCTCCAGCTCGCGTTCCGCCTCCCGGCCGGCCCGTGGCTGCACGATGGCCAGCCCGATCAGCCGCTCCGGGTAGCGGGCCACGCTCTCGATCAGGTAGTCATTGTGCTCCCGGCAGCGGCCCTGGTCCGACCAGGCGAAGCCGCAGGCCACCGCCCGGTCTACCCCGTCCAGGTCCATGGTGGCGACCAGGTCCTCGGCCGTGGCCATGCGCGCCCGGGGATCCTCGTACAGGTCGGCGAACCAGCCATCGCGGGAGCGGCACTCCTGGCGCCGCGTGCAGATGTCGGGGGGGAAGATGTGGGTGTGGGCATCGACGATCATGGACCCACCTCCGCGTCCCCCCAGCCGACCACCGAGGCCACCGCCAGGTCGCGCGAGTGGGAGAGGCTGACCGCAAAGCCGCTGAGGTGGAGCAGGGCGGCACGGGCGCGGGCCCGCCCGTGCAGGTACACTACCGGCCGGCCGCGCGGATCGGAGAGGACCTCCACCTCGCGCCAGCCCACGCCCCGCCGGCCGGTCCCCAGCGCCTTCATCACCGCCTCCTTGACGGCAAAGCGCACCGCCAGTTCCGGCGGCCGGCCGCGGCAGAGGGCCTGTTCAGCCGGCGTATAGATGCGCTCCAGGAAGCGCCGGCCGAAGCGGCGCAGGGCTGTCTCGATACGGGAGACCTCGATCAGGTCCACGCCAACCTGGAAGTCCATCATATCCCCATCTCGTACACCCGATAGCGCCGCAGGGGTATCATCCCCAGGCGGCGCAGGGCATTGTTCATCGGGGCGTTGTCCTCCAGCACATAGTTGACCTCCAGCCGCACCTCGCGGGGGTGGAGTGCCTCGTAGGTACGGCGGTAGAGCAGGGCATCCACCGCCTTGCGCTGGTACTCCGGGACGACTCCCAGGGCCCACATGCGGTATTGCCGCAGCCGCGGCAGGCCCCACAGCAGCTTCAACCAGCCGAAGGGCAGCAGCCGGCCGTTCAGGCCGCGCAGGAGCAGGTTGACGTCGGGGATGGAGATGGCAAAGCCGATCGCTTTTCCATCCGCCCCCTCGGCGAGGAAAACCGCCTCCGGGTTGATGATCGGCTTGAGGTCCCGGGCGAGGGCCCTGCCCTCGGCTTCGGTCACCTGGTAGTACCCCCAGTTCTGGGCGACGGACCGGTTGCCGACCTCGACGATGGTGGCGACATCTCGCTCCAGGTCCTTCATGTCGATGCTGCGTACCGTGACCCCATAACGCTTCTGCAACTCGTCCGTCAGGGTGAGGTAGCGCTCCGGAATCTGGTAGCCCTCCCGGCTGTCGGCGTAGTAGACCAGCAGGTCCTTGACCTTCTGCAGGCCAAAGACGTCCAATTGGCGGTTGTAGTAGGGCGGGTTATAGGGAGCCATGATGACCGGCGGTGGGGTAAACCCCTCGACCACCAGCCCCCATTCCTGGGAGGCAAAGCTCCAGGGGCCGCGCATGGCCTTCATGCCGCGCTGCTGCAGCCAGGTCCGGGCCGTTTCCAGGAGCAGCCGCGACCCCTCTTCGCCATCCATGCATTCGTAGGAGCCGAAAAGGCCAATCGGTTCCCCCCAGGCTTCCACCCCCAGGCGGTCCACGAACACGGCGATCCGCCCCACGACCTGCCCGTCGTCCAGCAGCAGGAAGAGGTCGTACTCGCAGTGGTCGAGCATGGGGTTGCGGCGGGGATCGAACTGGCCCCACTGCTCGCTGCGCAGCGGCGGCACCCAGTTGGGGTCGTGGCGATAGAGCCGGTAGGGCAATTCGACGAAGCGGCGCAGGTCGGACCGGGACTCGACGCGATGGATGCGCATGTTTCTTTCTCCTGGCGTTGACGCTGCCCTTCTCCCCCTCTCCCCGTCACCCCGTCTCCCCATCTGCCCCGAACCGGGCGAGGGGGAGACAGGGAGGGGGGAACAGCCGGGCTCGTGGTTGAGCTCAAGGCCTCCCCACTCCGTAGTAGTGGAACCCCAGGCGGCGCATTTCGGCCGGCTCGTAGATATTCCGCCCGTCCAGCAGCACGGGTTGGTGCATCAGGTCGCGGATGCGGGCCATGTCCAGTTGCCTGAACTCATTCCACTCGGCGACGATGAGCAGGGCATCGGCGCCCTTGGCCACGTCGTAGGGGGTAGCGCAATAGGTGACCCAGGGCATAGTCTCTTCCGCCCGGGGCATGGCCACCGGGTCGTAGGCCTTCACCCCGCCCCCGAGTTCGCGGATGCGGGTCACGATGACGATCGACGGAGCATCGCGCATGTCGTCCGTGTTCGGCTTGAAGGAAAGGCCCAGCACACCGATCGTCCTGCCGGAAAGGTCGCCGACTATCCCCTCCAGTTTCCGCACAAAGCGCAGCCGGGCGTCCTCGTTGATCTCCATCACGGCTTGCAGGAGCTGTGGGTGGCAGTCCTGAGCCTCGGCCATGTAGGCCAGGGCGCTGACGTCTTTGCCAAAGCACGAGCCTCCGTAGCCGACACCTGCGTTGAGCATGTGCGGCCCAATGCGCCTGTCCATCCCCATGCCTCGTGCCACCTCCCTCACGTCGGCCCCCAGCCGCTCGCAGATCTGGGCCATCTCGTTGATGAAGGAGATGCGCGTGGCCAGGAAGGCGTTGGAGGCGTACTTGATCATCTCGGCGGTGCGCAGGTCGGTGATGATGACCGGGGCGTTCAGGGGGGCGTGCAGCTCGGCCACCTTCTCCGCCGCCGCCCGGTCCACCGCCCCCAGGACGATCCGGTCGGGGCTGAAGGCATCGCTGACGGCCGAGCCTTCGCGCAGGAACTCCGGGTTGGAGACGAGGGCAAAGTTGCCCGGGTCGGTGTACTGGCTGAGGATCTCGGTGACCATGTCGCCGGTGCCGATGGGCACGGTGCTTTTGTTGATGATGATGGTGTACTTCTGCAGGTGTGGGCCGATGGATTCGGCCGCCATGCGCACGTACCTTAGCTCGGCGGCGCCGGTGTCGGCCATGGGGGTGCCCACGCAGATGAAGATGAAATCCGAGTTCGGGACCGCTTCTTCGTAGTGGGTGGTGAAGTGGAGCCGGCCGGCCGCAGCGTGCCGGGCGATCAGTTCCTCCACCCCGGGCTCGAAGAAGGGGACCTTGTTCTGCCGGAGCATCTCGACCTTGCGCTCGTCGATGTCCACGCAGTAGACCTCGTTGCCCAGGTCGGCGAAACAGGCGCTGGTCACCAGGCCGACGTAGCCCACCCCGATCACGCTGATCTTGGCCATTGTTCAGACCTCCATTTCCTGGCTGGCAGCGTTCAGCGGCCGCTTGCCGAACGCTACAAGAACGGATTGTACCGCTTCTCATATCCCAGCGTCGTGGCCGGGCCGTGGCCGGGGTAGACGGCCAGAGCATCGTCCAACGGCCGCAGGACCTCCTCCAGGCTGCGCACGAGCGTATCCATGTCCCCACCCGGCAGGTCGGTGCGCCCGATGCCCAGGTTGAACAGGGTGTCGCCGCTGAAGAGGACGCCGTGCCCCAGCAGGCAGATGCTGCCCGGCGTATGCCCAGGGGTGTGCAGCACACGAAAGGAAAGGGCCCCCACCTCTACCGCATCCCCATCCCGCAACAGCCGGGTCGGCTGGCTGCGCTCCCGGCGCAGCCCCAATAGGATGGAAAAGTCGTACTGCGGGGCGTAGAGGAGCGGGGCGTCCAGTTCGTGCACAGCCAGGGGGGCCCCTGTCTCCCGGACCAGGGCGGCGTTGCCCAGGATGTGGTCGTAGTGGCCGTGGCTATTCACCACCAGGGCGACCGTCAGTCCCCGCGCTTTGGCCCGCTCCAGGATGGGAGGGACCTCGCCCCCCGGGTCAAGGACCATCGCCTGGTGGGTCTCCGGGCAGCCAACCAGGTAGCAGTTCGTCTGAAAGAGGCCCAGCGGCAATACGTCCAGGATGAATGGCTCCATGGTTCGACACCTTTCCAGTGGAATCCTACGGGCACCCGTCACTCGGCCACGAGTGCAACGTTGGCCACGAAGCTGGTATAGTCGTGCCCCGAAGCAACCAGCTCGATCCCGGTCAACACCGTCGGCTCCAGCTTCTGCAGGTCCAGGGAGAAGTGCTGCCAGCGGACGGGGTAGTCGTGGCGGAAGAGGATCGCCTCGCCATCCTCCATTTCGGTCAGGTAGCCTGGCTCGGTGCGGTAATAGAACCCATAGGTGTAGCGCTGGCCGTTTCCGCGCGCGTCGCGATAGTGGATGCGCACGGCAAAGGGATAGTAGATCCCCAGGTCGCCGCCGCCGGGGAGGCTCTGATAGTCGATCCGCAGGTCGAACTCCAGTCGCACGGACTGGTAAAAGGAGACCTCCTCCGCCATTTCCTGGAACAGGATGCCCGTGGCGACGACTCGATCTCGGTTCGCCCCTGACCGTTCCAGAAGAACGGCCCAAACCGGCTGGGCATCGATCTGTTGCTCTACCCGGCGGCAGACCGGTGGCACGGTGTCGGTTCTTCCTGCCTGCAGGCGGAAGGTCCAGCCATCGATTGCCTGACAGTCAGCGGTCCCCTGGGCAAAGTCGCCGTTGCGCAGCAGTTCCCAGCGGGCTGCCTCCACGGCAACGGACTGGTCAGGCCGGATGAGGACCTTCTGTCCGGCCTCCAGGGAGACCGGGATACCATCCGACCTGGGCAGGGCCTGGGCCCGGCCGGCCCGCACCGCTACCTCGGCACCGTCGCCGATCCGCAGGAGGTATGTCCCACCTGGCTCAAGCTGGACGCGCACTCCCGCTACGCTCAAGAAAAAGTCGGTTTGCTGGTAGCGCTGCAAGGGAGAGACCCCGAGGAGAACCCGGCCTTGGGATACCTCCATGACCACTTCCTGCCGGCGGGAAGAGTAGCGGGTGACCCGGAGGTGGGAGAAGGTGACCCTCGTCCCGGCACTGAGCTGCAGCGTGCTGCCGTCCCACAGCATGACCAACGCCGCCACTCCCGGGGGAGTGCCCTTCCCCACTACGACAGTCTCCCCCTCCTGTAACGGCACCCGTTGCCCCTGGGATATGGTGACGGGCCGCACGTCGACGGCGCCGATCAGGGAGACAGGGCCGGCGAACACCTCGAGATAGTTGCCCCCCTGCGGCCCCATCTTGTTCGCCCGGTACTGCCACAGGCCATATCCGACGAGGGCGCAGAGGGCACAGAAGCAGCAGGTGGCGACGCCCAGGACGAGCCAGGCCAGCCGGGCGGTTGCCTCCGGGGTACGGGGCGGGACAGTCTCCTGGAAAGGCAAAGGCGTCTCTGGGATCACCGTCTCGTCCTCACCATCAACGGGCCAGCCGATGGAGGCCGTGGGCGCGGGCCAGGTCCACCGCCTCCTGGTACTCCTCCACGGTGATGCGCCTGCGCAGGGGCGGATAGTCGCCGGCACGGTAACAGGGGCGATACTGGGCCATCACGTTGACGTAACTGTCCCGGGAAATCTCCTCCGCCAGAAAGCGCATGACCTCCGCCGTGCCGGCCAGGCCTTCCGGGAGAACCAGGTGGCGCACGATCAGCCCACGGCGGGCCACACCCCGCTCGTCCAGTTGCAGGTCCCCTACCTGGCGGCGCATCTCCCGCAGGGCCAGGCGATTCACCCGGGGATAGTGCTGCACCTGGGAGCAGTTCCAGGCTGCCTCCGCGTCCCCATACTTGGCATCGGGCATGTAGACATCGATCACCCCGTCCATGAGGCGGAGGGTGGGCAGGGCATCGTAGCCGCTGCTGTTGTAGACCAGGGGGATGCGCAGGCCGGCCGCAGCGGCAACGGCCAGCGCAGCCAGGATCTGGGGGACGACATGGGTCGGCGTGACCAGGTTGATGTTGTGGGCGCCGGCCTGCTGCAGCCGCAGCATCATCGCCGCCAGCTCTTCCACCTCGACCTCGGTGCCCTCCCCCAACTGGCTGATCTCGTAGTTCTGGCAGAACTGGCAGTGCAGGCTGCAATGGGTGAAGAAGATGGTCCCTGAACCGCCCCAACCCACCAGGGGCGGCTCCTCGCCGAAATGGAGGTGGTAACTCGAGACCACGGCCCGCCGGCCGGTCCGGCACTCGCCCCTCTCATCCTCCAGCCGATTCACCCCGCAGACACGGGGGCAGACCCGGCACTTTTCCAGCATGCGGTAGGCCCGCTCGACCCGGCGGGCAAGTTCACCAGAGGATAAAAGGGCCCGGTAGGCGGGCCATTCCTGTCCTTCGGAAACGACCATGCTCGACTCCTGACCGTCCGCATTGTACTACAACCGGCCTGGGCTCGCAACCTCCGGGAGTTTGCCGGCCGGCCGGCCATGCGCTATAATGCTGCCGCCACTCCGGCCGGCCGAGGTCCTGTCAACCTGGCGAGAAACGACATGCCCAAAGCGACGCCCTCCCCATCTCTGACCCGTGGCTACCTCATTGCCTTCATCGGGACAGCCATCTGGGCCACCACGGCCATCTTCATCCGCTACCTGAGCACCCACTTCCAACTGCCCCCGCTGGTGCTCGCCTTCTGGAGGGACCTGTTCGCCGCGGCTTCCCTTTGGGTGGGGTTGGGCATCTTTAACCGGCGGCTGCTGGTGCCGCCCGATCTGCGCAAGCACCTCCTCTTTTTGGTCCTGTACGGCCTGGTGTTGGCCACCTTCAACGCCGTGTGGACCACCTCGGTGGCCCTGAACGGCGCCGGGGTATCCACCGTGTTGGTCTACAGCTCACCGGCCTTCACCGCGCTGTGCGGGTGGCGGTTGTTCGGGGAACGGCTGAATGTGTCCAAGGTCGCCGCCGTGGTTCTGAGCATCATCGGCTGCGCCCTGATCTCAGATGCCTACCACCTGGCCGCCTGGAGGGTGAACCCGCTGGGGATCGTCGTGGGGCTGCTTTCAGGGCTGCTTTTTTCTGCCTACAGCCTGTTCGGCAAGGCCTCGGCCCGGCGTGGCCTGTCCGCCTGGACGGCGACGGTCTATACCTTCTCCCTCGCCGCATGCTTCCTGCTCCTGCTGCAGCGGCCGGCCACCATCCTCTGGCTAGGCTCCTCCGCTGCCGGCTGGGGGACGCTGCTCCTGCTGGCGATGGGACCGACCATCGGCGGCTACGGCCTGTACACCGTCAGCATGGCCTATCTGCCGGCCAGCGTGGCCAACCTGATCGCCACGCTGGAGCCCTCGATCACGGCTCTGCTGGCTTTCCTGTTCCTGCAGGAGAGGATGACCACCGTGCAACTGGCCGGCAGCGGACTGATCCTCCTGGGAGTGGTCCTGCTGCGGCTCGGCGAGTTGAAGAGCGATAGGGCCCGCGGCACAGCGTAGCGGCGACTCAGTCCCGTCCAGAAACGGGCCGGCCGCGGCAGACGCGACCGCCCCCCTGCTGCCCGGTAAAGTACCCCAGCAACTCCGCCTGGGCCAGGACGTGCCCTTCCATGGCCTCCAGGACCGCCTTCCTGGCCGCTCCGGATGGCAGCTCGAGAAGGGTATCCAGGGCGTACAGAGTGGTGTAGGCGCAGTCCATGATGGCCAGCGGCATGCCGGTGGTGGGGTCGTGGTAGACGATCAGGCCCATGCCTTCGGGCAGGCCTCTCCGCGCGTTGTCGTCGTGATGGCTGATCAGCTTGACCCCGGCTGCGCACAGGCGCTCCATGTAGGCGGGCATGACGCCGATGATGCCATGGTATTCCTCCAGGACCAGGACGGGGCGGTCGGGTATCTGGGTTCGGCCGTGGCCGTGGTCGCGGAAGGCCTCTTCCACCGCCTCCAGGGTCAACTCCATGCTCAAGACCTTCTCGACGTCCTGCCGGGTCAAGATGAGCGTCATCGCTTCCATCCTTTCATGTGCCTCGATCCACACGGCCTCCCCAACCATCCGGGAGGAACCGGCCTGGCAGGAATGGCCACGGCCGGCCGCACCTCACTCCGGCCGCAGGTGGACCCGGCCGGCCTCTCCCTCCTGCCCCTGTAGCTCGATCTGTACCGGGAGGAACTGCCGGATCACCCAGGCGTTGGTCAGGAGGTGCTGGGTAACCCGGCAGGTGGCGAACGAAGACGGCCCCTCGGCCAGGGCCAGGGGGAGGAGCAACTGGTCGGCCAGGTGCATCTCCACCGCCGCACCGCTCTGCCACCAGCGCAAGAGGTCCCGGACGGCCTCCTCGGCGACCCGTTCGGCCGGCTTTCCGCGCTCGCCCAGCGCGCTAAAGCCAGCGGCGACCCCCTCGCACTCGGCGATCAGGAGCAAGGCGCTGCCGGTGCCGGAGGCCCTCACCTCCTGCTCCCGCCGGGCTGTGCCCGGCGCGAGCAGGGGAGAGGGCCGAGACGCCCGCATCACCTCGAGGCAAGGGGTGAATCCGGCCTCGCGCAGCAATTCCTCTGCCCGCCGGCGCTGCCGTTCGGCCACATGCTCCGGCAGGTTCGCCGAGGCGGAAAGGCCCCCCAGGGAGCGCAGTGTGCCCCGCTCGGCCAGTTCCAGGGCGGTGGGCCTCTGACCGGGCCGGCCGGCCACCTCCACCGTCACCTCGCCGCCCCCTTCGGGATACCAGCCCCAGCGGGAGATCGAGGCCCGGACGGCGATGCCCATCCGCCGGAGCATGGGCAGGTAGACCCGCTCCAGGTGCTGGTAAGGCGGGCTCCAGGCCACGTGGGTGCCGCCGCGGAGGGTTACCTGTGAACTCCCCTCTGCCAGGGCCAGGGGGAGGATGAGGGTGTGCAGGACCAGCGTCACCGACCCGGCGCTGCCCCCTTTCCGCTGTTCGGCCACGTCGAAGCGGTAGGTGCCGGCCTGTGGCGGATGGCGGGGCACGAAG